>Ga0316187_10001521_pt1 | contig 20090 bp, 15 predicted proteins | sample CroRivburrow1_MG_FD_204927 | JGI IMG/M metagenome (GOLD analysis project Ga0316187, IMG submission 204927) | Coastal sediment microbial communities from Maine, United States - Cross River worm burrow 1 | ecosystem: Environmental > Aquatic > Marine > Coastal > Sediment | place: USA: Maine...
GTGCTGTCAAGGCGGAACGGATTCCTAAATCCGTAGGTGCCGAACGAACTTTTAGTGAAAACCTTAGTAGTGAGATTTTTATGTTAGAACGATTAGATCATATTGCCAAGGAACTGGAAGACAGGTTAAAGAAATCGGAAATAGCAGGTAAAACAATAACCTTGAAGATAAAATATAGTGATTTTAGCCTCCAAACACGAAGCAAAACTTTACCCTATTTCGTAGCAGGTAAAGATCTAATATTAGAAACCGCCAAAGAGTTATTATATCAGGAAAAAATGGAAAACTCAGTTCGCTTATTGGGTATTTCGCTTGCTAATTTGAATACGGACATCAGGGAAACGGATAAGATGAAAGATGTTGTAACAGTTCAACTCAGGTTTGATTTCTAATTTAACACCTAATTCCTTCTGGTTTATCCTGTCAAAAATCTCCTTTTTAAAGAACATACTTTATCATTAATTAGTAGTCTGACCGATAGAAAATAAAATTTTTTTGTTTATAGTTAAGAATTAAAAACAGCCCTGTTTGCTGCAATTATTAAACAAAACTGTTAATAAGCGATGTAAATTTTACCACTCAAATATCTTTTAGTAGTATTGATTAAAATTGCTATGAGAAAGAAAATTTTTAAGTCCATTTTTGGGTTAAAATATTTCCTCTCCCATTCAAAACTTTATTATTGTTTTAAGGAATTAGAATCAATGAAGGAATTTAAAAATTACGATAAGGCTGCGTCCAATTTCTATATGAACAATGGACCAAGAATTTTGCCCATTTTATCCTGGGATCTTTCAGGGTCTTATTTCGATAAAACCTGTAAAGATTTTGATGATCTTAGAGTTCTTAAAAACCTTGCCCGAAGTAACCACTGGTCATACAGGAACTCTTTTAATGAGGAACTCTTAGATAAAGAAGAGGTTATCCTTGTAACGGATCCTGAATTAAAAATTGTCTATGCCACGAATAATGTTTTTAATATGAACGGTTATACCCTAAATGAGATTAAGGGTAAAACTCCGAGAATTTTTCAGGGCAAAGAGACCAGCAGTAAAGTTAGCGCAACCATAGGAAAAGCTGTTAAAAACAAGAAGCCTTTTGAAGCAATAGTAGTTAATTACAGAAAAGATGGCTCAACTTACAACTGTTGGATTAAAGGCGAACCCATTTTCAACAAAAAGGGTAAGATTGTAAACTTTATTGCTTTCGAGCGTGAAGTGGCTTAAAATATTCTGATAAATTATTCTGAAAATAGGCCTAGAAGCTACATGTTTCAATTTCTGTAACCCTTAGAGTATTTACCATACCCTTGCTCTTTATTGGCATTGCAGCCAAACTTATAAGCATATCACCAACGTCTAAAAAACCTTTTTTACAAGCAATGCTGTTTACATCTTCAATGGTCTCATCTGTTGAAACAAATTTATCATAATAAAATGTTTTAACTCCCCAAAGCAGGTTTAGCTGGGTTAATATTCGTCTGTTAGAGGTAAATACCAATATATGAGCACTTGGTCGCCATGCTGAAATTTGGAAAGCTGTATAACCACTATTGGTAAGTGTAGATATGGCTTTTGCTTTAATTTCATTCGCCATAATGGCCGCATGATAACAAACAGATTTGGTAATATACCTTTTTGTGCGAATATGTGGTGGTTCCTGAGGAACTTGAATTAAATCAGATCCTTCAACACTATGCAGGATACTGGCCATTTTTTGTATAACTTCAACCGGATAATTTCCTACAGAAGTCTCCCCCGAAAGCATTACCGCATCTGCCCCATCCATTACAGAGTTTGCCACATCATTAACCTCAGCCCTTGTAGGCGTAAGGGAGGTAATCATAGTTTCCATCATTTGAGTGGCGATAATTACAGGAATCCTTGCTCTTTTCGCTCTCAGCACCAATTTCTTTTGGATAAGTGGAACCTCCTGAGCGGGAACTTCCACTCCTAGGTCTCCCCGTGCAACCATAATCCCATCACAATAGGAAACAATTTTATCAATATTTTTAACTGCTTCTGGTTTTTCAATCTTTGCAATAATTGGAATCTTGTATTTAGAGTGTTCTCTGATTAAATTTTGAAGGTCAATAAGATCCTGACTAAATCTTACAAAAGACAAGGCAATCCAATCTACATCGAGAGATATTGCGAAAATAGCATCTTCAATATCCTTTTCAGTAAGAGCAGGTAAACTAATGTTGGTGTTTGGCAGGTTTACTCCTTTTTTCGATTTCAATGGACCTCCCTGAATTACTTTCGCCTTTACTTCATTCTCCCTATTCGTGGTAAGGACTTCAAACATTAGTTTTCCGTCGTCGAGCAAAATTCGCTCCCCGGGGTTTACATCTTTTGGAAAGCTCGAATAATTCATATAAACTTTTTCGGCATTCCCTTCAAATGGTTCACCTGTTACAAAAGTAATTTCGTCTCCTGGTACGACAATAACTTCACCCCCCATAACCCCAACTCTTAATTTCGGGCCTTGTAAGTCGGCAAGAATGGCCGTATACATTCCCAATTCCTCGTTAAGTGAACGAATCATTTCAACGCGCTGGGAAACATCTTCATAATCTGCATGGGAAAAATTAATTCTAAAGACATCCACTCCGGATACTATCATCTCCTTTAGGACCTCTCTTTTACTCGTTGCCGGCCCCAAGGTGGCTACAATTTTTGTCTTTTTTGTATTAGGCATACTGCTATATAATTAAGTTTTGCTTGGATTTTAGATTATTGGTTTCAATTTGGTATGCAGTAATTATCTTGGGTATTTCAAGAATAGTATCCAGCATATCACTATCTATTTCATCTTCTTCCTGCTCAATTTTTAATAAATAATCAACATCCTTGTATTCAGGTATTACGTGATAAACGGTAGAGGATGTTTCATTGCTAAAAAGATCATGAAATTCCAAATATTCCTCCTTAATACTGGTATTAACAATTAAAGTCCAATACCTTTCATTTAGTTTATCTTTCCATTCATAAATAGGAAAGGAGGTTTCATTCGATATATCAAGATCTGTCTTCGATCTTATTAAACTTATTTTAAGTACCCTATTTAATGTATAGGCTAAAGCATAATCTTCCAAATCACTATGTAATGCAATGAGTACATAATTTTCTTCACAAAAATCATCAGAAAATTTATGCAATGTGATCATCTCTTCGAGTAAACTGTAAATATAAGATTATTATATCTGTATCTTCCCCATTTTATCCTGCAGCGCAAAAAATGCTCTTTTAGATGCTTTTTCCTCAGCTTTCTTTTTTGAAGTAGCCCTTGCCTTAGCCATTACTCTTTCATCTATTGAAAGTTTAACCGCAAAATGCTTTAGAGGATCTTTACCGGTATCCTCATATACCTTGTAATTGAATTCCTTTTTCTGCTTTTGGCACCATTCTATAACCAGGCTTTTATAACTAATTACTTGTCCTTCCAGCTGTTCAATATCTACATATGGCTCTATTACCCGATCGTTAATGAACTTTTCGCAATATTTATAACCCCTGTCTAAATAAATTGCCCCTACCAGAGCTTCAAAAACATTTCCATGTATATTATCGCCAAAATGTGATTTGGGGATTCTACTTTCTACATATGATATAAGATTTAAATCCTTCCCCAATTCATTTAAATGTTTTCTGCTCACTATTTTAGAGCGCATTTTGGTTAAGTACCCTTCATCCCCATTGGGAACTTCATTATATAAGTATCGGGAAATAATAGTCCCTAACATAGAATCGCCAAGAAATTCAAGTCTTTCATAATTCAATGGAAGGCCATTCTTATCTTTTATATTAGCAGATCTATGAAGAAAGGCTTTTTTGTAAACACTTAGTTTTTTGGGCTTAAATCCTAATATCTTTGAAATCCCTAAAAAAAAATCCCCATCCTCTTTAGAATGGGAATTAAATATATTTGAAGGAAAGTTCATCTTGCTTTTTAGCTAAATTTCTTGAATACTACACACGCATTGTGTCCGCCAAAACCAAAAGTGTTACTCATTGCCACATTAACCTTCCTTTTCTGGGCTTTGTTTAGCGTTAAATTTAGCTTTGGGTCTATATTTTCGTCTACCACAGAATGATTTATAGTCGGTGGAACCAAGCTATACTTCATTGCTAAAATTGAAGCTATTGCTTCAATCGCACCAGCAGCACCCAATAAATGTCCGGTCATTGATTTAGTAGAATTAATATTGATATTCGGAGCATGATCACCAAAAACCTGGCTAATTGCTTTTAATTCAGCAACATCTCCCAACGGGGTAGCTGTTCCGTGTGTATTTATGGCATCAACATCTTCAGGTCTAAGATTCGCATCGCGTAAACAATTTTCCATTACCCTTACAACGCCAATACCTTCAGGATGTGGCGCGGTCATGTGATATGCGTCACTGGATAATCCTCCTCCAACTAATTCTGCATATATTTTGGCTCCTCTCGCTTTTGCATGTTCCAATTCCTCCAGAATTAATGCTCCGGCTCCTTCGCCAAGTACAAATCCATCTCTGGTTGCATCAAAGGGTCTAGAAGCTGTTCCCGGGCTATCGTTGCGGGTTGACAGAGCATGCATGGCATTAAAACCTCCCATCCCTGCAATCGCCACTGCTGCCTCGCTGCCTCCTGAGACAACAATATCACAATAACCCAATCTTATATAATTTAATGCATCAATCATAGCGTTGGCTGAAGATGCACATGCTGAGACTGTGGTGTAGTTAGGTCCCATAAAACCGTGCTTAATTGAGATATTGCCCGGGGCAATGTCTGCAATCATTTTAGGAATAAAAAAAGGATTGAACCTTGGTGTTCCGTCTCCTGCTGCGAAATTTAACACCTCATTTTGAAAGGTTTCCAAGCCACCAATTCCAGCGCCCCAAATAACGCCTACTCTAAATTTATCTATTTTTTCTAAATCTAATCCTGAATCTATAATAGCTTCATCTGAAGAAATTAAGGCATATTGAGCAAACTTATCTAATTTCCGCGCCTCTTTTCTATCAAAGTAGTTTTGAGCATCAAAATTTTTTAACTCGCAGGCAAATTTAGTTTTGAATTTTTCAGTATCGAAATAGGTAATAGGTGCTGATCCGCTTTTGCCTTCCTTTAAGCCTTGCCAGTATTGTTCAATGTTATTGCCAATAGGTGTTAAGGCACCAAGTCCAGTAACCACAACTCTTTTTAATTGCATTTAACCAAATTTTAAATTGATGTCTAACCCAAGCGTAAATTAAAAAAAATTATCCATGCAGCACGATTACCGCATGGATAATTATAAATCTTTATCAAGAAATCATAAATTTATTTGGCTTCTTCTATATAACTAATAGCTTGGCCAACTGTTGCGATATTTTCTGCTTGATCGTCAGGGATTTGAATATCAAATTCCTTTTCAAATTCCATTATCAACTCAACAGTATCCAATGAATCTGCCCCTAAGTCGTTGGTAAAGCTAGCTTCGGCTACAACTTCATTCTCATCAACTCCTAATTTATCAACGATGATAGCTTTTACTCTTGATGCAATGTCTGACATAATAATTTTGGTTTTAAAAATTTAAATCGATGGCAAAAATAAAAAACTTATGGCGTAATAACACTATTTGACGTAAAAATGTATCGTAATTTAAGAAATTTAAACTCAAGAATATTAGTTTGAACACAAATTTTCTGTCCACGAAATGCCTAAAATCAATAAAATGTTTGATTTTTTCTATTCAATAAATAGCCAATCCCGGGCAGGGATGCATCTTATCTTTAATAAACTTAGGACTTAATTTCAAAAAGAATAATTTTGTCTAAATGAAACGAATAGTTCTTTTTGCTTCAGGCTCGGGTTCAAATGTTGAAAACATTATTCAATATTTTTCTGAAAATACACAAGTTGAAATAGTCGCTGTCTTAACAAACAGAAAAGACGCCAAAGTTTTAGACAGGTGCGCGCGACTTAATATTAGTGCTTTATATTTTAACAGGCACGCCTTTTTGGAATCTAACTTAATTTCAGATTTTTTAAATAATCTCAATCTCGATTTAATTGTCCTCGCTGGTTTCCTATGGCGAATTCCAAAAAGGTTAATTGATTATTTTCCAGATAGAATTATAAATATTCATCCTGCATTACTACCTAAATATGGAGGAAAAGGTATGTATGGAATGAAGGTTCACGAGGCTGTAAAAGAGAATTCAGAACCCGAAACAGGAATTACTATACATTATGTTAATGAGCATTATGATGAAGGGGCCATTATCATGCAGGTAAGAACATTTGTAGATGCCGGGGATACCCCAGAAATTATAGCACAAAAAGTTCATGAACTGGAATATGAGCATTTTCCAAGGGTAATCGAAGAACTGTTATTTAAGGGGTAATGGCAAAAAAGGACAAATTTTATGTGGTTTGGAAAGGCAAAAGACCCGGGATATATGAAAGTTGGGATGATTGCAAAGCTGCAATATCTGGTGCAAAAGGAGCCCAATATATGTCATTCCCCAGTTTTGAAATAGCCAAAAAAGCCTATAACAGTAATTACGATGCTTATAAAGGAAAGAAAAAAAACAGCCCTCAGCTTTCCCCTCAGGATCTTCTTAAAATAGGAGAACCAAATTATCATTCTATTTCTGTGGATGCGGCATCCAGTGGAAATCCAGGAATAATGGAATACCAGGGTGTTGATACTAAGACAGGGAAAAGACTATTTAAACAAGGCCCCTTCCAAGAAGGCACCAACAATATAGGTGAGTTTCTTGCGATAGTTCACGGATTGGCCTTTTTAAAGCAGAAAAATAGCGATCGTGTTATTTATACAGATTCCAGGACTGCTATGAGCTGGGTGAGGAAAAAAAGCTGTAATACCAAGCTTTTGGAGAACAAAAAAAACAAAGCCTTATTCGATCTCATCCGAAGGGCGGTTGAATGGTTAAAAAATAATTCATATAACACCCCGATTGTCAAATGGGAAACAAAGGCATGGGGAGAAATCCCTGCAGATTTTGGTCGAAAATAATTATGCCCTTTTTAGTTTTTAATTACGATTATTTGGGATTTCAAAAGTGTATATTTGCAGCGTATTTCAAAAAAAATATCTATGGGAAAACTTTTAATTGTTGGCACTGTTGCCTTCGATGCTATTGAAACCCCTTTTGGCAAAACCGATAAAATTCTTGGAGGAGCTGCCACATTTATTGGTCTGGCAGCTTCGCAATTTGATGTAGATGCAGCGATTGTATCTGTAGTAGGCGATGATTTACCTTATGAATATCTACAATTTCTTGCAGATAAAAATATTGATATTTCCGCTATAGAAATTGTAAAAGGAGGTAAGACCTTTTTTTGGAGTGGTAAATATCGTAACGATCTCAACACCAGGGATACAATTAGTACAGAACTGAATGTACTGGCAGATTTTAATCCAGTTGTGCCCGAAAACTATAAAAATTCAGAGGTGGTTATGTTGGGGAATTTACATCCCAGCATCCAAATGAGCGTTATCAATCAAATGGAGAAAAGACCAAAGTTAATTGTCCTAGATACTATGAACTATTGGATGAATAATACTTGGGAAGAATTAAAAGAGGTCATAAAACATACAGATATTATTACCATAAATGATGAAGAAGCAAGACAACTAACTAATGAATATTCTTTAGTAAAAGCTGCAGCCCAAATTCATACTATGGGGCCAAAATATGTAGTCATAAAGAAAGGGGAGCATGGTGCTTTACTTTTCCATAATGATAATATATTCTTTGCCCCAGCCCTTCCTTTAGAAGAAGTTTTTGATCCTACCGGCGCAGGTGATACTTTTGCAGGAGGTTTTGTAGGTTATCTGTCAGAGACAGAAAACGAATCATTCAACAATTTAAAGAATGCTGTTATCCATGGATCCAATCTCGCTTCATTTTGCGTAGAACGTTTTGGAACAGAAAGAATGGCAAATTTAAAAAAAGAAGAAGTGGAGAGAAGGTTACATCAATTCAGGGAATTGACACAATTTGATATTGAATTACAATAATAAAACACGCCTCGAATTAACGGGGCTTTTTTAATTCATTTAAATAATGAGTGACGCCATTAAACACGAATGTGGAATATCTTTAATAAGGCTATTAAAACCTTTAGATTATTATAAGGAAAAGTACGGCACTATTTTTTATGGTGTAAACAAGATGTATTTAATGATGGAAAAACAGCACAATCGCGGTCAGGATGGTGCAGGTTTTGCCAGTATTAAATTAGACATGGCTGCCGGAGAGCGTTATATGAGCAGAGTGCGTTCTGTAGAAACACAACCAATACAAGATATTTTTGCGCAGATTAATGACCGTATTAATACTGCTTTAAAAGAAAACCCTGAATATATAGACAATACAGATTTACAAAAAAAGAATATCCCATATATTGGTGAAGTACTCCTGGGGCATGTTCGATATGGGACTTTTGGAAAGAACAGTATTGAAAATGTACATCCTTTCCTTAGGCAAAATAACTGGATGCATAGAAATCTTATTGTTGCCGGTAATTTTAATATGACCAATGTTGATGAACTCTTTGATAATTTGATACAACTGGGCCAGCATCCAAAGGAAATGGCAGATACTGTTACGGTCATGGAAAAAATAGGGCATTTTCTTGATGATGCCGTTGCAAAACTATACCGGCAAATTAAAAAGGAGGGCTATAATAAGATGGAGGCATCACCTCTGATTGCCGAAAGATTAAAAGTTTCCAAAATACTCAAAAAAGCTTCAAAGAATTGGGATGGTGGTTATGCAATGGCCGGGATGTTCGGGCATGGAGATGCCTTTGTGCTAAGAGACCCTTCAGGAATAAGACCTGCCTATTACTTTAAAAATGACGAGGTAGTTGTAGTAGCTTCCGAAAGACCTGCTATTCAAACAGTTTTTAATGTCGGGTATGACGATATCAAAGAACTTGACCCCGGCAACGCATTAATTATTAAGAAAAATGGAACGGTAAGCGCTACTGAAATTTTAGAGCCAAAAGAAAGAAAAGCCTGTTCATTTGAACGAATATATTTTTCCAGGGGCAGCGATAAGGAAATATATCAGGAGCGCAAAGAATTGGGTAAGTTAATTTTCCCGCAAATATTGACTGCTATTGATGAAGATATTAGAAATACGGTTTTTTCTTATATCCCCAATACCGCAGAGACTTCTTATTTAGGAATGATCAAAGAAGCACAGAATTATTTGAATAAGAAAAAAGAAGAACAGATCCTTAAATTAGGACCCGGCATAACAAGAGTGCAACTAAATGAAATTTTAGATGTTCGCCCCAGAATTGAAAAAGTAGCTATAAAGGATGCAAAATTAAGAACGTTTATTACACAGGATAGCAGCAGGGATGATCTCGTTGCACACGTTTATGATATTTCTTACGGCTCTGTAAACAAAAATGACAACCTTGTTATTATAGATGATAGTATTGTTAGGGGTACTACATTAAAGAAAAGTATTTTACGGATTTTGGACAGGCTATCACCTAAGAAAATAATAGTTGTTTCCTCAGCACCGCAAATTCGTTATCCCGATTGTTATGGCATAGATATGGCTAAACTGGAAGATTTTATAGCTTTCAAAGCTGCGCTTGAATTGCATAAGGAGCAGAATTCAATGCAGAAAGTAGAAGAGATATATCATAAATGTGTTCAACAAATTCGCACCGCTGATAAGGATGTCGTTAATTATGTAAAAGACTTCTATCAGCCGTTTACCGCTGATCAGATATCGAAGAAAATCGGCGAGCTACTGAGCCCGGCAGACATTAGAGCTGAAGTTCAGATCATATATCAAACTATTGAAAGTTTACATCAGGCCTGCCCAAAAAACCTGGGCGATTGGTATTTTACAGGTGATTATCCCACTCCAGGTGGAAACAGGGTTGTAAACAGGGCCTTTATAAACTTTTATGAGGGCAAAAATGAAAGGGCATATTAACATTTTTATCGATGAAATGCACAAATTTGTGCATTTCATCGATAATATGTGCTATTTATCGGCTTTTTAGCTACGGCGAACTAAAGGCGGTTACTTTAGACCTGCCATAGCATAAGTAGGTTAAGTTCATGGTAAGATTTGGGGCAAAAAAGGTGGAGACTTCTCCACCTTTTTTATTTAAAATTAATTTTGATTTTATTTTTCCACACATTTAATACGACTTTTCTTCACCTATTATAGTATAATAGCCCGTCAAAGGTATTTCAACCAATTAAAAAGAAGTTTAGCCAAAATTTTGAGGGACTCCAATGCATTAGTATACATTTGGTGGACCATAGCATAAGTAGGTTAAGTTCATGGTAAGATTTGGGGAAAAAGGCAGGTGCAAACCTGCCTTTTTATTTTATATGCCCTCTCCAAATAGCTCCTTTCACATATAATTCACTTTTTCAACTTTTATAATAAAATATCAGGTAGCGCATTTCAACCGATTAAAAAGAAGTTTAGCCAAAATTTTAATGAACACCAATACTATTAGTTTACATTTGGTGGACCATAGCATAAGTAGGTTAAGTTCATGGTAAGATTTGGGGAAAAAGGCAGGTGCAAACCTGCCTTTTTTATTTCTGATTCTCAGCAAATTATACCTTTTAAAGTCTATATTTTTCTTCCTGATCCAGCTGTAGCGTTAGTTGAAAGCCTAAAATTTACCAAAATTTCTTTGTTATTTCTCACAATACCAGTAATTTAGTAATGCCATAGCATAAGTAGGTTAAGTTTATGGTAAGATTTGGGACGAAAAGGGTGGAGGCTTCTCCGCCCTTTTCTATGAAATAAAAAACCTCCTTAATTAATAAAGGAGGTTTAATTTCAAATAAATTTTGGATTAAAGTCTAATTGTTACTTACATATTTGAACTGTACAACTCAGCAACTTTATCCCAGTTGATAATATTAAAAAAAGCGCTAATATAATCGGGCCTTCTGTTTTGATAATTTAAATAATAGGCATGTTCCCAAACATCCAGTCCCAAAATTGGGTGGCCTCCACATCCGGTTCCAGGCATTAATGAATTATCTTGATTTGGTGTTGAGCAAACTTCTACCTTGCCTCCCTTATGTACACAAAGCCAAGCCCAACCAGACCCAAATCTTGTCGCTGCAGCTTTGCTGAAAACTCCCTTAAAGGCATCAAAAGAACCAAAGGCGTGATTGATGGCTGCAGCAAGGTCTCCGCTTGGCTCACCTCCGCCATCAGGGGACATTATTTCCCAATATAAGGAATGATTGTAATAGCCTCCTCCATTATTGCGGACCGCAAGATTGGACATGTCTAAATTTTTCAATATATCCGTTATAGATTTATTTGCAAGATCTGTGTTCTCAATGGCCGCGTTAAGATTCGTAGTGTAGCCATTGTGATGCTTTGTATGGTGTATCTCCATAGTTCTTGCGTCAATATAAGGTTCTAATGCATCGTATGCATATGGTAGTTTTGGTAATTCAAATGCCATTTCTAAACGTTTTAAGTTAATAATTAGAGTCACTCAAAGTTACTCTATTTAACATATATATTGGCCTAATTATTTGTTAAGAACTCTTTAAGATTATGTAATTTGCAACAAAAAATTAGTGCAGAGCAGCTCATTTAATATCTACAATGCTTCGGCCGGATCGGGGAAAACCTTTAAACTGGTACAAGAATATCTGAAAATTGTACTCTCTACCGAAAATTCAAATAGTTTTAATCAAATCCTAGCAATCACTTTTACCAATAAGGCTGCCAACGAAATGAAAAGTCGCATTCTTGATAGTCTATTCGAATTTAGTCATCCTGAAAATCCTGAAAAAACTTCCACCTTATTTCAATTATTAGCTAAGGATCTAAATATTGAATATGATCATTTACAAAAAAGGGCTAACATCACACTAAAGCAAATCCTTCATAATTATGCTTTTTTTGATATATCGACCATCGATAAATTTACACACCGACTTATTAGAACCTTTGCTAAAGACCTTAAAATTCCTCAAAATTTTGAAGTTGTATTGGATACTGACCTTTTATTAGTCGAAGGAATTGACCGGTTAATAAATAAAGCCGGAACGGATAAGGTTTTAACAAAAGTTCTGATCGACTTTGCTCTGGAAAAAATTCAAGACGATAAAAGCTGGGACATAGCGTATGACCTTACTAAAATGGGTAAATTGTTGTTTGAGGAAAATCAATCTTATCATCTTGACCTATTAAAAAACAAAAGTCCTCAGGATTTTTTAACCCTCAAAAAATTAATTCAAAAAAAAATCACCCTTATAGAGGATGAAGTTAAAGACCTGGCAAAGCAAGCTTCAGCCACAATAGCCGTATCCGGTATTGATTTGGAAGTATTTCCCAGGAAAACCTTGCCCAACCATTTTACTAAAATTTGTGACTTGGAATTTAATCCAGCTAAACTTTACAATAACCAATTAGAAAATAATTTAAAGGAAGGTAAAATTTTTAAATCAGGATTTCAGGCTCCTAATACGGAATTGGTATTCGTCCTTCAAAAATATTTTTTAGAAATTAAAAAAAGGATCTACGATAGAGCCTTTTTACGGAATGCTTATTTAAATATTGTGCCATTAACGGTTTTAAATGCCATCCAACAAGAAATTAAAACAATTCAGTCAGAACGGGATCAGATACCAATATCCTCATTTAATACGATTATTTCAGATGAAATACGTAACCAACCCGCACCCTATATTTATGAACGATTAGGCGAAAAATACCGTCATTACTTTATTGATGAATTTCAAGATACTTCACAAATGCAATGGGAGAATCTCGTTCCTTTAATAAGTAATGCACTCGAAAGCGAAGATGAACAGGGCAATATGGGGACCTTATTATTGGTTGGCGATGTAAAACAAGCCATCTACAGGTGGCGTGGTGGACGCGCAGAACAATTCCTGAACCTGATTAACAAAGAAACAAATCCTTTTGTGGTAGAACCACATATCAGAACACTGGAAACAAATTATAGAAGTCGAGAGGAGATTGTAAAATTCAACAACGCCTTTTTTACAGTTACCAGTCCTTTCCTTGCCAGTCCACAATACAATTCACTTTTTACGGATGGAAATAAACAAGATTTTAATGATAAAGTAGGTGGGTATGTAGATTTGAATTTTATTAAAATGCCCAAGGAGAATAAGGATTTAGAGTATTGTAACGAGGTTTTGAGAGCAATTAAGGATGCACGCGTCGATAAATATAATTATGCTGACATATGTATTCTCACCAGAAAACGAAAGCATGGTATAATTTTAGCCGATTTTCTTATAGAACAAAATATTCCAATAATTTCTTCTGAGACGCTTTTGCTGAAGAATAATCCAAAAGTCGACTTTCTAATCAATTTATTAAAGCACATTAACGCACCCGAGGATTCAGAAATTTGCTATGAGGTTCTATATTTTCTTGCCTCAAACAGAGAAAACAAACATGAGTTTATTCAAAAATATATAAACGATTTGCCATCTCTACTAAAAGAGGATTTCAACTTTAACATGGAACAAATAAGGTATACCTCTTTATATGATGGCCTGGAATACGCAATAAAACAATTTAAGCTGGTTGAGGATTCAGATGCTTACCTGACTTACTTTATGGATGAAGTCATTGATTCTGAACAAAGGGACGATAACAGTATCGCTTCATTTTTAGACCATTGGGAAAAGAATAAGGAGAGGCTGAGTATTGTAGCTCCCGAAAATTTAGATGCCGTGCAGATAATGACTATACACAAGGCAAAGGGATTAGAGTTTCCAATTGTCATTTACCCTTTTGCCAACACTAAAATTTATGACGAACTAGAACCCAAATTGTGGCTGCCTGTTGAGGATTTTGGAGAATTTAAGGAAGTACTGATAAATAAGAAATCAGAAGTTTTACATTATGGGGAAACAGCCAAAACAATTTATGAAGAAGAACAACATAAACTCGAATTGGATGCATTTAACCTACTATATGTAGCACTTACACGAGCTGTCGATAGGCTGATTATAATAACAGAAATGCTTCTTAATGCTAAGAATGAATTTAGATTGGATAACTATTCCGGATTATTTATCCACTTTTTAAAAGCACAAGGAATTTGGGATATAAACAAAGTCAGATATTCCTTTGGATCAGCTGAATTAAAGGAACAAGAAAGACACCTCCCCAAAGCGCAACCTCATATTCCTTTTATATGTACTCAAAAGAATGATGCCAATTTTAATATCATTACCCAGTCTGGCAATCTTTGGGACAGCAAAAGAGAAGAAGCAATAATAAAAGGGAATGTAATACACTATGCGCTGGGACTTATTAAAACCGAAAGCGATATTGACTCCGCAATTGCCCATATGATCAGAAAAGGAGATCTTAAAGTTGAAGAGGGGGCTCAAATAAAAGAAACAGTGCAACAAATCATTTGGCATCCCAAACTGAAATCGTTCTTTACAGCTGAAAATAACGTTAAGAATGAAAGTGAAATTATAACAGAAAATGGCCTAATTTTGAGACCGGATCGCATGGTATTTAATAATAACAAGGTCACAATAATTGATTATAAAACCGGGGAAAAAGCTCAAAAAAATTATGAACAATTATACACCTATGCCGATGCACTGAAAAACATGGGATATTTAGTTGAAAATAAGATAATAGTCTATATTGATAAAAAAATTACTCCAGAATTTATTAATTAGTTATGTACGGAAAAATTAAAGAATATTTAAAAGAAGAACTTAAGGGAATAAAAGAAGCAGGGCTTTATAAAGAAGAACGCATAATTACTTCGGCTCAGGGAGCAGTGATTAGAGTTTCCAGCGGACAGGAAGTAATAAATTTTTGTGCAAACAATTATTTAGGTTTATCCGCTCATCCCGAAGTAATCAGAGCAGCCAAAGAAACCCTTGATACACATGGCTTTGGAATGTCTTCAGTACGTTTTATTTGTGGCACCCAGGATATTCACAAGGAATTGGAAGACAGAATTGCTAAATTCTATGGTACCGAGGACACCATATTATATGCCGCAGCTTTTGATGCCAATGGTGGTGTATTTGAACCATTGTTTTCAGAAGAGGATGCAATTATATCAGATGCCTTAAATCATGCGTCGATAATTGATGGTGTTAGATTATGTAAGGCCAAGCGATATAGGTACGCCAATAGTGATATGGTTGATCTGGAGACTAAATTAATACAGGCTAATAAAGATAAGGCCCGTTTTAAAATAATTGTTACAGACGGCGTATTCTCTATGGATGGCTTATTGGCACCATTGGATAAAATATGTGATCTGGCAGAAAAATATGATGCCATGGTAATGATAGATGAATGCCACGCAACCGGATTTATAGGGGAAACCGGGAGAGGTACTTTGGAGGAAAAAGGGGTAATGAACAGGATAGATATTATTACCGGAACGCTGGGCAAAGCATTAGGTGGTGCAATGGGCGGTTATACAACCGGTAAAAAAGAGATTATTGATATGTTAAGGCAACGATCCAGGCCATATTTATTTTCTAACTCACTTGCCCCGGCAATCGTTGGAGCTTCTATTAAAGTATTTGAAATGCTTGAAACGGATACCACTTTAAGAGATAAGCTGGAAAAAAATACAAAATACTTCAAAAAAGGAATGCAAAAAGCCGGGTTTGATATTATTGATGGGGATTCAGCAATAGTACCTGTAATGCTTTATGACGCCAAATTATCACAAAAAATGGCAAATATGTTGCTCGAAAATGGTATTTATGTTATTGGTTTCTTTTATCCCGTGGTTCCGAAGGATAAGGCGAGAATACGGGTGCAATTGTCTGCCGCTCATGAAATTGAGCATTTAGACAAAGCCATCAATGCTTTTATAAAGGTAGGTAGAGAGTTAAAAATTATCTGAATCTTTGTTTTAACCTTAAAAAAGCCTTAAAAAAAATAGGAAATTGATTTTGTTAATAATTTTTAACAACTTACATTTGCAGCTAAATAAACACTTAAACTTAAAATTTTGAACATGAAACAGCTTAGCAGATTATTAGTTGTTGGCCTATTAGTATTGGCCTCTAACAGCATACAAGCGCAAGATGAAGATAATCCTTGGCAAATTGGATTTGGAGTAAACGCAGTTGACTTTTATCCAACAGGTAAAGTAAGTTCATTCGGTAGTCAATACTTTAATGCCAATGATCACTGGAACATCCTGCCATCCGTCTCTTATGTCGGAATTACGCGTTACGTTGGTGATGGTATCTCCGTTGGCGTTAGAGGTTCTTTAAACCGTATTAAGAAAATTGGTGACCTTCCAGTTGACGATTTGTCTTACTATGGCTTGGATGGAACTATTAAATACAATTTTATAAAAAATACCACTATTGATCCCTTCGTTGAAATTGGAGGTGGTTATAGCTGGGTTGCTGATATTGGAGCCGGTACTATTAATGGAGGTATAGGTGCCAATGTTTGGATGAACGATAACATTGGTTTCACTCTTCAAACACAGTATAAGCACTCTTTTGAAGACTATTTACTTCCACATTTCCAACATATGTTGGGACTTTCCATAAAATTTGGTGGATCTGATACAGATGGAGATGGAATCTATGACAAAGACGATGCTTGCCCAGAAGTACCTGGTTTAGAAGCATTCAATGGTTGTCCTGATACTGACGGTGATGGAATTGAAGACAGCAAAGATGCTTGTCCAAACGAAGCCGGTCCTAAAGAATTGAATGGTTGTCCTGATTCTGACGGCGATGGAATTGCTGATAAAGATGATGCTTGTCCAAATGAAGCTGGTTTAGCTGCTTTAGCTGGTTGCCCAGATGCAGACGGTGATGGTATTGCTGACAAAGATGACCAGTGTCCTAATGAAGCAGGTCCTGCTGAAAACAACGGATGCCCATGGCCAGACAGAGACGGTGACGGTGTATTAGATAAAGATGATCTTTGTCCTGACTTAGCTGGTGTTGTGGCTAACAAAGGTTGCCCGGAACTTCCTCAAGCTGTACGTAAGGCATTAAACGACTATGCTAAGACAATCTTGTTTGATACAGGAAAAGCAACTATCAAAGAGCGTTCAGAAGAAGTATTGAAAAACGTAGTAGCTATACTTGAAGAATACTCTTATGCTAGATTTAGTATAGACGGACACACAGATAGTGTTGGTAGCGATACACTAAACCAAAAACTTTCTGAAGAAAGAGCTTATTCCGTAATGAATTACCTAATTGAAAACGGTGTGGCTTCAAGCAGATTAGAAGCTGCCGGTTATGGTGAATCAAGACCATTGGCAGACAACGGTACCGCTTCCGGAAGGAAAACGAATCGTAGAGTTGAAATTAATTTGATAAGAGAATAAATAATAAGGTATAACACCTAATATAATAGAAAAAAGCTCCGCAACTGCGGGGCTTTTTTTATTTTTAGAAATGCAAAGTTTTTTAAATCAAATACTGGAAGAACTATGGGAAGAGAATGAGTCTTTTGACCATCTTGTTTTTATACTTCCTGGTAAACGCGCAGGAACTTTTCTTAAAAACGGTATCTCTAAAATCGTTGGAGAAACAATTTTTGCGCCGGAAACCTACAGCATTGAATCATTTATTGAAATGATTTCGGGTCTTTCCTATGCAACCAATACACAACAATTATTTGAATTATATAATGCCTATTTAAATATAGGGAGTGAAGAAAAGGAAAGTTTTTATTCCTTTTCAAAATGGGGTCAAATTCTATTGCAGGATTTCAATGAAATTGACAGGTACCTGGTGCCTCCTGATAAGCTTTTTTCATACTTATCAGTTATCCAGGAAATGAACCAATGGCATCTGAAACCCAATAAAACCAAATTAATAGAAGATTATCTCAGCTTTTGGAATAATCTTGAAGAATTACATACTGCCTTTAATAAAAATCTTTTAGAAAATGGTTCGGGCCATCAGGGATTGGTTTATAAAGAAGCATGTAATAACCTATCTGACTACATTAATACATCAAAAAATAAAAAGCACGTTTTTATTGGATTCAATGCTTTGAATACAGCAGAAGTATTTATTATTAAAGAATTTTTAAAAGAAGGTAACAGCGATATTTATTGGGATGTAGACAACTGTTTTCTGAAAGATAAAGTTCATGATGCGGGGTTTTTTATTCGTCAATACCAAAAGGAATGGAGCTATTTTAAAAACCACTCGCTAAAGGGATTAAGTGAATATTATAGCACCACAAAAAATATCCAAATTACCGGTGTGCCTAAAAATGTATCACAGGCAAAGTATGTTGGCGATTTGATATTACACCTGAATGAAAAGGACCCAAATCAAATTAAAAAAACCGCTGTTATCCTGGGAGATGAAACACTACTGAATCCCATATTAAACTCGCTTCCGGCTGAAATAAATCAGGTAAATATCACCATGGGGTATCCCTTAGATAAAACCCCTATTGCTGGCATGTTTACTCAACTCTTCGACCTTTATATCCAATTAGATTCACAGGGTTGGTTTTATAAAAACCTGCTATCATTTTTGGTTCATCCATATGTTCAGAAGATTCTTTCTTCAGAAGACAAAAATATAGTTAATGGCATAAAAGCGGAAGTAAATAAACGCAATTGGATTTATATAACTCCTTCTAAATTAAAATCAATCTTTCCTGAAACAACAGAAGGATTAACGCTCCTGTTTTCATACGAAAATGCAGAACCTTCCCATTTTCTAAACAATGTTATCGCACTTATTGAACTCTTAAAAAGTAAATTTCAACTACAGGAAAACCATTTGGAACTGGAATATTTATATCACTTTTATACTTTGTTTAATGAGCTAAAAATGCTTTCTGGTGAATATCCATTTTTAAATGACCTAAAGGCCTTACAGAGCATATTTAAGGAGTTGATATCTATAGAAAAAGTAAATTTTAGGGGCGAGCCTCTTGAAGGATTACAGATCATGGGGATGTTGGAAAGTAGAAATCTTGATTTTGAAACTGTAATAATTACATCGGTAAATGAAGGTATCCTTCCGGCAGGTAAGACCAATAACTCATTTATTCCTTTCGATATTAAAAGAGAATTTGGTTTACCTGCCTACAAAGAGAAAGATGCCGTCTATACCTATCATTTTTACAGATTGTTACAACGAGCCAAAAACATCTATCTTATCTACAATACTGAACCGGATGTTATTGAAGGAGGTGAAAAAAGCAGGTTTATTTCACAATTACTTACAGATGAAAATCACATAGAAAACATAGTAACGAAAATTGCGGTTCCTCAGATAAATTCAATACTTAATACACCCGTTTCTATTGAAAAGGATAGTGATATAATGAGTAAAATAAGTGCTGTTTTAAAAAAAGGGCTTTCTCCCTCCTCACTCACAAACTATATTAAAAATCCTATTAATTTTTACAAGCAAAAGATTTTAAAATTAGAAGAAACTCTTGAAGTTGAGGAGACTATTGCTTCAAAAACCTTTGGGACTATTTTACACAAGGCTATGGAAATTTTGTATGAGCCATTCCTTGGTGCTTTTCTGACTGAAGGTAAGCTAAAGGAACAAAGACCTAAAATAAGAGGCGTAGTTAAACATGAACTGCTGAAAACTTATGCAGAAGAGGATATTTCAAGAGGAAAAAACCTTATTGCCTTTAATGTTATCGTAGCTTATATAGATAGTTTCATTTTAAAAGAAATAGAAAACATTAAACATCATACTATTAAAATAATAGCACTTGAAAAAGATCTGTCAGTTGATATAGATGTACCGGGGATAGATACTCCGGTTATATTAAAAGGAACATTAGACAGGATTGATGAAAAGGATGGCATGCTAAGAATAATTGATTATAAGACCGGGAGTGTTCTTAGCTCTAATGTAGAAGTAGTTTTATGGGATGAAATCATTGAAAATTATGATCGTAGCAAAGCATTTCAGTTGCTCTGTTATTCTTTCATGCATCAAATTATTAATCCCATTGAAAAAATGAGTGCCGGAATCATTTCCTTCAAGAATTTGGGTTCTGGCCCATTCTATTTTTCAACAAAAAATAGCAGGAATACCTCAAAAAAGGATTTCAACATAAC
>Ga0316187_10001522_pt1 | contig 20088 bp, 20 predicted proteins | sample CroRivburrow1_MG_FD_204927 | JGI IMG/M metagenome (GOLD analysis project Ga0316187, IMG submission 204927) | Coastal sediment microbial communities from Maine, United States - Cross River worm burrow 1 | ecosystem: Environmental > Aquatic > Marine > Coastal > Sediment | place: USA: Maine...
GTCGGCGAGGTCTCGCGACAGGTTCTGGTCGAGTCCGCCGGCCACGTATCCTCGCATCGCGTCCTGCGCCACTTCGCCGGGGTCGGTGTTGGCGAGCTGCTCGCGCCAGCCCTCCATGGCCCAGCCTGAGATCGTCGCCGCCGCCAGGCCGCGCGAGCTGCCCGAGAACCGCGCGACGGTCTTCGCGCTGCTGCCGAGCGCACCGACGACACGCTGGCCTATCTTCGACTGGAACACCTTGCCGACGTTGTAGAGCCCGAACCCCAGCAGGATCGAGTCTGAGCTCACGTAGCCGCCGAGGGCGAGGCCGGCGCGGACCTTGGACATCGATGAGGCGAAAGCGTTGGCGGTCTTCTGACGCACCTCGGCGAGCCCAGCCTTGGCCGCGGCGATCTGGCCCTGAAGAGCGTAGGCCGGGACCCTCGAGGCACCGAGCCAGTCCGCGCCGAGAGCATCTTTAACAGCCTTTGCTGCCTCGTTGGCCGTCGTGTAGCGCCCGTTCACGACTGCTGACTCAGCCTTGTCGAGCAGGGCTGCCTTGGGGCCGAGGGCGGCGCGGGCCGCCGCCAGGTCGCTCGTCAGGGCGCCTGTGCGGGCGTGCAGCGCGTCGACCATCTTGGGGCTCACGTTTGCCCTGGCGAGTAGCGCGCCGCGCGCTCGAGACGCACCATAGGACAGACCGGCGCCGAGCAACGAGGTCGCCGCGCCGAACGTGGCACTGAACGCCGCCCTCGAGGCCACCTCGACGGGATCGAAGTCCTTGCCCTTGATCGCCTGGTCGGTGACTGCCTGCGTCGCGCCGAGCGCGCCGGCCTCCGCAGCAGCAGCTGTCGCTCGAGGCAGCAGGAGCTCGGCGGCCCGAGCTCGGCGCGAGAGCATTGTGGCCTGGACAAGCGCCGGGTCGACCGTCGGCGGCGGCAGGGGCGGCCCCACGCCGTCGGGCGCGCGACCCGGCGAGAGCTTGCCGCTGCCAACCTGCGGGCGAGCAGCCCGCTGCGCAGCTGGCCCACCTGTGACCTTGCCGGTCACTGGGGGCGCCGACCAGGCCGGCTTCGAGCGCAGAACAGCGGCTCGCCGCAGGATATCCTCGCCGCCGATCTTGGGGCTCAAGACGGTCGGCCCTGCGGCGCGAGACGGAACCCCGAGCGGGGCGCGGAGCGGGGCCTGCACCACGCGGGGCACCTCGAGCCGCCCCGCGTTGGTCAGCGTCTTCGAGGCTGTCCCCGTCGCCGGAGCCGTGAAGCCCCTCGACCTGGCAGCCGCCGCAGCGCGCTCCGCGGCGGTCGCCCGCGCAGCGATGCGCTGACCGAGTCCGCGGCCGGCGGCGCTCACGCGCGCCAGCGGGGCGCCGGGGATCAGCATCGAACCGAGGGCCCCGCCGATCTCGCCGATCGGGAACGCCGTGGGGTTGTGCTTGGCGTACTTGCCGACCGTGTCCTTGGCGAGCAGCGAGGGCAGCCCGAAGAGCGCGGTGTTCGCCACGCCGAGCAGACCGGCGGTCACCGGCGCGTCATACTCCCGCGCCTCGAGGATCTGCGTGCGCTCGGCCTCCGACAGCGGCACGGCGTCGCCGGCGGCGAGCACCTTACGCGCCTCGGCCTCGGGGAGGCTGTACGTCTCCCCGTCTGGACCCTTGAGGTTGACCGACCCGTCGTGGACCGTGTAGGCGACCTTGGCCAACTACTTCACCGCCCGGCCTTTCGCGGCTGCGCTCGAAGCCCTCGCCTGTCGGCCGCCGAAGAGGGCGGACAGGGGGCGCACGTTGTAGCCGTAGTTCGATCGCGTCCGAAGCGCCATCGCGGTGTTTCGCTGGATCTCCGAGCGTAGCTGCTTTAGGCGCTTGATCGTCTCCTGGCCGCCAAGCCAGAACGACTGCACGGTGCCCTTGTAGCGCTGGAAGTCCTGCTCGGTCATCACCCCGCCCTCGCCCGTCGCCTTGCGCAGGGTGACAGCGATGCGGGGCAGGAACATCTGACGCACTTCGTATGCCTTTGACCCCGGCGTCCAGCGGCTGATCTGGCCGTAGCCGCCTTTCTTGATTCGCGAGAGGGCGTCGTTGATGGCGGTCAGCGTCTGCGCCGCGCCCTCGACGTAGCGCTTGAACTTATCCTTTGGCTCCTTGCCGATCGCGGCGGCGCGGGACGACGGGGAGACGGCAACGTCCCGGTAGGAGCTCGTGCTCTGTACCGTCGTCTTCGATCGTGAACCAGCCTTGGCCTCGACCTTCTGCAGGCCGATCTTGCCGATCAGGTCGTCGAGACGCTCCTGGGCGGCGGGGATCTGCAGCCGTGTCTTGGCCTGCTCGAGCTCCACGACGGCGAGGTCGCGCGCGGCCTGGCGCTGGATTCCCTCGCGCCGCATCCACTGCCGCATGATGCGGTCCTGCTTGCCCTGCGCGAGGCCGGCCTGCTTCATCATGAGGCTGAGCTCGGCGCGCTGCTCGGCCACGTCACGCTCGATCGCCGCGTTGAAGATCTTCAGACCGCTGTTTTTGAGCCTGCCCTTAGTCCAGCCCTCGGCGAGCGCCCCGAGCATGATCCCGATGATCCCCAGCGCCTTGCTGTTGCGTTTGTAGTAGCGCTCGTAATCGACCTTGTGATCGGAGATGCGCTTGGTGATTCCCTCCAGCCGCTTGGTCGCTTCATCGTGGCTGAGCTTCAGCTTGTGCGCGTCGGCGCCGGCGTACATCTCCTGGTCCTGCAGTTGCAGTCGCCGCCGCTGCAGAGCCTCCTGGCTCTTAGCGATCAAGCCGAGCTTGTCCTGCGTCGAGTCCTGGGCCGCCTTCGCCCGAGCGTCGAGCGTCTTGCCGATCTGGGTCGCCTCGGCCGCCGTGTAGCGCCCCTGGGTCGTGGTGCGCGTCGTGCTGCCCCCGCGCAGCCGCATCTTTTTCGGGCCCAGGCCCATCATGGGCGCCGCGAGAGCTTGTCCCTGCGTCTTGGGCGAGAGCTCGACTGCTCCGGTCGTCGGCGCTGCGGCGCCTGCGACGCCGGGGTTGTCGCGCGCAACGGACGAGTGCACGACCCCGGCCATGCCGCTCATGCCCTTGGTGGCGGCCAGTAGGTCTTGCAGCGACGAGGTCGGCACAGCCGGCGGCGCGACAGGAGGGTTTGCCGGCGTGTCGAGAAGCGACACGGGCTGCTGCGGGTGCACCGCGGCCACCGACGGATCATGCGCCGACGTGGCGAGCAGGGGTGGCGCCTGCGCAGGCCACGCTGGCGCGCGATGTACCTTCTTTGCGAGCGGTCCAGCCATCCCAGCCTCCTACTCGAAGAGCTTCGCGGAGAGATTCTTCTGCATCTCTTCGTTGTTCATCGCCCGCTTGATCTGGTCGAGCGTCGCCTGCGCTTGGCCGGCCTCGGTTGGCGCGTTCAGCGACTGCAGAAGCGGCCGCTTCTCGATGAAGCGCATCGCGTCGTCGTACTCCTGCTGCGAGCGAGCATACCGCGCCGCCGGCGTGTTGGGCGGCACCTGCGTCAGCATCGGCCGCATGCCCTGGCCGATCGTGTCGTCGATGATGCCCTTCGCCACGGGGTGAACGCTCATCGGGACGCCGGGCTTGGCCTGGTTTGCCGCCGCCTGGCCGCCGCCTCCGTCCCACTCGTGCATGTTGTCGGCGACGTGCCCATACTGGTGCGACCAGCGGCGCCGGTCAGCGGCCTCGTCCGACGGGTAGCGCTCGACCACGTCTCTCGCGCCGAGATCGTGCCCCGAGACGTCGCCCGTGCGCATCTTGTCGAGCATGGCATGCATCGCGCCACCACCACCTTCGACGTTCTCCTTCGCGCGCCGGTCGCTGACTACTGCCTCGTAGCGGTCAGCCTGCTTCGACGCCCACTCCGGCGCCGGGGCGCCGAGCTCGGCGCCGGCAGAAACCGCACCGCCCTCGAGCTTTTTGAGCCGGTCGTGCAGGCTCGCGGCAGCAGCCAGCGCGAGCGGGGCAGCCTGGCTGCTGTCGACGCCTAGCATCCCCGTCTGCGGGTTGGTCGTAACCGCGCCGCGCCCAGCCTCGGACTCTGCGAGGTCTTGCGCCATGATGCCGCCGTGGCGCTGGTCGTCGCCGCCGGGCACCCCGGGCTTGTAGTCGAACATCGCCGGCTGCAGCTTGTCGAGCATCGCGTCGAGCGCGCCACCACCACCTTCGACGTTCTCCTTCGCGCGCCGGTCGCTCACGATGGCAGCTGCCGAGGCGCCGGCGTTCATCAATCCGCCAAACCGGGAAGCCGCGGCCTCCTCGCTCGCTCCGTACATTCCGCCCTGTACCTTTTGCTGCCCACCAACCAGATTCAGCCGGTCCTGGTTGGCCTGACCCTGTAGCCCCTTGTTGTACTGCCCGAGGCCCAGGCTCATCCCGCGGCGCATCTTCTCGGCGCCGAGCTGCTGACCGTAGTGTCCCGCTGCGGCCTGGGACCAGCCCTGACGCGCAGCGTTTGCCGCCATCTCGCCTCGGAGGCGGGCCTGGTCCGCGACGTTTGCGCCCATCTCTGAGGTCTGCTGCATCTGGCGATACCGACCAGCCATCCCCTTCCCGGCGGCCTGGGAGGCCAGCTGCTGCCCGAGCATGCGCTGGTCGCGCAGCCCCTGGGCCTGGGCCTGGGCCTGGGCCCCGCCGGTCGCATAGTCTCGCATCGAGTCGATCGCCTGTTGCGACCGAAGCGCCGCCGCCTCGGCCCGGGGGTCACCCGCCTCGAGCCGAGAGCGCTCGCTGCCGGCCCCCGGGGATCCCAGCGGATCGTAGGCCTTGTAGTCGAGCAATCCGCCCTCGGAGAAGTCCTTGGCCGGGTCGTAGAACGTCGGCTTGAGATCATCATCGCCCCCGCCGACCCCGAAGAAGTCGCCGACCGCTCCGAAGGCATCGCCCACCCAGTCGAACAGTCCCATTAGAACCTCCTGCCCGAGAATGCCTTCTGGGCGTTCGGGCGCAGGGTCACCAGCGCCGAGATAGCAGAGAGAGCCCAACTGTCACCCTCGGACGCAGGGCTTTCCTCGATCCGCACCTTGATCTTCGAGCACTTCGAGCGGCCAAGCGCTACTTCGAGCTGCATCGCCAGGTCTTCGTAGGTCGTGCCGGTGCCGAGCGCGTTCTTGAACGTCTCCGGCCCGAAGTCCGCCAGCGCCGTCGCGTCGAATGTCAGCACTTCTCGCCACTCAGGCTCGCCGTCGTAGGCGACCGACACCTTGAGCGTGCAGTCGCCGATCGTGTATCCGTCGAGGTAGAGCCGGTGAACGCGCGCGAAGCCGGCGATTGCCTCCGACAGGGACATCCACGGCGTCTCGACGGCGAGCGCCGCCGTGTAACTGCCGACAAGGTCGTCCTCGCGAAACGCCGGCAGCCCGGTGTAGAGCACCGCGTCGGAGATCGTGCTGGTGAACCCGTCGGGGCCGACCACGTCGTGATAGAGCGAGCAGTCGACGTACAGCGGAAAGGTCGGGGAGGCCACGCTGGTCCAAAGCAGGACACCGTTTCGGTAGTAGGTGACGACGCCGCTTTTGACCTGGATGCGGAAAATGTCGCCGATCGAGTATTCCCCGCCGACCGGACCCGCCACCGTGACGCCGTTTTCCCAGATGTAGACCCCGCGGCTGCTGTCCGCCTGGATCGCAAAGTCCATCGATCCATAGCTGTAGTCGGGGTTGTCGTTGGTCAGGGCGCAAAACTTTTGGCGGTCGTTTTCGACGACCGTCCACTCGAGGGCGCCGTCGCCGGAGAGGGACTGCTGGCTGATCGCGCCGGCGTTGTAGGCGCCGCCGCCGCCGCTCTTCGAGACGCTGTTGCCCGTGATCGTGACGTACTGGCCGCTCTGCCAGACCACGTCTTCGACCGTCCCGGGCGTGCTCGTGATCTGCTTGAGCAGCGAGGTGTTGGCTCCGCTGCCGTTCAGGATCCACTCGACGCCGTCGATCGCCACGGCGGCGACGCGATTGCCGCTGTTGACCCACAAAGCCCAGCGGTCGTAGTCGTAGCACCAGGCCAGGCTGGGACTGTCCGAGAAGTGCCAGACCACCGCACGGTAGTCGGGGAGCACCGCCACGCCGACGACGGTGCGGTCGAGGACAAAGTCGCGAACGGCGTCGCCAACGGGCCGTAGCACGCCCTGCTGCGTTAGCAGGTAAAGACCCTCGTCGGACTGAAAAACGAGCCCCAGCGGCGTCTCGGCGACGCTGCGGTGGTTGATGCAACCGATCGCCGTGGAGAGCAGCCGGCCACCCGCGATGTTTTGGCCATACAGCGTCGGAGTGTAGCCCGCCCCTGAGACGACAAAGATCGCCCGATCGTAGAAGACCACCAGGCTTTCTTTGCTGAGCGCACGCATTGCCGTCGGGACACCGTGCTGCGACGACACGCGGAAGTTGAAGTAGTCGTTGTGCTCGAAGGCAAACGGGTCGTCGAGGTCGCGGGAGTAGGCCAAGAAGCCGGGTCGTTCCGAGTCAGCGACGATGTGCTTGTCGCCCCAGATCGCGTGGGCTCCGCTCGGCGGCGGTTGCGTCGTCGGGACCTCGTCACCGTAGGTGTAGACCTTCTCGTTGTCGGTGATCGACGAGTCCGCCGCCGCGTCTACGTAGGTGGCCACGCCGGTGGCCACGCCGAGCTCGACCGCGCCGATCGCGTAGAACGGGCCAGGAGCTGGCGTAGATGCGCTGACCGCAGTGCGGTAGATGCGAGCTCGCACGCCGCGCCGAGCTCGGGTGTGCTTGCAGTCGCGGACGTTCACGGTGACGGTGTCGCCGGCGCTCGTCGCTTGAAGAGCGGGCACCGGGGTGGGGGCAGAGCGGAAGAGGCGGCCGCTAGCGTCGACCCGCTCGTAGACAGCCAGGTAGCGATAGTTGCCAGCAGATATCGCGGTCGCGCCGGCCGCTACGGACGTGTAGATCGTCTCCGGGTACATCAGGAACCCGTGCTCTACAAAGGTGTCTCCGTCCACGACCATCGGCAGCGCCCCGTCGAGGAGCGAGTGATGCGGCGTTGGCAGGATCGCCGGGATCCTGTCCACGCAATTCAGGCGAGCTATCGCATTCGCCGACCCATCACTGCCGGCGCCGGTCGGCACGTAAAGCTGCGCGGGCGTCGCCAGCCGCTCCACCCACTTGCCGGGCACCTGGTTGCGAAGATTCGGAAAGCTGTAGTCAAGGAACCCGCTGCGCCCGATTAGAGCCTTGCCCCTTGGGTCAGATCGATACGCATCCCCGTCTCTCGTTAGAGCGGAGAAGATGATCGATGCCTGAAGTGTCGTATTCGGGCTGGCAAAGCTCCGAATCGCCAGAGGGACCATGGCATCGGCAAGCCGCGGTCGGCCTGCGATCTGGGCGTCGAAGACCCAGTCCGTGGCGTTTGTCGCGAAGGTGGCCACCGGCGTGGTGAGAAGAGCGGTACAGTAATTCTGATGAGCGATCGGCCATCCGTCGCTCTCTAGGATATCCCAGATCACGTGGGCGGCAGTGTCGGAGTCTCTCCAGGCAGTCATGCGGTTGATCGCATTGGTTGCACCGGACTCCACGCCCACGGTGAGCACCGTGCCGAGCGCCGCCGCGCTGCTCACCGTGCGTACCTTTACATTGTGATTGCCGGAAGTCTCGTTGTAGGCCCAGCCGGCCAGGCATTGACCGTCTGACAGGCGAACGGCGCAAACAGCGGAGCACTGCTCGAGAGCCCCGCCGCTCTCGATGACAGCCTGCGAAGAGATGGTCCCGCCGCCCGCCATCAGGGCGTAGTAGCAGTTGGCCGTGACCGCAAAAGTTGTCTCGGAGTAGACCAGCAACTGGTTCGAGCCGAACTGCTCCGCGTCGAAGAAGGCGTCGCGGGTGTTGTCCCAGTTGGTCGACAGGCCGACCGCGGTAAGCGTTCCAATGACCCCAGCGGAAGTCACATCGGCGTAGCTGAAGGTCCCGGCCGAAACAGCAACCCACGCGATGAAGGCGCTGCCGTCCGACGTGACGCGCGCCATGCACTTCACCGCATTGGCGGCCTGCACGATCTGGCTGTAGAGCAGCTTCCCCGTGACGAGGTCGTGCGTCTCGACCCGCACCTCCCAGGTGCCTCCGGGGATCGCTGCGGTGTAGACCAGGCAAAGCACGTTGCCGATCACTGCTGAGTCCACGTCGGAAATGACGTGCGGGCTCTCGGGTCGGATGTAATCCGACTCCAGCGTCTGCGGGGATGCCGTACCGAGCCAGACCCACGCGCTCCCATCCCACACGTAGCCCGAGCCGCCGAGCGCCAGCGGTTGGCCGACGACCTCGCCGAGCGCGTCAGCGTCGACACCGGGAGAGGCGTTGTCGTAGCCGCGCCGCTTCCGCACGATCCCGCGCCGGTCGAAGTATCCGTCCTCGATGCGAGCCAGCGCCTTGCTCAGGTGCTGGTTGGTCTGCGCGTCCATCGGCCGGTCGGCGCCGGCGAGGCCAACAACCCTTCTAGGCGGCATCGGGCACCCCGATCGCGCAGAAGCAGCCATCCTCGAAGACCACCTCCTGCGTGCCGTCCTCGCACCAGAAATACACGCCGAGCTCATCGCCGGCCGCCAACTGGACCGGAGCGAGCATGCCCGCCGCGCCAACGTCCCCGCCCGTGCCGATCACGCGATGCCCGTGGAGGCCCGGCAGGATCTCGGCGCCACCGTCCTTGTAGACCCCGTAGGCGTAGGTCTTGGCCGCCCCGCCAGAAAACGAAGCGGGCAGAACGGCGACGATGTAGACCCCGGCGCGGTCGATCCGGATAATCCCCTGTTCGAGGATCGCGACGGCGCCGCGCGACGGGCCAAGGACATCGAAGGCCTTGATGATCTTCTTGTTGGCCTCGAGCGCCCCGCCGAACGCACCAGTGCCCGTGGTGTTGTCGCGGACACTTATCGCCGCGTAGTGGGGGTCTGCCCGCTCGAGGAGGCGTGCCCACGTCTCGACCGACTCCTGGTAGCGCGCCAGGTCGCGCAGGTCGGTGTGGATGCGTTCGGGGACCGTCACTAGCGCCTCCGCAGGCGGTAGAGCTCTCGGGCGTCGCGAGCTCTATTCTGCCGCGTCAGGAAAAGCGTGCGAGCCGAGCTCCGGTCATTCCGGGTTGCCTTCAGGATGCGACGCTCGACCCGGTCGCGCTCGCGCAGCCAGATCGGTACCGCCTCGTGGTTGTCCATCGCCCCGAGCTTGATGCAGCAGTCGAGGACCACCCACTCCTGCCACTGGTTCTTGCTGTCGAGCAGGACGGGGGTAGCACCGTCCACGATCGTCGGCGCGACCGGGACGTAGGTCAGGCGCAGCGTCCCCGACCAGGTCGGGCTCTGCGACAGCCAGAGCACGCCACCTCGCATGTGGTAGCGCGTCGAGAACTTGTCGTCCTCGTCGTCGATCAACTCGATCGGGTCGCCGACCATGAAGGGCTCGAGGCGGTAATACTCTGAGCCATCGAGCACGTCGACCCGCAGCAGGTGGTAGTAGTCGGTCAGGCCAGCGGTCGCGAGGTCGTAGCTCTGCGTGCCAGACGCAACGGTGACGTTTCCCTGCGACATCGGCACGCGGGCGCAGTCACCCGCAATCATGATGTCGTAGAGGTGGGCGACGCTCTGGTTGACCCAGCGCCCCAGGACGGTGTCGTCGATGGGGTTGGTTCGGAACTCGCCGCGCGCTCGGATGTCGGCGACAATCGTGGCCAGGGTGATGTTCTGGGCCATGACTACCCCTTACTCGCGGCGACCCTCGCGGACACGATGTTCTCGATCGCCGACAGCAGCTTCGCGCCGTCGCCGGATTTCAGGGCACTTTCGAGCTCGGCGGCGACACCCTTCTTGGCGTCCTCCGCATTGCCCGCCGGCTTGTCCTTGGAGGCATCCGACGCCTTTTTGGCGATCATGATAGCCAGTGCCGGGATGGGCTTCTTGTCTGCCATGCGACCTCCAAGAGGCCGGCGGCGCCACTCGCGAAGAGCGACGCCGCCGGGAGGCTAGATGCTGATGATCGCGTTCTTGCCGGGCGCGTTGCAGCCGAGCTGAACGAAGCTGAACGCCCGCACCTCGTTGGCGCTCGCGTCCGACTTCCGCAGCATGCGGTTGCCGTCCAGATTGTCGATCTGGATCGCCGGGCCCATGCTGAAGAGACACCAGGTGTCGGTCTGCAGCAGGTAGATCTGGTGATCCGGACAGAACGCCGCCGGCATCACCGTCAGCAGCCCCTTGGGACCGTAGATCTCCAGGTAGCGGAAGCCGCCCTGACCCGTGGCGGTCTGGTCCCGCTGGACCTTCGCGCCCATCTCCTTCACGAGCGACCGGAAGTTCTGGAAGCTCAGCAGCACCTTGTCGGGCACGCCGCTCGACTCGCGGCCGAGCAGGTGCGCGGCGTCGATGATCGAGCCCTCGATGTCGCTCGAGGAGCCGGTGTGCTTGACGCCCGCCAGGCGGGTGTCGTCGGCGGTCCTGACCTGCCCCAGGAACGAAGACTCGCCGGTCGTGTCTTTCAGCCACGCCGGGAGGCCGAAGACCTTGTTGGTGGTCGTGTCGGTGTAGTCGCCCTCGTTGAAGAGCAGGTCACCCGCGACACAGGAGTCGGTGTTGGCGTCCACGGTGAGCGTGCCCGCCTGTCGGTCGACGGCGGTGACAACCATCGCAGTCGCCGCGGTGGCGCCACCACGGATCTCGTCCGATGCCGAGTCCGCGCAGACCAGTTTCTGACCCACCCAGAAGTTGGTGATCTCCTCGGTATTGGTCAGCGTGATCACCAGGGCCGGCATCGTGGAGACGATGCCGATCGCGCCGGTGCCGTCGCGGAACAGCGAAGACTCGAGGTCGTTGGCCAGCCGGTTGAGCAGGCTGTCGACCATGTGCTTGACACCGCGAAGGAAGGCGCCTTTGTCGTTGCGCGAGCGCAACTGCGCCTCGGTCGTGATGACCGCCACGCCATGGTTCTCGACCACGTCGATGTCGAAGGCGCCGATCTTCGACGCCAGCACGTTGGCCTGCGCCTTGGCAAACGCCGCCGAGCGACCGCCCACGTCCTCCCACACGATCGGGAGGGGGTAGGTCGAGCCCGCGAAGTTCTCGTCCTTCTTGATCGTCGACAAGAACGGCCGATGCGTCTTGTCGTAGACCAGGTCTTTGACAGACTGGCCGCTGTAGAGCTCTTTGAGCGCTGCTGCCAGCGCCGCTGCTGTGATCGTCATGTCTCCTCCGAGAGCGAAGCAGCGGTCGGCTATTGGCCGGAGGAGTTGCGAGTTGGGGGTTGCGAATAGCCGCTTGGACCGCGAGGGCGTTGCCCTACTCTGCCGCTTCTGCTCGTTCCATGGCCTCGAGGGCGCGTTTCATGCGCTCTTCCTCGTTGGGTTCGCTCGGGGCCGGCGTTCCTTCCTCCTGCCCGGCGGTCAAGCCGGGGGCTCTTGGTTGCTGCGGCGTCGGAGGTTGCGGCTGGGTCGGCGCGGGCGCCGGTTGCGGTGTCGCCTGAGGCTGTCCACCGAGAGCCTGATAGCGCTTGGCTTGCTCTCGATAGTGTGCCTCTACGTGGTCGAGGATAACATCGGGTGGCGGATTTGTCGCGTTTTGCGACACCCATGCCTGGGCAGTCTCGATCGCCAGGTCGAGCGCCTCCTGGCCGAACGCCTTGACAGCTCCCCAGCGGTCGCCGCCGCGATCCACGATCATCCCGAGGCGGTGCTTCTCGCTGGCGATCATCGAGTTGTAGTCGCGCGTCTCCTGGGTCTGCTCGAGCTTCGCGAGCTTCGCTTCGAGGTCGGCGATGCGCTTCGCCTCCGCAGACTGCGGCGCAGCGGGCTCGGCGGGCGCGCCCTCGGCCTCCGGGTCGAGCCCGATGTGCTCGAGGTAGGCGTTCCAGACGCCGTCGGGGTCCGCGTCGAGCGCCTGCTTCAGCGTGGGCTGGTCCCCGCGCTCGGCGAGCTGGGCCTTGAGCTGGCGGTTCTCGGCGTCGAGCGTCGACATCTTCGCCCAGCGCTCGCTTGGCGTGAGCTCCGGCTCGGTCGCGGCGGGCGCGGCGGGCGCGGGTGCGGCGGCGGGTGCGGCCGCTGGCGGGTTCTCTGCAGCCTCTGCGGCGGCCACAGCGGCCTCGATGCTGCCGGCCGGCGGTGCGGCAGGTGGCGGCGCAGCCGGCGGCTCAGTGGGCGCCTGCGGGGTTGCGGGTGCGGGCTGTTGCGTGTCGCTCATGGTCCCTCCATGCCGGGCGGCATCGCCCCCGGCGCAGGTGGCATGCCGGGTGGCATACCGGCTGGACCCGGCGGCATGCCGGGCGCCATCTGGCCACCGATGCCCTGGGGCGGCGCCCCGGCAGCCGGCAGGCCCTGTGCCATCGCTTGCTCAGCGGAGATCGAGGGCTCCGCGAGATTGAGCCAGCCCTCGAGTGCATTGGCCCCCTCTTCGTTGCCCTCGATGCGTGCGCGCGACCAGTAGCCGACGCAAAGCCGCTTGCCGAGTTGCAAATCTTGGAAGTCGTGCGGCTCGATCAGCTCCCCGGTCGACGACATGTGCTCGAAAAGCCTCTGCAGGTCGTCCATCGGCGCGTTGGCGAGCTTTTCCCACTTCGCGAGGTCGGGCATCTTCAGCAGGTCGCGCGCCTCTGCCGGGTTGATGATGCCGCGCTCGCTGAGCCGGATCACCTGCTCGATGCGGCCGGCGGCCTGGTAGGGCAGCGACGACTGCGGCTGGATCTGCAGGTCGAAGCGGTCGTCTTTCATCGACACCTCGGACCAGGTGATCTTCTGAACGAAGCCCTTCGCCGCACCCTTGACCGACCAGGACTTGCCCTTGTCGCCGGTGTTGGCGAGCCGGCGACCGGCCTGGATCATCAGGCGGCCGATGCCACAGCGCATCCGCTCGAGCTTCTTCGACTGCTGCGAGAAGCGCTGCGACTCCACGTCTTGCAACGTCATCATCGCCAGGGCGGCGCGGATCGCGCCGGGACGCTCCGACTGCGCAGACATCTTCGAGACGCCCGAGAGCTCGTAGGCGCGGTCGTAGAGGGTGTTTCGCTCTTGGAAGACCTGCGGGTGCATCGCCGGTGGCGTCTCCACCCGCGGCGGCACGGCGCCGCTGTACTCGATGATCCGCGCGTCCTTGACCTCCTCGAGGCTCCCATCGTCGATCTTCGAGCCGAGCGGCACGAGCACGTAGGGCGTCGCGAGCAGCGCCATGTTGAGCTGTATTTTCTGGCTGAGCTCGTTGAGCTCCGACTGGATCGGGAGGATCTCCTCGACAAGCCCGATGCCGTGCCACCCCTGGTCGGGGTCCTGCCAGCGGTGGACCTCGTAGGGCAGATCGTCTGTCCATTCCTCGTCAACCAGCGTGAAGTTGTTGAGGGCGACGACGCGGCGTCCAGGGCCGCTCTCGGGCTTGTAGTGTGCCTCGACGATCTGCACGAGGTCGCGCCGCACCGTTGCGCTCTTGTGCTCCTTCGAGCGCGCAGCGGCCAGGGCGGTCTTGAGACTGGCGTCCTTGCCGGTGCCGAAGGTGCGCAGGATGCGCCCCTTGCTCCAGTGGTCGCGCAGCATGATCGTCGTCGGCGGCCCGTCGAGCGCCGCGTTGTCGTCGACCACCACCTTGTAGGGGTGCACTCTCTTGACCCTGACCGTCCCGTCGCCCTCGTCGACCCGCAGTACGCCGGTGCCGTAGATGCAACTGTCGCGCAGCGCCTTGCGCGTCTCGCCCTCGAGGTCCGTCGCCGCCATCGCTCCGATCAAAAACTTCTGCAGGAGCTCGGCCTTCTCGTGCGTGCTCTCCGGCGCGTCGAGCGGCAGGATGCGCGGCATGGGGTCGTGCATCGTGAGCTTCGCGCAAACCGTATCGACGCAGCTGCGCGAGGCGTTCACGGTGATCGGGATGCCGCCCGGCAGCAGCGAGTCCTCGGAGTCGACCAGCGTTGGCCACCCGTGGTTGTCGCCAGGCTCGAATCCGTCCATCGAGCGGTCGCTGTAGGCGTTATAGAGATCACGATAGCCATCGTAGATCCTCGACTGCTCCACGACGATCGCATCCATCGTCGAGAAGAGAAGCTCGTGGACCTTGTCGTCGCCCTTTTCGGCGTCCTGCCAGAAGTCAGACATCGATCACCTCACGATGCGGAGCCGGCCGCCGCGACCTCGCGCTCTCGCCGCTGCGCGCTCGCGCATCTCCGCGACGATCTGCTCGGCCTCCGTCGGGGGCTCCTTCGCCGCAACCCAAAGGTGCGGGCTTGCGTACCGGCGCGAGTAGAGGGCGGTGTCGTGGATATCCCGCGGCTTGCCCTCTTCGCGCGTCTTCTTGATGGGGTGAACGATCCAGATCAGGTTGCGCCACTCCTTCGCGAGCGGGTGGTCTTCCGGGTGCCCTGGGTCGTCGAGGTTGAAGATCTTCACGTTTCCAAGCGATAGATCGCGATTCATGAACTGAATCTGCGCGAATTTGTCGCTTTTCTCCGCGTTGATGATCGGAATGCCGTGTTTTATGCGCAACTCGTGAACGACGGACTTCGCCACGCCGCCGGGATCTGCGACGATGTCGAGCTTGGGGTAGGTCGCCTGGTAGTAGCGAATGCGATCGATGTAGTCCTGCATCGTCGCGCCGCCGAAGGTCCGCGACTGCAGGTAGATCAGCCAGGGGTAGCGCCTGCGGTTCCAGGTCGACAGCGTCATCGCCGCGCGCTCGTCGCCCCAGTCGATCGCCAGTAGAAAATGGTCGTCTTCCTCGCGGCGCCACTCGTGCAGGTAGTTGATCGCCGGGTCGACGTGGATAACGTTGGCCCGGGTGTCGACCACCCACTCGCCGTGGTACTCCCTTTTGACCCAGGGCTCGTTGTCGATGTTCGGGTTGCCGAGCCTGTACTCTTCGAGCTGGCGCTGGAGCTCGGCGCAGGTGTAGGGGTTCTCCATCGGAGAGCCGTGGATGACCGCCCACTGTGGGTGCTGCCCCGCGGTTACCTCGTAGAAGTACCCCTCGGGCATCGGGCCCGGGGTGCCGCAGAAGAAGAGCCGACCGTTTTTGTCCGCCAACCCGGGCATGATGCCGCGGATCATCTTCTCCACGTCCGAGTACCAGTCCTGGCCCTCGTCGATCAGCACCAAGTCGTTCTTCTGGCCTCTGAACTGCCGGTGGCGCCGCGGGTCGTCGGCGCCGAACAGCTTGATCATGCCGCCGGTTCGCCGGAACCTGGCCGCCATCTCTACGCTGTTGAGCTTGCAGTCCCACTGGTACTTCTCGGCTAGTTCTTCGACGATCGGCCAGGCGATCTCTCGGGCGTCGCAGCGCTGCTGGTAGATCGCGACGGCGCGGAAGCGCTTCTGCACGCCGGCCTCGGAGCCGGCGAGTCGCAAGAAGCCCTCGGTCTTCCCGAAGCGGCGCGAGCTGAGCAGCGCGACCTGCTGAGCAAGCTCTCCCAGTTGGTTCTCTGCCCAGATGTAGCGGCGCTGACCTTCATGCAGATCCTCCACCGCTCTTCGCAGCCGAGCTCTTCTTTCGAGCTCGTCGACGAGGCCGCTCAGCCGGTCGCTCGCCTTCCGCGGGCGCCGGAGCTTCGACCGCCGGCTCACGGGCTGCTCGCTCGGAATTCTCGCGACGGACCTTCTCGAAAACGGCATCGACCCCCGCTCGCACCTCCGCGCGACCGGCTGGCGTAGCTAGCTTCGCAGCAAGCTCCGGGTCGTCCTCGGGGATCATCGCTGCCATGCGAGGGTTTTCCTCCTCGAGCAGGGTTCTCATCCCCTTGGGCTCGTAGAGCCAACCAGCGATGTTTGCCCAGGCGGCAACTGCGAGCTTGCCCCCCCTCTCGATCTCGATGCCGCGCTCGACCTCTCGCAGCGCGAAGCCCTTCGAAGCCTCGAAGGTAGACGTGCCACCAAAGCCCGGGACCGGCAGCGCTACGCGAATCATCGCGATCTTCATTCAAGCAGCCCCCACGAGACCGTGGGAGCGATAGCTCAGGCGCCAGCGCTCCTCGTGGTGCCGGATCGCCGGCGTGCGGATCGTGTAGTAGGCCGGTTCGCCGCGAAAGGCGGCCGCAACCAGCCGGCTCGCGACGTGCGCCCGCCTGAAGGCGTCCTTGGTGTACACCCAGTGCAGGTAGCCCTCGCCGTGTCGCCGCTCGAAGACGATCAGGCCATAGACCTGGTCGGCGTTGTCGGGGTCGACCGCGCAAAGTGCGTGTCCGCGCTCGAGGAGCCGCGTGATCAGTGCATGCGCGCTCGCGGCATGCCAGTTGGGGTCCAGGCCTGACCAGGGGTCCGATCGGCCGAGCGTGCGGATCCAGGGCTGGTAGATCAGCCCCGCATCGCCAGGCCCGGCGTCTCGGACCCCAATGGTCAGCCCCGGCAGCGCCATCTACGGCCGGCGCTGCAGCAGCAGCTTCACGTCGATCGTCTGGTGATCGGCGTCGGCCAACTCGCCGACGAGCGGCCGCTTGGTGTTGTCCTGCGTCTGCGTCAGCGAGGTGTCGCCCGTGCGGTTGACCGTGCACTCGCAGATCTTGACCCAGGGGTTCCCCGCCGTGCTGAGCGCGGCCTCGATCTCCGCGTCGGTCGGCGCGACCTGGGTGCCGGTCGTGGCGGCGGCACCCTTGACGTTGATCAGGGCGACGGCGCCGGCCTCGAGCTCGGCGACGATCGCCGCGACCGCGCTCTCCCCGTTCTCGACCAGCTCGGTCGTGTCGTGGAGGACGCGATCCGCCTCGGCCGCGAACTCCTTCTTGACGCCGCCGACGGCAACGAGCCCAGCGGCGAGGTCCACGCGCCAAGCGGTTTCCGCGGCGCCTGTGGTCTGCGCGCTCGGAGTCGTCGGGGCGCCGGCCAGCAGCCCCTCGGGCTGCGCGGCGTCGCGCGTCTCGATGTCGACGTGCGGATCGGAGCCACTCGACGAGTCCGTCTCGCGGTTGACCGAGAACGGGCCCGTGATCTTGAGATCGGCGGCCAGCAGTCCGCCGGCGTATTTGTCCTCGAGCGACACCTTCAGCTTGCCCTCGGCCGTTCGGGCCACGGCCGACACGCCCTCGATGTTCTCGCTGGCCACCGTGCCGTCCGAGTCGATCACGATCTGCCCAGCGAGCAGCTCCGTCTCCTTCTCGCGCATCAGGGGCCCGGGGTACAGATTCACGTTGGTCATCGTCTCACTCCTGTAAAGGCCCGAGGCCTAGGCGGTTTTCCGCGAGAGGTCGCGCGACTTCTGGAGGAAGCGAACCGCCTCGTCGCGCTCGTTGGTCGTGTGGCGCTTCATGAGCTCGGCGAGCACCGCGTCGTAGAGCTCGTTGAGGGTGGGCTCGGGCTTGGCCTCGGGCTCGGGTTCGGCCTCGGGCTTTTTCCGGCGCCGGGGTGCCGTCATCTCGTAATTCTTCACGATGGCTGCTCCTCTGGACTCGCGTCCACAATGGCGAGCCGTTGCCGGCCGCCGGATTCTGCGGCGACGACCGCAGAGGCGGCGTCGACCAGGTCCGATGTGCTGCGGTGTGCGAGTTGACCGCCATCTTCGCCGTCGTCGGGCTCGAGGTACTTGAGCATCGACTGGGCTGCGGTAGCCGCCTTAGCGATTGCATCTAGACTACGACGTTTGTCGTCTATGTGGCAATCGGCGCTTGACATCGACTCCTCGACCTGCCCAGCAGCCCTCCAGAGCATCGCCAGCCAGGCGACGGGGTCAGCAGCGGTGTATTTCTCCTCCTCGGTCGGCGCGGGGGCCGCTCGACGCACCTCGTCGAGCTCGGCGCGGGCCACGCCGGCCTCGGCGGACGCTCGAGCGCGCTCGGCGCCGGCGAACTCCTCCTCGAGGCGGCCGTGACAGTCCAGCGCCTGCTGCTCCGAGTCGAACGTGCGCGACTTCCGCTTCCCGCCCCGGAAGTAGTTCACCCGCCACTTGCCGTCGGGCAGCAGCTTGACCGAGACGACCCGGTTGGAGGCTTTCGGCTTACGTCCCATATGTTCCTCGATCCTCATCCTCTCGGTAGTAGTCGAGGTTCTCGTCGGTGCCGTTCAGGGCGTCAAGCGCTCGGCGCCCGAGGTCGCCGATGGTCCCGCCTCCACTGAGCAGGCGCTCGAGGAACACACGCGCGCGGCCGAACCGCGCGCGGGCCTCGCTCAGCTGCCAGCGCATCAGGTCAACCTCGCGCTGCTTGGCCTCGTGCTGCCCCCGGTTGAGCGGCGTGCCGCTGCCCAGCAGCCGCGGGTGGCAGCGCACGGGCTCGCGCGGGAGCGCGACCAGGCGTGCGCAGCCGCTGCCGTCCACGTCCGTCACGATGATGTGCTTGGTCGTCCACACCTGCACCGGCGGCACACCGTAGGTGTCGCGGGCGTCCTGCAGGAGCACCCGGCGCTCGACCGCCTCGCCCCAGTCCAGCAGCCACGTCTCGTGCATGTCCCGGAAGCTCGCGTCGAGCTCGGCGTCGGTGGGGATGTGCGGGCGGCCTCCCTCGCGCGGCACGACCTCCTCGAGCGTCATCGACTGCTTGCCGATCACCACCCACTCCGGCTGGTCGTCGTGCAGCGTGCAGAAGTCCTCGATGTGCCGCTGCACCGTCCGAGGCGCGCCGGCGGACACCACCTCCCAGCCGGGCGGGAAGGGGTCGTCGTCGGGGAAGGCGCCGGTGCGCTTGGAGGTGACGGTCACTCAGGCCACCGCAGGCAGTGGTCCTCTAGCTCCTCCCACGCCACCGAGCCGGGCCCGGTCCACTTGATGCCGTAGGACGTGTGGAGGTGCCGGGGCGAGCCCTCCGGGGCCGCCCACCACATGACGATGCAGTCGGGGTGCTTGGTCAGCCCATCCGGCGGGCGAATCCCCGCGTCGTGGACCTCGCGCGCCAGCACGACGAGCCGGTTGTCGGCGCCGGCCTCGAGCAGTTCGCGGTCCTGCTCGTCGCGGGCCTCGAGGAGCTTCTGCCGGAAGCGCTCGCCCAGGGCGTCGATGAACTCGCCGCTCATGATGGCCTCCTAAGCCTGGCTCCAATGGCGGCCAATCCGGCGTCCATCCAGAGTGCGGCTTTCCTGCCGGTGCACCAGACAATACGGATCCCCGCGGCTGCCAGCTTTTGCGGGGCAGTATCCGGCAAGGTGAAGTCATCCGGAGCGGCCACCGTGGCGGATGCGTCGTAGTAGTCGAAAGACCAATCGAGCCATGGCGGCCAATCGCCTGGGTTGCCAGGGTCAAACCCGAGGGCATCGAGCAGGGCATCTTCGAGCACCTCCTCGGCTGCGCCGGCTGCGGTATAGAGGTCGGTCCACCGTTTCATGGCCGTCATGGCGTCATTCGGCGGGCTCGGGGTTGACGAGGTCGTCGAGGATCTCGTGCGTCTCGCCCGAAACCCAGGTGCTGTCCTCGTAGCGCTTCAGCAGCGCCTCGACGCCGGCGCGAAGCCGCTCGCCGTCGGCCAGGCGCCGCAGCGCCTCCTCGCGGATGACCTGCTGGTCGTCGGGCTCGGCCGCCCAGTGCTGCGCCTCCTCGAGGCGGTCGACGAGCTCCTCGGCGGTCAGGTCGCGCGGGCTAGTCGGCATCGGGAGCTCCCGGGGCAAAGCGAAGGGGGTTGTTGGCGGCCTGCAGCTTGCCGAGGGCCCAGTAGGCCGCGGCCGGGAACTTCCACTCGACCCGGCCGCGCTCCCAGTCGGACAGCTGCTGCACCGAGACACAAAGCTCGCGGGCGAGGTCGCCCAACGAAACGTTGGCGTCTTCGCGGGCTCGGCGGAACACTGCGCCCTCGTTGGGGTCGTTGCGCGTTCCCATGGGATGGTTTTGGTTCGTTTGTGCCACCTGTGTCAACATAAAAGGTAGTTTAATGCCCTTTTTTGTGAAAAACGGGTGTTTTGTGCACGGCGGACCCGCGCTGGGGGGTGGCTGGGTCTGGGGGGTCGGGGGGTCTGAAGCCCCCTCGAGTTGGCACGGTCTTTGACGGGCGTAAGTGCGCGAAACCATGCGTGTTTTCGGGTTGGCATGGATCCGATCGGGCTGCTGAATCGTGCCAAGTCTGCCGCCACGATCCGTGCCAAGATCTGTGTTGCGCTGCACCCAAGCCGGCGCGTGTGCCAAGTGTGCCAATTATCGCAGAATGCCCTGTGGGCCAATCTCGGGGCGATTGGAGCCATCCTGTGAGATCGCCTTGTACGCCATTCTCAGCCCGATCTGAGATCGCATCGTATGGCAATCTCAGCCCGATCTGCGCCGTTCTGTG
>Ga0316187_10001523_pt1 | contig 20083 bp, 22 predicted proteins | sample CroRivburrow1_MG_FD_204927 | JGI IMG/M metagenome (GOLD analysis project Ga0316187, IMG submission 204927) | Coastal sediment microbial communities from Maine, United States - Cross River worm burrow 1 | ecosystem: Environmental > Aquatic > Marine > Coastal > Sediment | place: USA: Maine...
GTGTAAAAATTCTTCAAGAAGCCTCTTCCATGTAAATTACATGACCATTTCAAAATTAAATATTCAAATTACTGTTTTTGGAAGAGTACATGGAGTTGGGTATCGGTACTCGGCCTTGCATAAAGCTAGAGAATTAAGTATTACAGGATTCGTGAAGAATCAATATGATGGAACTGTATTTATTGAGGCTGAAGGGCAGGAAGAAAACCTCGACCAGTTCATTCTCTGGTGCCAGCAAGGTCCTTCATTTGCCAGAGTTGAAAAATTATCGAAAACAATTGGCACTCTTAAAGGCTATTCATCATTCTCAGTAAAGCCTTAATATTTCCTATCATGATTTTATATTCCCATTTTGGGACATGGGATAAATCAAAAAATGCTCTGGGGGCCTTATAAAGCCCTTTCACTTCTTGGCATAGTATTTATACATAATATGTTAACATCACCTCTTGTAAGTAGTCCGATAAGAGGTAGGTTTTAGGTAGGTTAGGTTGATAGAAAGGGCTCAGAAATGAGCTCTTTCTTTTTTTTTAAAAAAGAATTTATCAGGAAAACAAAAAATATACTATCCGTAGTTAAAATTTTACTGCTAATCTCCTTTTTAATTTCTGGCTTCTACATTAACAGCAAACGGGAAAATGTAAATACAATTATGGAATTAAGTAAAGAATATAAACTTAAGCTTCAAAACCAAAAATCAGATACTATTGGGCAAGCAAAGATTATCCCTCCTCAAACTCAATCATTCGATCAATAAAATCCTCTATCTGTTCAACGCCTAATCGTTTGGCGATAATTTCCTTTTCATTATTCAGGATGTAAATAACGGGAGTAGTTTTGATATCGTATTCAGCTCTAAAATTACTTTTATAATAAGGATCAGAAACATTCACCCAATCCAGTTTATTTGTCCTTACATATTTCTTCCATTTTTCTATATCTGTAACGGTACAGGCAGCCATTACCTCTACCCCTTTTCCTTTTATTTTTTTATACAATTCATATAAAACAGGAGTTGTCTTCTTACAATGTCCACAGTCAGGGTCATAAAAATACAAAACAATAAATCGGCTTTCCAGCTGACTTAGTTGAACCTTCCTCATAAGAGTATCAAGCAATATCATATCCGGAGCTATAGCACCTATCAAATTGGGCTTCAGCTCATTTACCCTGTTTCGGAATTTTTCAACCAAATCCTCATCAGCCCAGAAAGCTTTACCAGTTAAATAATAGTTCTCAGCAAGGTATACAAATACTTCTTCCATCCCCATTACCTTTGAAGTCTCATATTTCGTAGTAAGTTTAACCATAATATATCTGAATGTTTCTTGGTTTGATTCAGACAAACTAAGCAGATAATCTGCTGCTTTTTTAATGGAATCAGGATGCTGGAAAGTGAGTTTATCAAGGTATTCATCAATTTTTGGCTGATATAGCGGTGTACGCAATAAGCCAGAACTCGACAGGTCAAAATTATCAAAGAAATGCTCTTTATAATAAAAGAATTGGAAATTCTTATCGACTACCTGGCCATCATCTGAAGGATTCCCCGGTACCTTAGGCTTTTGCATAGCCATTAATAGTTGTGCTACGAATAAGCCCTTATGTTCCTGAGCTAAATCAATTTGAAATTTCTCAATTTCATCTCGTATAGCAAGAACCTGCTCCCTTACCTGTCTTATTTCTGACGAATCATTCTGAGGGTTCAGGGAATTTAACTTATTAGTAAAAACCAATGATTCTTTTTGTTTATCAGCCATGAACCTCTGAAACTGGTTAAACACGTCATTTTCAGGAGAATTTTTAATTCGCATATTTCTGATGAAATCCAGTGTATCCGTTTCAATAGTAAATGCTCGCTCATTTGCAATCAGCTCAAAATAAATTGACGGGGTATAAATAAAATAAATACCTTCTGTAAGATCTTCAGATCCATTAAAACGAAGTACTCCATCATCAAATACCTGTGAGGTATCTTTTACAAACTTTTGATCACCGAAATTGTATCCCAGATAAGCAACAGTATCCTTAATATTATTTATCTGAATTGTAATATCATATCCTTCCTCTAAAACCTTCGCATTCCCGTCACAAAAACAAGAAATCAGTACAACTATAAATAATCCTATTATTTTATTCATGATCAATGATTATATTCAACTTGGCAAAAATAATTTATTTTTATACTAATTGTAAACTATGAAACAAACGGATTAATACTTCCATATCACTAGCTCTAATTCGACCTGGACGATAATATAAAACCAGGTCGAGGCAATTACCACGCTATCCATCACTAAAAACGTGCCATTTTATATATTAGTGTAATTTATATGTAGATCAGAAAGGTTACTCAATTTTTTTCACTTTCAGTGATGTACCTGAATCAGCAATTATTTCTACCTTATCATTTTTGTTGATATAATCGCCGCGAGTATATGCATCATATAAATCCCCATCAACCATAATCTTTCCACTGGGTCTTAAAACTGTATAAGCTACTCCTATTTTACCCAATAAACCACCTTCAGTAAAACGAGCACTATATCCTTTAGAACTATCTTGAACAGTCTCCAATGCAATCCTTTTAAATAATCGAGAATCTGTTAATTTAATCCCTCCAAGAAGTAAGATGATTACACTGGCGAATACTCCAGTTAATATTGTCACTACAGCCTTCACTATTTCTCCTGCACCTACAAATGAAAAATCAAAAAGGTCATTATTTAACATTACCAATATCAAGGAGCCTATCGCGAGTGTTAAACCCGATATCCCGGCAATACCAAAACCTGGTATGACAAATATTTCAAGGGCGATCAGGGCTATCCCCACGAAAAATATAATTATTTCCCAGTTTTCAGCAAGGCCATTCAAATAATAAGGTGTGAAATATAGGGTAACAGCAATCAGCGCCGCAATCAATGGAAATCCCACACCCGGAGTCTGCAACTCAAAATATATACCGCCAATGATGATCAGAATCAATAATCCACTAACCAATGGATTCAAAAAAATTCGTATTATTTTCTCGGTTCCTGAAAGTTCAAACTTTTCAAGGTTATAATCTGTGACACCATTCCGTTTTAATATATCTTCAATCGAATTCTCCTGGCCTTCACAGAATCCATATTTAATAGCTTCAGAAGTAGAAAACGTGATTACTTCACCTTCTGTGGATATACTATCAACTACAATATCCTGGTCAACCATAGCTTCTGCTATTTGTGGATTTCTTCCTTTTGCTTCTGCAGTAGATCGCATGATTGACCTCATATAAGACTGATATTTATCAGGTGCAGCGGCACCATCCTGGGTAACTACAGTCGCTGCACCGATACTACTCCCTTCAGCCATATAGATACTATCACAGGCTATAGATATTAAGGCTCCAGCCGATGCAGCATCTTTATTGATAAATACCCAAACGGGCTTAGAATATTCAAGAATTCTCGTTCGAATATCATCAGCATCATTGACAGCTCCTCCATAGGTATCCATTTCTATTATGATAATTTCCGCTTCAATCTCATCGGCATAATCAAAAGCCAACTTGGTGTATCGATTCATTCGTGGATCAATATTATCATCAATATTTAATGTCATAACCTTTACCTGAGAGAAGACGGCAGAGCTAATTATCATACATATTAAAATCAATAAAGATTTTAAGAGTAAATGGAGTTTCTTGTTCATAATTTGAAATACTAACAATTATATAAGTGGAAAATTACGAAGAAAACACTTCCTTAAAAACCAATTTTAAATCTTTAAATTTGAAAGATATCATAAATGCTAGTTCTAAAAAAATAGACCTGCCTGCTTTGGTACTCATTCAATGATCAATTTGAATATATTTGATTGGAAATAATATTTTGGTCAATTTTTTGTTAGTATTTAATAAAAAAGGTGAAATTTGGCTTTAATGTCATCATTGGCACCTCAGTTCAGGAAAGGGTTTGTAATTAATTATGGAAAATTTTAAAAATATCATGCTGGTTTATAAGAAATGTATTTTTATTCAATTCCTTATATTGTTGTATTTGCCTGCAATGGCAATTCATAGTCCACAGGATTCCGTTGGAATCCGTACCATAAATAGCTCAAATTATATTATTCATAAAGTTGACAAAGGTGAAACACTCTATGCACTATCCAGAAGGTACAATATAGGTGTTCAACAAATTATTGATGCAAATCCGGGATCCAAAAAAGGATTGAACATAGGACAGGAATTGAAAATCCCGTACACAAGCACTGCCAATTCTGATCAAAAGGAGCAAAAAATTATCCATACCGTAAAGTCTGGCGAATCATTATATATCATCGCAAAGAAGTATGATGTGAGTGTAAATAATATTAAAAAATGGAATGGTTTAAACAGTAATACGCTATCAATCGGGAAAAGGCTTACAATATACCCATCATCAGAAATTGTTGAAGAAATCTCTGAGAACAAAAAAATTATTGAGAATAACGGTAAAAAAATTCATATTGTTAACAAGGGAGAAACATTATACAGCATCAGCAAGAAATACAGTATAAGTACTGATAATATTAAAGAATGGAATAGGTTAGAATCTAATGACCTAGGAATTGGTCAGGAACTTATCATAGGATATGCTCAAACAGGTGATCAATCAATAACAATTGTGAATGACCTTGAAGTTGAGGAAGATAGTAAAGAGGAAATAATTATCACTAAGAAGAAGGTCGAGGAAGTTGACATGGTTAAGGCAGAAGAAGTCAACAGTTATAAAAGAGTTACCCAGAAGGGTATTGCACTTGTGATTGACGGCTCTGAAACAACAAAAAAATATCTTGCTCTTCACAGAACCGCACCCATAGGAACAATCATGCAGATAAGAAATGAAATGAATGACTTAAGTGTGTTTGTGAGGGTGATTGGAAAATTACCTGAAACTACAGAAAACAAAAATATACTGGTTAAAGTTTCGCAAACAGCATATGACAGACTGGGGGCCATTGACAGTCAGTTCCAGGTTGAAATAACTTATCATCCCTAGAGAGTAACCTGTAAATGCAAAACGAATCGAACCTGAAGCAGTTCCTGGATGAAAAAGTGGATCTGTACAATCAGGTTTCGTTCATTCATTCTGATCCTATTCAAGTACCACATCAATATACTGAAAAGCAGGATATCGAAATTTCTGGTCTTTTCTCAGCTGTTTTTGCATGGGGTTTGCGCAAAACAGCAATTCGAAAAACCCAGGAATTGCTTAATAGAATGGATGATGCTCCCTATGATTTCATCCTTAATCATAAATCATCTGATTTAAAAAGAATTGAACCCTTCAAGCACCGGACCTTCAATAGTACTGATGCTTTGTACTTTATCCACTTTCTTAATTGGTATTATAATCAACATGATACACTAGAGGAATTATTTGTAGCCAGGACGGAAGATGAACCTATAGAGGCTGGTTTGATACAATTTCATAATACCTTTTTTAGCCTCACAGAAGCACCATTACGAACCAGTAAGCATATATCTTCTCCCTTGAAACGCTCTACTTGTAAAAGATTAAACATGTTTTTAAGGTGGATGGTAAGGAAAGATAACAGAAAAGTGGATTTCGGAATATGGAATAAACTGAGAATGAAAGATCTGATTTGTCCAATCGACCTTCATGTTGATAGAGTAGCAAGAAACCTGGGTTTGATTAGCAGAAAACAAACAGACTGGATGACAGCTTTGGAATTAACCCGGAATTTAAGGTCAATGGATCCTGCAGATCCTATCAAATATGATTATGCTCTTTTTGGTATTGGTGTTCTCGAAAACAGGCTATTTCCATGATGAAGGATCATTACGCCATGCTTTCAACCTCTCCTCATCTTTTTGATTAATATATTTTGAATTAAGTCCGACTTCAATTAACGCATTATAATCACTGAGTGAAATATATGGGATATCAGCCTGCCGCATATTTTCGTATGCTTCTTCAAATCCATAAGTGAAAATGGAAATCATTCCCAATACCTTAATACCCGCGTTTCTAAGCGCTTCAACTGCTTTTATAGAACTCCCCCCGGTTGATACCAGGTCTTCTACAACCACTACATTTTGCCCTTCAATAATTTTCCCCTCTATTTGATTTGTCAGACCATGACCTTTTGGTTTTGAACGAACATATATAAAAGGTAATGATAAGTTATCCGCGACCAGGGCCCCTTGTGGAATTCCAGCAGTAGCGACACCAGCAATAGCCTCCACATCCCTAAACTCTTGTCTTATAACTGACGACAATGCCTGCTTAATGTTATTTCTGATTTCCGGGAACGATAGTGCCAATCTATTATCACAATATATTGGAGAATTCCATCCTGAAGCCCACTTAAAAGGATGTTCAAGATTAATTTTAATGGCCTCGATTTCAAGCAAGCTTAAGGCTACCTGATAAGAGATTTTATTTTTACTTTTCATGCAGCAAATTTATAATATTATTTAAGCTATATCTGTGAATTATTGAAATTTTGGTTTTATTTGGAAACAGATAGAAGGAAGAAAATGAAAATATTTATTAATGATAATCCCTTTAGGATAATATCCAATAAAAAACAGGTTGTACTAAAGAATTATGATTCATTGCTGGTAGAAGCTACTGACAAGATCGACTTCAATTCTTTTCATGGCGACGTACTAATTCAGCATGCTAACATAAATATAATTGATCAGTATCTGCAATTATTAAAGTTGAACAGAAACAAAAAGATAGAGTCAATTACTTTTCAGGTTGATAATTATAAACCAGCAATTGATTTTATAAAAAGTAAATATACGGTTATTAAAGCTGGAGGTGGAATTGTTGAATTGAATGGCAATGTCTTGCTAATTAACCGTTTAAAAAAATGGGATTTACCCAAAGGCAAACGAGATAAAGGTGAGAAAATTAAAGATACTGCTGTTCGTGAAGTCCAGGAAGAATGCAATATAAAAGTAAAGAGAAAAGAAAAGGTTTGTCACACCTTTCACACCTATAAGCGCAATGGTAAAAATATATTGAAAAAGACCTACTGGTATAGAATGAAGTGTCTGGATGACTCAAAAATGAAACCTGAGGCTAAAGAACAAATTGAGGATGTAAGATGGATGACTTCAGCTGAAATCAAAAGCGCCCTTTATAATTCCTATCCATCTATCAGACAGGTTTTTCGCAAATATTATAGCACAAAGGAAAAATCCTAGATATTATATGGGAGAAATTCATTCACATCTCCCTTATATTTATGAACTTCCCTGATAATAGAAGAATTTATTGCTGCAAACTCAGGTGAAGTAATTAAAAAAACGGATTCTAATTCAGGATTCAGATATTTATTTACTTGTGCAATACTGTTTTCATATTCAAAATCAGTAGTATTTCTTAATCCCCTTAACAAATAACGAGCATTATATTTCTTGGCATATGTCGCAGTCAGCTCATTATATGTGACAACTTGAATATTATCAAAATCCTTAAAGGTGTCTGATATCTTTTCAATAATCAATTCAAGAGAAAAATATCGTTGTTTTTTTGTGTTCTGTCCTATCGAAACTATAATTTCATCAAATAGCTTAAGTCCTCTAATTACAATATCATAATGCCCTTTCGTAAAAGGATCGAAAGAGCCTGGAAACAAAGCAATCTTTTTCATACTATTAAGATAGGAAATTAAAACTTAATAAGTCGAAATACTGGTGATCAGGAATAGAGTCAAAAACATATCCCATTTTTAATCCTTTTGGTCTGTCACCAAACTTCAGGTTAGGGAAACTTTTTTTCAATTTATCAAAGTGCTTTGAGTTACGGCCAAGGTATCCCCAAACATGAAATTTATCATTTCTGATATCTATTTCTAATTCATCAACAACATAGCCGGCATACCGAATGTAATCCTCAAAGGTTTTTACAGGAAACTGATTGTAGAATATAAATTTGGAATTGATAATTACTGCGATGTGCAAAACAAACCTGTCCAGATATAAACAAATATTTTTACCAGGATCCTCAGCAAAATGCCGCGTTAATCCATTGACAAAAGAGCTGCTTTGATGATAATACTCTATATCTTTTGACTGATACGTTTTCTCGATAAACTCTCTTACTCCTTTATGAACTACAAATGCGTTTACCAATGAAAGATCGTCATTTGTATTAAAGAGACATATTTCTTCACTAGGTAAAATGGAAGAATTTACTTCAATGTATTCCTGAATATTTTCATGTAGAAATAAGTCCTGAGGAACCAGGGAGAATTTTTTGTTTTTTACTATGATTTTAACCTTTTTCCAGAATCCTGCCAATAATAGATGATGGTCGTCAAATAAACTATCAAGACAATCAATCCTATCATTCTGGGAGGATACTCCCGGCATCACGTAATCTTCTAATAAAAGAATCCTATTTTTCCTAGTATCGGTGATACAGAGCTGCATATCACTAAAACCTGCCTGTAACAAAAGATTGTAATGTTCCAGGTGATCGATATTAAATTTGGGATCCTTTTCTTTACGTATTAATCTAAATTGTGTCGAAGAAACATTCAAAATTTATTCCCAATTACCGGCTATGGTTACATCTGTTCGAGATCCTACCCTCAATGCCTTCTCGTTATTATTCTTTCTTCTTTCTGGATTCACAGGAGAAATATCTTTGACTTCAAATACATCAATCCAGACTCCGCTTCTGTTGATCTTATCAGCAAAAATATCAAACTTCTCATCTGAACTTGGAATACTTGCAAGTCGAGTAATATCTATGTTAGTAGGATACTTATATCTTACCATATCAGCAATATTATCACCCTTATTTATCAGTTGTCCTGGCCTCACATATACTTTTGTAACTATTCCTTCATATTCAGAACGAACTTTAAACAATTTCTCATCAGTTTGAAGCTGATATAGCTGGAAATTCTTGGTAATGTTATCTTGCACTTTAAAATTAATGTTTGATATTACACCAGTATCAGAAGCTGACAGGAGATAGTTTTCAGTAAACACATACTCCTTAGCTGACATTGTTCCTAATGTGTCTATATGGACAATAATATCTTCTGTTCCATATTCTTTTGGTATAATTTCTTCTCTTCGCTCAGTAATATATATTGTTCCTGAGTCTAGAAAACTAATTAAGGAATCCCAATCAGAAGTGTATTTACCATGCACCAATTGGAAAGCAACTTCAGTATCACGAATTAACTTTAACTGCTCAATGATACCGGCTTCGGTTTTTTTGATAAATTTTTCCTCATCAATTACCGACTTTATACTGTCAAATAGAAAATAACCCAGGTAGAGTGCTACAGCTAAAAATACAATTGATAATATTCTTGTAACCATTTTTCTTGGAATTTATTTATGTGCAATAATACGGAAATAAAAGGTAAAATTACAATATAATTAATTCCTAATTTAAGTAAAAATTTCAAAACTAAAATATCCGGATTGCTCAAGCAACTTTGATATTTCTTCTTTATTCCTTAAAATATAATGTAAAGTAGAAGGTTTTTGCCTCCCAATTGTTTCAATATTCAAAAATTCGACCGCTTCAATAATTTGATCTTCCCCTTCCATTTCGGGATCATTTCCCTTAATTAAGTGCCCTCCAACACGTTCTACCTCGAAAAATAATTCAATAGAATGTAATGGAGAATCTAAATATTCATGAACAAATAAAAATCTTTTGATAACCACTTTTAATCCGGTTTCCTCAAAGAATTCTCTCTGTAAATTTTCTTTTGCATTTGCTCCAAACTCCATCCCTCCTCCTGGAGGAGCCCATAAAATTCCTTCTTTCCCTAGACCACGATGCTTAACCAATAGGAGTTTGTTTTGCTCAATTAGAATTCCACAAACCCTTACACGCAATCGATTACCAAATTTTTTAATGATCTTTTTCTCCATCTGGCAATATTCATTTATCTTCCCATGAAGTTACAATTTATTACTTAATTCTTAATATATTGATTTTGATTTGCCAACAATAGCCAACATCCTCCAGTCTAAATTTATGTTTGATCCAACACCAGGACAACTTAGACTATTTAAATTATTTGATCTTTTATTAGATGCAAATGGGCCAGACACCTTGCTAATTAAAGGATACGCGGGTACCGGAAAAACATCTATTGTATCCTCCCTTGTAAAAGTATTGACGCTATTCAATTTTAAAAGTATGTTGCTGGCTCCTACCGGTCGAGCAGCTAAAGTCCTTTCCGTTTATTCAGGACGCAAAGCATTTACAATACATAAAATTATTTATAAACTGAGCTTGGATGAATCAGGGGAGCTTAAATTTAAAAGAGTTAAAAACTATAATAAAAATACAGTATTTATGATTGACGAAGCATCTATGATATATGATAATGCTTCATTTGGATCGGCCAGTTTATTAAAAGATCTTACGGATTATATCTTTGAGCACCCTTCAAATAAAATGATCATAATTGGTGATACTGCTCAATTACCTCCAGTGGGACACCTCTATAGTGGTGCACTGGATAAAAATAATCTTGAGTTTAAATACAAATTGAATGTTGAAAGCATTGAGCTAACTGATGTAGTGCGGCAACAGAAAGAATCAGGCATTTTACATAATGCCACATTATTAAGAATAAACATAAAAGAGGAGCTCAACCATATATATTTAAAAACAAATACATTTGGTGATACTTTTAGGATGAGTAGCCTTAAAATGGAGGATGGACTTCGATATTCATATGATAAATATGGTATAGAAGATACAATCATCATCTGCCAGTCAAACAAGCAAACTATTATGTACAATCAAATGATCCGAAGATCTCTGTTATTTTATGATAATGAAATTGATACTGGTGATTATTTGATGATAGTAAAAAACAATTATTTCTGGCTGGAGGAAGATTCCCCCACAGGTTTTCTCGCTAATGGTGATTTTGCTGAAATCCTGAAGATATCTAATTTTGAAGAAAGATATGGATATAAATTCGCAGATTTAAGTCTGCGACTGGTTGATTATGAAGACCATCCAAAAGTATATGCTAAAGCCATTCTAAATACATTGTATTCTCCATCCCCGTCACTCAGCATGGAAGAATCCAGAGTTTTGTATGATGAAATTGCAAATCAATATGAAGGAATCCCTAAAAAGGAATTTAAGAAGGCCATGGCGGAAGATCCGTACCTGAATGCGCTACAGATAAAATTCACATACGCCATCACCTGTCATAAATCCCAGGGAGGACAGTGGTCTTCTGTATTCATCGACCAGGGATATATTAAGGATGAGATCTTGGATTCTGGCTATTTGAGATGGCTATATACTGGAATAACAAGGGCTACCAAAGAACTGTTTTTAGTAAATTTTCATGATGATTTCTTCTTAAGATAATTAACGATATTAAATAAATGATTTCAATGATATTTGTGGATAGATTTATCAGAATCTTAAAGGAAGTTTTAGATTTAATGGTTTCGAATTAACTGAATGAATTATTTTTCGTTATTATTGATAAAATATAATATATGATTCGAATTCGATTATTAATAATTACTCTTATTGTACTGATTTCAATAGTGAAGATGTCAGCCCAATCTATCGAATCTCCCGAATTTAAGTTTGAAGAAACTAAACATGACTTTGGGGATATGAACCAGGGAGTTTCCAAAGAACACGAATTCAAATTCACCAATGTGGGCAAGGAACCATTAATCATATCTAAGGTATTAACAACTTGTGGTTGTACAGCCCCAACATGGCCAAAAGAACCAATTCAACCCAATGCTAAAGGATCTATTAAAATTGTTTTTAATTCCACAGGTAAAATCGGAAAGCAAAATAAGGTTATTACGATTTTAGCAAATACTGACTTTCAAAAATTCAGATTGTCAATTACGGCTAATGTATTACCAAATCCGTAATCGGTTATTATTTTAATATTAATATCTAGATCCAAAAATATCAGTACCTATTCGAATCATAGTACTACCATTCTTAATGGCAATTTTATAATCTCCCGACATTCCTATGGACAATTCTGTCATGTTAACATTAGGTTGCTTAATACTCGTTTTTATATTCTCAAAAATGGTTTGCAGGAATTTGAATTCTTTATCTATCTGATTTTCATCATCTGTATACGTTGCCATACCCATGAGGCCTTCGATATTTATATTTGTGAGTTGTTTAAACTCATTGTCATCAAACAATTGAAATAATTCGGTTTCAGAAAGTCCAAATTTTGTGGTCTCATCTGCGATATGTATCTGAAGTAAGCAGGAAATTATTCTATCATTCTTAATTCCCTGTTTGTTAATTTCCTTTAACAATTTAAGACTGTCCACTGAATGAATAAGAGATACAAAAGGTGCAATATATTTAACCTTATTTGTTTGAAGATGTCCTACCATATGCCATTCAATATCTTTGGGCATTTCCTCATATTTATCAGCAAGATCCTGAACTTTGTTTTCTCCAAAAATACGTTGTCCTGAATTATATGCTTCCATTATCAAACTAACTGGCTTGGTCTTGCTAATTGGAATCAATCTACACGTCGTCCCAGCTAATTCATCATTAAAACGCTTAATATTTTCAGCGATATTCATAGTATTTCGAATAATTTTATTTACATGGAATAGGAATATTCCTTAAAATTAAATTGATACTTTCAAAAAACTATTCAATACTTTTTATTTTTTCAGTCAGATCTATAATAATATTGTAAAGAAAGTTGATTTAAGTAAATGGTTGAAATAGTAAAAGGACTTCTTTTTGGGCTAGTATTATCCTTTTTAATAGGGCCTGTTTTTTTTGCCTTGCTTCAGACAAGCATTGAAAAAGGTTTTAAAGCTGGTATGTTCATGGCAATTGGTATCTCATTAAGCGATTCATTGTATATTTTTATTTCATACAGCAGTATCTCTTTCTTCTCTGACAATATAGAGGTTAAGTTTATTTTGGGATTAATAGGATCTTTTATAATGATGGGCTTCGGGATTACTACTTTTTTAAAACCTGTACCGAGGAGAGGATTAGCCCAAACTTTCAGTGAATCAAACAATTACTATCGTAAGATTCTAAAAGGATTTTTATTGAATGGGATTAATCCGTTTATTTTACTGTTCTGGATTGGTGTAGCCGGTTTGGTGACTATTGAAATGGAGTACTCATTTGACCAAGCATCTTTATTTTATATAGGAGTGATCACGATGGTTCTTGCAGCTGATATTACAAAGGCATTTCTTTCACAGAGATTGCGGAGTTGGATGACGCCCAGGTTTATGAATATACTCAACAGGTCTGTAGGAATCACTTTGATTTTATTTGGAGTACGAATTCTTTATTATGCTTTTGATATAAAGGGATTGATCTGATAACTTAGGCAGGTTGCACTTTCGTTGGTTCATCATCTTTTTTCTTATCCATATCACTGATTTCATCCTTTAAAAGTTCCTGAACCTTTTCACTGAAGCCTTTCTTTTCTTCAGTTAGGTATTCATGTATTTTTTCAATTATTTCCTGTCCAGACAAATTGTGGAACATCTCCCCATTTCGAGCAACTGACATCTGTCCAGTCTCTTCAGAAACAATCAACACCAGTGAATCAGTAGCCTCGGACATGCCTAATGCTGCCCGATGTCTCAGTCCAAACTGGGCAGGAAGATCTTCTCTTTCCGTAACAGGAAGGACGCATCTTGCTGCTTTTATACGGTTCCTGTGAATAATTACAGCACCATCATGTAATGGGCTATATTTATTGAATATGGATAGTAAAAGTCTTTTTGAAAGATCAGCATTGATCAAGTCTCCAGATTCAGCATAAAATTTGAGCTCACTATCTCTGGAATATACAATCAGTGCACCTGTGCTGGCTCCCCCCATTGATTTCGCTGCTTCAACCACTTGTGATATTTTAGTATCTATATCCTCATCCTTCCCCAGGAAATTCTTGAATATATTTTCTCTGTTAAAAATGGTAGTCTTACCCAGCATCAATAAAAACTTGCGAATTTCTTGCTGGAATAAAATAATCACCGCTATTACTCCAACACCCATAAACTGATCTAAAATGGATGAAAGAAGATCCATATCAATTGCCCGTACTACCAGGTAAATAAGGTATAGAAATAAAAATCCCAAAAAGATCCTTACAGCAACACTCCCTCTCATCAATTTATAAACCTGGAACAATAAAAAGCTCACAGCTGCGATATCGAGTATATCTACGAATCTAACATCAAGAAAACCAATTTGGATCAGATAATTCATATTCCACACATTCGAACTAGATCAATTACTTCCTTTGCCTCTTTTACATCATGTACCCTCAAAATTGATGCCTTTTTTAAAAGCGCGATGGTATTAAGTACACTAGTTCCATTTAAAGATTCTGATGAACTGATATCCAAGGATTTGTATATCATAGATTTTCTAGAAATCCCAACAAGAATTGGATACCCTAATACCTCAAAATACGTCAAATTTTTAAGTAAATCATAATTTTGGGGGACAGTCTTAGCAAAGCCGAATCCCGGATCAATAATTATATCGTACACTCCTTTTTTGTTTAATTCATTGATCCTTCTATTTAAATAAATCGAAATATCCATAAAAATGTTTTGGTATTCGGTAAATGATTTCATGTTTTGCGGTGTTCCTTGCATATGCATGAGGACATAAGGTACTTTTAAATCAGATATTGTATTGATCATTGCGGAATCAATAATCCCGCCCGAAATATCATTGATCATTGCTGCTCCTGCTTCAACAGCACTTCGGGCAACTTCACCGCGAAAGGTATCAATAGATAAAATTAACCCTGGGAAAGATTTTATTATTTTATCAATAGCTGGAAGTATACGTTTTAATTCTTCTTTAACAGAAATATCCATTGCTCCCGGTCTGCTGGAATAACCTCCGATATCTATTATATCTGCTCCTTCAGAAACCATGGTTTCAACTTTTCTCAATAAGTCTTTATCATTGGTAATTCGGCTCCCAGAATAGAATGAATCAGGAGTTAGGTTAATAATTCCCATTATAAGGGGATGTTCTATTCGATGGGGTATTCCCTTTATGTTGAGTGTTTTTTTAATTGAAAATAGTGTATCTTTCACCCTTAGATTTATCGAATAATTTTTAAAAGCATTTACATATTGAAATCAAAAACTATCGACGAATATAAGGAAGTAATCAAGGGTTGCAAAGAAGTTTTTGAAAAGAAAACCAGGGATTATGGTTCTGCCTGGCGTATTCTAAGACTTCCTTCAATAACCGACCAGATATTTATAAAAGCTCAGCGGATCAGGTCCATTCAGGAAAAAGGACTTCAGAAGGTGGATGATGATATCCGTTCTGAATTTGTCGGGATAATAAATTATTGCATTATAGGGATGATGCAAATTGCCTTGGAAGATAATCCGAACCTGGAATTGCCTTTGAAAGAATTAATGAACCTTTATGATCGTGCTTTATTAGAAACTACTGATCTCCTGGAAGATAAAAACCATGACTACGATGAAGCCTGGAGGGAAATGAGAATAAGCTCCATCACGGATATAATCCTAATGAAGGTATTCAGAGTTAAACAAATTGAAGATAACTTAGGAGAGACTTTAATCTCTGAAGGAGTAAAAGCAAACTATCAGGACATGATAAATTATGCTGTATTTTGCTTGATTAAATTAAAATATGCCCAAGATGAACCGATACTTTGATCACTTTTTGCGTTTTTTTGTAGGAATATTATTCATTTTTTCAGGATTAATTAAAATAAATGACCCTATTGGTACCTCCATCAAGTTAAAGGAATATTTTGAAGTTTTTGCCAATGATTTTTCTTCGATATTTGAAATCTTTATTCCATACACACTCTTCTTAGCTGTTTTTGTAATAGTATTAGAAATTATGCTTGGTGTTGCCTTGCTGATTCATTATCGCATGACAATTACATCATGGTTGTATGTATTGCTTATTGCTTTTTTTACATTTCTCACCTTCTATTCCGCATATTTTAATAAAGTGACGGATTGTGGCTGTTTTGGAGATGCAATACCACTGACTCCCTGGCAGTCATTCGGAAAAGATGTAATTCTAATGATATTGGTCACAATCATTCTATTCCGGAAAAAGAATTTCAAAACCTATCTTCCAGGTTATACAGTGGATATAATCATGGGTATAGTTCTAGTGATTAATATTTACCTAGCCATTCATGCTATTAATCATCTGCCATATATAGATTTCAGAGCATATAAAATAGGAAATAATATCCCGGAGTTAATGCAGCCTTCTGAATCTTATAGATACAAATACATTATGGAAAAAGATGGCAAGGAATATGATTTTGATCAATATCCCTCTGATACTACTTACACCTATAAGGATATGATAATTTTAAATCCTGATGCACATCCTAAAATTACGGACTATCATGTTTGGAATGATGAAGGAGAATATACTGAAGAGACCTTTATTGGCAACAAGTTGTTCCTTATCTTTTATGATGTGACCAAAGCAAGTGGCAGGCATATGCAAGACATTATAACTCTGGCGAAGGAAATTGAACCAGAGGTTGAAGTCTGGGCTTTAACGGCCTCCGGAGAAACTGATTTTGAAGATTTTCGGCATGAGCATCAACTAGCTATACCTTATTTTTATGCAGATATGACTGTATTGGAAGCTATCATTCGTTCTAATCCTGGTCTATGGCTCCTGCAGGATGGAACCGTAAAAGGTAAATGGCACCACAATGATGTTCCTGAAGCAGAAGAAATTTTCGAGCACTTAAAATGACATGCTTAGATTTATATTCAAGCGTTTGGGATATGGTTTTTTAGTCCTCCTGGGAGTTATTGTTGTAGTCTTCTTTTTATTTCATGCCCTTCCGGGAGATCCTGTCGCCATGATGGCTGGACAAAGGACTGACATAAGTACCAGAGAATCTATAACTAAAGAATTGGGATTGGACGAACCTATGCATATGCAATTTTTAAAATATATAAATGACCTCTCACCAATATCAATTCATAAAGACATTGCAGAAAATAAGGATAAATACAATTACCGTAGCCTGATAAAGTTAAATAATTCCAAAACCATAGTAATAAAGGCGCCCTATTTACGTCGTTCATTTCAAACCAATAAGCCAGTCAGTAAAATCCTCTTAGATAACATAGCAAGCACTTTCTGGCTTGCACTCGCTGCAATGACAATTGCAACGGTTATAGGCATTTTACTTGGGGTTATTTCAGCATTAAATCAAAATAACTGGCTGGATCATTTAATAATATCTTTATCAGTTTTGGGAATATCCATACCCACATTTTTATCAGCTATTCTATTTGCTATTATTTTTGGGTTTTACCTGAGCGACTATACAGGATTAAATCTGACTGGTCAGCTCTGGGTCACACATCCTATTCTCGGTAGACAGCTTCATCTTGAGAATTTAATCTTGCCAGCTATTGCATTAGGCATCAGACCTCTTTCTATTATTGTACAATTAACCAGAAACTCAATGCTTGATGTTTTATCAAAAGATTATATTAGAACAGCAAAAGCTAAGGGTCTTAGCCCAATTTCCATTTTTATGAAACATGCACTGAAGAATGCAATCAATCCAGTAATCACTGCGGTATCGGGCTGGCTGGCATCTCTGATGGCCGGTGCTTTTTTTGTTGAATATATATTTGATTGGAAAGGCTTGGGATTTGTAACAATTAAGGCTGTGCAATCTCTGGATTTTCCCGTAGTAATGGGATCGACCTTAATCATTGCAGTAATATTCATTCTAATTAATATCTTTGTCGACATCTTATATGCAGCGGTTGATCCGCGCATCAGGTTAAATAATTGAATTTGGAATGAAAGTATTCTTAACAGGTATGCCCGGTTGTGGCAAATCTACTTTTGGTCGAAAAGTAGCTGCAAAGCTTGATAGCGATTTTATAGATCTCGACAAGGTGATTGTGGAAAAAGAAGGCCTCAGTATTTCTGAAATATTTGAAACAAAAGGTGAGAAATATTTCAGGGAAATTGAATCTGCCCTATTGAAAGAAACAATCATAAATAAGAATCAATTCATAATGGCAACTGGTGGAGGGGCCCCATGTTTTTTTGACAATATGAATTATATGAATGAAAATGGAATAACCATCTATATTGATACTCCTATTGAAATACTTCTTGAACGGCTTACAGTAAGCGGAATAAATAAAAGACCGCTTTTAAAACAAATGGGAGAAGAATACTTATATGAGGGATTGGTTGATAAGCTTAAACTTAGACTTCCTTTTTATAATATGGCAAATCATGTTTTAGCTTATCACAGGAATCTGGAATATGATATCGCTGCATGTTTAACCAGTTAAAATAGAAATCCTCCAGTAATTACCAAACTGGTTGTATTATACTTGATATCTGCGACGGGGGTTGGTCCTATTTCCTGGTCTGGATATATGATATAGGGTGCCCTTTTACCTTTGAATGTATCATATAAAATAGCCATGTCGATATAAAATGCCGCTTTCCGGTATCCTAATCCTGCTGAATAAGTAGTTTTAGATCGGTTTATTTCATCTGAGTTTTTCATAGGATCATTCATATAATTATAACCGGCCCGGAAACGAAATGATCCACTGCGGAATTCACCTCCAAATCGATAATTTATTACTGAAGAGTACATATCTTTTATTTTCTGATTTTCATCACTGAAATTAGTTTCGCTTGATTTCAGTTTTGCATTGGCATAATTCACCCATTCGATATCAACAGTTATGAATCCATTTTTATTTATAAAATAGGCAAGTCCTGTATTTAAACGCATAGGTGTACTCAGTGTATAATTCCAATCGTCAAATCTATCGCCTGCAGTTTGATCTCCTTTAAAATCAGAAATACTACCGTAATAATAATCAGCGCTTGGATTCCATATGCTGTTGAGGGATGTTTCAAATGCATCAGTAAGAGTATAGGCGGTTGGTGTCACATAGGATACCCCAATGGTTAATGAGTTAATTGGCCTTACAATAATTCCAAAAGTACCATTTACTCCTACTCCAGTAATTTTTTGTTTTTCGTATAAGTTAAAATAGTTCAATATACTCTCAGGATACCGATCCTCACCATAAATAGTCTCCCGTTCATATTTTACCGATACAATTCCAAGCCCGAAACCAAAATAGAACCTGTCGCCAAAATTACCTCCGTAGGAAAAGCTCCATTTATTCTGGTAACCGGAGGTAATAATATTTTCACGTTGGTTTACTGGAGAATCCGGGGAGGCATATTCTATAAATGTATCCCATACTCCATTTGTAGTATCTCCTTCCGGGCTTACCGAATAATCATTGATCAGAAATGTTTCATATGGAAGGTCTACAATATAATAATCTCCAAGCTGGGCTTCATTTGTATTGGCAAAATCCAGTACAAAATCAAGGTAATCATTATCTATATTTGTGCCACTATAATTTACTTCATTTCTGAAGTCATTGATTCTATTATATGAAAATCCAAAACTTCCTCCCTTCCAGCTTCCAGGGACTTTGTCAGATTTTGTATTGTTCAAAACCAAACCAAGATTAGCCATACCAAAATAAGTATTGGTAATACTACTAGAATTCCCAAGATAATCTGAACTAGTAGAGGCTATTTTTATAGCGGGGGTCAAGCTTACTTCAGACCGGTTGTAAAATCCCAATCCTGCCGGATTTGATGAGATAGAACTAACATCTCCTCCTAGTGCTGTATTTGCCTGACCAATTCCTGTGATTCTTGCTGTGCCTCCATTGCTTGTCTGGCTGAATATCAGAGCTAACTGGTTAGGATCTACCTGAGCCTGGGATTTGACTAGAATAAATAAGAATCCCATGCTTACCAATATAAGCCGAATTAACTTTTTCATGATTTCCTACAATATATCGGGAATATAACGTGGCTTAAATATTATTAATTTCCTCTTCCGCTACTTCTTGATCCTCCTCCTGAACCACTACTTCTTGATCCTCCTCCTGATGAAGATCCAGAAGACCGGCTACCTGAGCTGCTGCCTCCTGAAGACCTAAAACTTGAACCAGATGACCTGCTACTTG
>Ga0316187_10001524_pt1 | contig 20075 bp, 13 predicted proteins | sample CroRivburrow1_MG_FD_204927 | JGI IMG/M metagenome (GOLD analysis project Ga0316187, IMG submission 204927) | Coastal sediment microbial communities from Maine, United States - Cross River worm burrow 1 | ecosystem: Environmental > Aquatic > Marine > Coastal > Sediment | place: USA: Maine...
GAGGTTGAGGTTCGAGCTGAAATCTTCGGGCAGCTTCGAGAGCACCGCGCGGTAGTGTGGGATGGCCTGTTCGAATCTCGCCTGCCCTACCAGGATGTCGGCCAGCAGGTGGTGTCCGCGCGGATCACCGGGCTCGAGCTCGACGGCGCGGACGAGATGGATCTCGGCCTCCCCCGCTCGACCGGTCCTGGCGAGGGCCTCTCCCAGGAGGATTCTCGAGCCCCCGTCGTCCGGATCCAGTACCACCGCGCGTTCGAAAAGGCCGAGCGCATCGCCGAGCCGCCCCTGTCGTGCGCGCACGACGCCCAGGTTGGCGTGTGCGCCGGCGTGGTCGGGCTTGAGGCGAATGGCCTCCTCGAGGTGATCCTCCGCCTCTTCCAGGGTTCCTTTCCCACCGAGCATCGCTCCGAGGTTGTTGTGGGCCGCCCATGCCTCCGGGTTCTTGGCCAACGTATCCCGCCACAGGACCTCCAGGCTTTCGTAGATTCGCGCCTGGGCCGAGGTCAGAAAGACGAGCGCCCCGACCAGCACGACGCTCACGGAGATCCGCGCAACCGAGGTCGCGGTCGAGCCGAGTCGTTTCATCATGGCCGCCGTACCGAGCCACACCGCGGCTCCCGCCAAGGCGAGCGGCCCGATGCACGCCAGGTACTGGAAGTGGTCGGCGACGAACGAGTACCGCATGGGATAGACGTTCACGAACCCGAGCGCGGGACCGAGCGTGACGACGAAATACGCCGAGGCCGTGAACGGTCCCCGGCCGAGTCGATCGCGAAGGCCCCACAGGGCCGCGAGCAGCCCCACCAGCGCCACGAGCCAGATCCAGGCGGCGGGATCGCCGGGACGTATCGTCCATCGCGGGTAGATGAAGGTCAGATCGGCGGGCCAGGCGAGCTTGCCGAGATAAAACCCCACGATCCGAGGGGCGAGAAGAACGCGCTGGAGCAAGGAGAGTGACCACTCCGCCCCTTCCGCGCCGACCTGGAAACGCTCGAGCCACGCGGTCAGTCCCCCGAAAACTGCGCCGGTTGCCACCAAGGGCGCGAGCGGCAGGAGCTCGCGCTTGCCGAGACGCCCGTGCTTCCACCACATCACCAGGGCGAGAACCACGGGCAGGGTTGCCGTCACGGTCTTCGACAATAACGCGCAGACGAACAGGCCCGACGCCGCGGCGTACACCCCCCAGGAACGCGGCTCCGACGAATCCTCCGGGCCGTCGTCGATGCGCGCAAAACAGAGGTAGGCCAGCAACGCCGCGAGATAGAACAGGCCCGACAGGACGTTCTTCCGCTCCGTGATCCACGCCACCGACTCGACCTGGATCGGGTGGAGGGCGAACAGGGCGGCGCCGAGCCACGCGCCGGGGACCCGAAGCCTACGGAGCGCCGCCCACAGCAGCAACGCCGACGCGGCGTGAAGCAGAATGTTGACGGCGTGGTATCCCGCCGGCCGGATGCCCCACAAGTGGTACTCGACCCAGAACGTGGAATGGGTCAACGGGTAGAACTGCGGCGTCGCGGCGGTGTCGGTCCAGATCCGTCGCAAGCCTTCCGCGGAGCGGAGCATGGGATTCTCGACGACGTAGTCGTCGTCGTCCCACACGAAGCCGCCGCGAAGGGCGGGAAGGTAGGCCGTCAGGACCAGCGCTGCCAGGATCGACGCGCCGATCCAACGACTCGAGACGAGAGCCCGGCTACTCGTCGTCGTCCCCTTCGTCGTGGTCGTCGTCGTCGTCCTCGACGCACGCCAGCGCTTCGGGAAGGTCTACCGGGGGCGGATCGCCACCCGGTCCGACGAGGTACCGCTCCATCCACCGCATCAGTCGCAGCGTGTAGTCGAGCCGGGCCGCGGCCCTGCGGTTCCCGTGGCCTTCGCCCGGATACAGGATCAGCCGGACCGGGGCCTGGTCGCGGAGCTTCAGGAAGCGGTAGAGCTGCATCGACTGGCTCGGATCGACGCGAGTGTCGTCCGTGCCGTGGAGGATCAGCAGCGGCGTCTTGGCCTTCTCGACGTGGTAGAGCGGGCTCCGCTCGCGGTACCAGTCCCAGTCCTCCCAGGGCCACTTTCTGGCGTGGACCTCGTACATCTCGTGAGGGATGTCAGTGGTCCCGGCCTTGGAGACGTGGTCGCTGATCCCCACGAACATCACCCCGGCGGCGAAGTGCTCGCTGAGCGCCGTGGCACACCACGCCGTCGCAAAGCCGCCGTACGAGCCGCCGGTGACACCGACCTTCTCACGGTTCACGAGGCCGATCTTCACCAGGTGATCGACGCCGTCCACGACGTCATTGAACTCGCCTCCGGCGTAGTCGCCCTGGTGAAGCTTGGTGTACTCGACGCCGCGGCCGGTGCTGCCGCGGTAATTGGGGTACAAGACGGCAAAACCCCGCGCAGCCAGGAGCTGCCCCGGACGCGAGTAGCCCGTCACCCAACCGTGCCGGAGGTGACCCTCGGGCCCGCCGTGAACGATGACCACCAGCGGGTAGCTTGCGTCGTCCTTCTCGTCGAGCGGCCGGATGAGGATGCCCTCGACCTTCAACCCGTCGCGCGCCTCGTAGGTGACGATCTCCTGCGGGGCAAGGCGCTTGTCGGCAAGCCACGCATTGCTGTCGGTCCATCGCGAGGGCTCGCCACCGTCGGTCATGGCGTAAACCTCCGAGGGGTGGCTCGGGCTTTCCGCGACGAAGGAGACCTTCGTACCGTCCCGCGAGAGCGACATCCCGCCGAGGACCGGTCCGCCCGGCGCAACGACCGTCGTGGCGGTCCCGTCACCGATGTCGATCATCGCCACCACCGTCAGGGCGCCCTTGTTGGCGACGTACAGGATCGTGTCGTCGTCTTTCCACACCGCCCCGGTCACGTGGCCCGCGAAGTCCGGAAGGAGATCGCGGAGCTTACCGTCCAGGGTGGCAACCACCAGGCGCCCCGGCTCCGGGTCGTTGAGGTCCTCGGCCGAGATGATGGCGAGGTGCTTGCCGTCCGGGGACCAGGTCACGGGGCCGAGCTTGCCGGGGTTGTCGAACTTGACGATGACCTCGCCGGAGTCGGGATCCACGACCCGGACCCGACGGTACATGTAGCCGTCGTCGACCGACGGGGTCGGCGCGACGGCCACGGCCAGCCGGTTGGCCGCGGGGCTCCAATGAAGCTCCGAGGCCGATCCCTCGATCTCGAGGACGCGGGGCTCGTCGTCGTCGTCGGGCTTGGCGATCCATACCCTCACCGGCCGCCATACTTCCTCGTAGGCCTCGGCCTTGAATCCCTTCTCTTCGAGCTTCTCGCGGGTCTCGTCTTTCTTCTCCCGGGCCAGGAATGCGACGCGCTCGCCGTCGGGGCTCCACGAGTAAGCGTTGATGCTCTCGTCGTGGGACAGCACTCGCCGAGCCTCACCTCCGTCCACGGGAATGACGTACAGCGAGCGATGCTCGTCTTTGCCCCGTTTGGCCAGGAAGGAGATTCCCTTGCCGTCGGGTGTCCACTCGACGGCGCTGACGTTGACCTCGCCACTGACGAACGGGCGAGAGCGCCCCTGGGGCCCCGCGACGTGAAGCTCGGTCCAGGCCCCTCCGTCCTCGTCCTCGCACGGCGTACGCGGGACGTTCAGGACGTAGGCGACGAGCGATCCGTCGGGCGAGATCTTCGCGCTGTTGACCCACTGCGTCCTGGCGATGTCATCGGCGGTGAGGGCGTCGTCGACCGCGCTCGACGGGACCGCTCCTACCATCCATGCCATGGCCACCGATGCGACGACCGCGATTTGCTTGAGTGCCGGGTTCATCGAGGCTCCTTCTCGCACCGGTCGCATGCCGGCGTCTCGTCGATCGATGTCATCATGACGACGCGATCCAGCCGCCACCGACGACCAGATCTCCATCGTAGGCCACCGCCGCCTGACCCGGGCTGATCGCCCTTTGCGGCTCGTCGAACCGGACCCGGGCGCGGCCGTCGCCGAGATCGGTGACCTCGGCCGCGGCACCCTCGTGAGTGGAGCGGATCCGGACGGTGGCCCGGAGCGGACCCGCGGGGCGATCGAACGGGATCCAGCGCACGCGCTCCAGGATACAGCTCTCGCGATACAGCTCATCCCCCGCCGACACGACGACACGTCGCGTGTCGTCCTCGATCCGCACGACGTAGAGGCGATGGTCGGCGGCGACGCCCAGCCCTCTGCGCTGCCCGACGGTGTAGCCGGAGATGCCGGCGTGCTCACCGAGAACGCGGCCGGTCGTGTCGACGATCTCCCCCGGCTCGTCGGCAGGGGCCAGGCCCTGTCGCGACAGGAAGGCCCGGTAGTCCTCGCGCTCGGTGACGAAGCACAGGTCCTGGGACTCGGGCTTGTCGGCCGTTGCCAGCCCCAGCTCCCGCGCGAGCTCACGGACCTCGTTCTTTCGCAGTCGGCCCAGCGGGAACTCCGCATGGCGACGCTGTTCCTCGGAGAGATCGAACAGGAAGTAGGACTGGTCCTTCTCACGATCGACGGCGCGTCGAAGCAAGGTCCGCCCGGTTCGCGGATCGCGTTCGAGGATCCCGTAGTGTCCTGTGGCGACGCGATCGGCGCCCACCGCCCGGGCGCGTGCCAGCAATGCGTCGAACTTGATGAAGGTGTTGCACCGCACGCACGGCGACGGCGTACGCCCCCGGGCGTAGTCCGCGGCGAACGGCTCCACGACGTGCCGCTGAAAATCCTGTTCCATATCCACGACGTAGTGGGGAAAGCCCAGTCGGTCGGCGACCTTTCTCGCGTCGCGGAAGTCGTCGGGCGAGCAGCATCGCCCGTAGCCGTCGCCCTCGCCCGTCAGACGGTCGACGAGCTGCATCGAGAACCCGACCAGAGGGCGGCTCTCGCGGTTGAGCAACGCGGCCGACACCGAGCTGTCCACACCGCCGCTCATGGCCACCGCGGTGGGCCGTCGAGCGTTCATCGTGGCCTTTTCCATGGCCGGGGAACCGTATCGGGCACCGCCGGGAGCGTCAAGGCGAGCTCCGCACGTCCAGGCCCTTGCGAACCTGCTCGACGATCGGCGGTAGCGCCTCGAGGAATCGATCGACGTCGTCCTCGGTCGTGCTCCACCCCACGGAGATCCGGACCGCTCCCCTCGCCCCGTCTTCGGGGTAGCCCATGGCCCGGATGACGTGAGACGGCTTGACCGACCCCGCCGCGCATGCCGAGCCCGTCGAGACGGCAAACCCGGCGACGTCGAGGGCGATCGCCAGCGTTTCTCCGGGTACCCCCGGCAGCGAGAAGTTCACGGTGTTGGGAAGACGCGAGGCACTCTGGCCGTGGATCTCCAGATCCTCGAATCGATCTCGGAGGCGGCTCTCGGTCCGCACGCGCAGGCGGAGCATTCGCGCCGCTTCGTCCTTCAGCATGACACGGGCTTCCTCGGCGGCCGCTCCGAAGCTCGCGAGAGCGGCCACCGCTTCGGTCCCGCCACGCCGGCGGCGTTCCTGCGCCCCTCCGGCGATCAGCGGCGTCAGGGCCACGTCCTCTCGCACCAGGAGAGCCCCGGTGCCCTGCGGTCCCCCGAGCTTGTGTCCCGAGATCGCCAGCAGCGGCACCTCGGCCCGGCGCGGATCGAGATGCATCTTCCCGGCCGCCTGCACCGCATCGACCAGTAACGGAACGCCGGCTGCCGCACACGCCCGTGAGACCTCGTCCACCGGCTGGATGACCCCGGTCTCGTTGTTGGCCCACTGCATCGCCGCAAGGCAGACGTCGGAATCGAGTCGGGAGAGAAAACGTTCCGACTCGACACGGCCCTCGCGATTACAGGCCACCGACTCGACGACGAAGCCGCGGCCTTCGAGCGACCGGCATGAATCGAGCACGGCAGAGTGCTCGATGATGGAAACCAGGATGCGGCGGCGTTTGGGTGCGGCCTTGTCGGCGACGCCGTGGACCGCGGCGGCGATCGCCTCGGAGCCGCCGCTGGTGAAGACGACATCGCGGGGTGAGAGGCCGACGAGTCCCGCGACGCGCTCTCGTGCCTCCTCCAGAATCCTGCGGGCCTCGCGCCCCTCGGCATGGAGCGAGGAGGCGTTGGCGGCGGGGCCCATGAGCACATCACGGAGGGCACGGACCGCCTGGGGGCGGATCGGGCTCGTCGCGTTGTGATCCAGGTAGACCCGGCTCATGTCGTCACCCCCGAGGTGTGTTAGATTATCCGCTTCCCCTGGAGAGCGCCAAGTGTCCAAAAACGTTGAACTTAAAAGTACCATCGCTCTTCCCAGAACGCCCTTCCCGATGAAGGCCGATCTGCCGAACCGCGAGCCGAAGCTCCTGGAATGGTGGGACGCGATCAATGTCTACCGGCGGGTTCGCGACGCGAGGCGGGACGCGGATCCGTACGTCCTGCACGACGGCCCGCCCTACGCCAACGCCGGCATTCATCTCGGGCAGGGCCTCAACAAGATCCTCAAGGACTTCATCGTCAAGTCGAGGACGATGGCCGGGCGCGACGGGCGCTACGTGCCGGGCTGGGATTGCCACGGCCTTCCGATCGAAAAGCACGTCGACAAACAGCTCGGTCCCAAGAAGGCCGGGATGGACGCTCTCGAGATCCGGGCCCGCTGCCGCGCCCACGCCGAGAAGTACATCGGGATCCAGAGCGAGGCCTTCCGGCGCCTCGGAGTCTTCTGGGATCGCGAGCTGGCCGCCGCCGAACAGCGTGAGAACGCGCCGAGCCGCACGGCGATCTATCGCACCATCGACCGCACCTACGAGGCCGAGATCATCCGGCAGCTCGGGCGGTTCTTCACCAAGGGCGCGATCTACCACGGCGAGAAGCCCGTCCACTGGTGCTACTCGTGCAAGACCGCGCTCGCCGAGGCCGAGGTCGAGTACGAAGATCGCACCGATCCCTCGATCTACGTGAAGTTCGAGGTCGAGGGGCTCGGAGCCCGAGTGCCGGAGCTCGAAGGGCGGCGCGTCTTCCTCCCGATCTGGACCACGACGCCGTGGACCCTTCCCGCCAATCTCGCCGTGACCTTGCATCCCGACCTGCCCTACGTTGCCATCGAGGTCGGCGACGAGACCCACATCCTCGCCGAGGGGCTGCTCGAGCCCGTTCGCGCCAAGCTCGGATGGGAGGACGCCCCGGTCGTGGCCAGGTTCACGGGTCGCGAGCTTGTGGGCGAGGGCGACGACTGGGTCGGAGAGCGCGCACCGATCCAGCGCCCCTACCCCACCGCCGCGGGAGCGGGCGCCGGCCCCGGTGTCCTGATCCTGGGCACCCACGTCACTCTCGAAGCCGGCACCGGCAACGTCCACACCGCTCCGGGCCACGGCGCCGAGGACTTCCACGTCGGCCAGGCCTACGGCCTCGCGCCGTTCAACCCGGTGGACGACGACGGCCGGTTTCTCCCGGATCGCGTCGGCACCGAGTGGCTTGCCGGGGCCTTCGTTCTCGACGCCAACGACGCCATCGTCAAGGACCTCGAAAAGCGCGGCGACCTCTTGCTGGCCGAGCCGCACCACCACAGCTACCCGCACTGCTGGCGCTGCAAGAACCCCGTGCTGTTCCGCTCGACGCCGCAGTGGTTCATCGCCATGGAGATCGACGATCTCCGCTCGAAGGCGGTCGCCCAGATCCACGCCACCCGCTGGACGCCGTCGTTCGGCGAGGCCCGTATCGCGCAGATGATCGAAACCCGGCCGGACTGGTGCATCTCTCGCCAGAGAACCTGGGGCGTGCCGGTGCCGGCGGTGGTCTGTGCGACGTGCTTCGAGGAGCATCCGGACGCCTTTATCCGCGATCCTGCGTTCTTCGACTACCTGGAACGGCTGTTCCTCGAGGAAGGCTCCGACGCGTGGTTCGGCGCTCCCGACGGGGACGGCGGTCATCGACCCTACGCCTCACAGGCCGAGCGGATCGAGCGACTGGTTCCCGGCGAGGTGGCGTGTCCGCACTGCAAAAGCCGGGAGTCGCTGCAGATCCACGACCACATCGTGGACGTGTGGTTCGAGTCCGGCGTCTCCCACTCCGCGGTGCTCGGGCGCGACCCCAAGCTGCCGTGGCCGGCGGACAGTTACGTCGAGGGCCACGACCAGTATCGCGGGTGGTTCCACTCGTCGTTGCTGGTAGCGGTGAACGATCGCGAGACCGCCCCCTACCGCGAGGTGGTGACCCACGGCTTCACCCTCGACGGCGAGGGGCGCAAGATGTCGAAGTCGATCGGCAACACGATCTCCCCCATGGATGTCGCCAAGCGGCGGGGGGCCGAGGTGCTGCGCCTGTGGGTCTCGATGGTCGATTTCCTCGAGGACATGCGGCTGTCGGACGAGATCCTCGACCGCAATGCCGAGGCCTATCGCAAGATCCGCAACACATTCCGGTACTTCCTGGGCAACCTCAAGGATTTCAACGCCGACACCGATCGGGTTCCGTACGACGAGATGGAAGAGATCGACCGCTGGGCGATGCACCAGCTCGAGGCGATCCGGCGGCGGGTGACCGGCGCGTACGAAAACCATCACTACCATCTGGTCTACCACTCGCTGGTGAACTTCTGCGCCGTGACGCTGTCTTCGTTCTACCTCGACATCATCAAGGACCGCCTCTACACCGCTCCCGCGAGGTCCCGTGGCCGGCGCTCGGCACAGACGGTGCTTTATCGGCTCGCCATGGACCTTTCCCGGCTGGCGGCGCCGGTGCTGAGCTTCACGGCCGAGGAGATCTGGCAAGAGCTCGAGGTCCTTCACGGCCGCGAGCGGATGGGTGACTCCAGCGTCCACGCCCAGTACTTCCCGACCCCGCTCGATGTCCCCGACGACGAGGCTCTGCTCGGACGCTGGGAGCGACTGATCGAGCTGCGCGACGAGATATCGAAAGCGCTCGAGCTCGCACGTGCCGAGAAGCGGATCGGAACCTCGCTGGAGGCCAAGCTCCGGATCGACGCGCCGGAAGAGACTCGAGCTTTCCTGGAGTCGTTCGGGGCGGAGCTGCGCTTTCTTTTGATCGCCAGCGGTGTCGAGCTCGGTGCTACCGCCGACGCCGCCTTTCGCTCCGAGAAGATCCCGGGGTTCTCGGTGGAGATCCTCCCGGCCGACGGCACGAAGTGTGAACGGTGCTGGAACTACACCACCGACGTGGGGGGTGACGCGGACTATCCCGGCACCTGCGCGCGGTGCGCCCGGGCGGTCCGCGAGATCCTGTCCTACGGGGAAACCTCGTGAGCCTGATCGGGCACTTTGCCGAACGGAGGGGTTACTTCCTGGTGTCGGCGTGCGTCCTGGTGCTCGATCAGGTGACGAAGGTGGCCGTCCACGCCTGGCTGCGCCCTCGCGGGTCGGTGTCGGTGATTCCCGGCTTCTTCAACCTGGCCTACTCCCGCAACCGCGGAGGATTGTTCGGCTACTTCTCGACCCTCGACGATCCCTGGCGATTCCTGCTTCTGTTGCTCTTCCCGGTCGTGGCGATCGTGCTCATCGCCGTCTTCCTGGCGAAGACCGACGAGCCCGACCGCAGCACCCTGTTCGGACTCGCCCTGATCCTCGGCGGCGCCACGGGGAATCTCGTGGACCGTGTTGTCCGGGGCGAGGTGGTCGACTTCCTCGACGTCTACGCCTCGTGGCAGCCCCTCGAGTCGTGGCTTCTGAACGTCTTCGGAACCGCCCACTGGCCGACCTTCAACATCGCCGACTCCGCGATCGTCGTAGGCGCCTGCCTCCTGGTGCTCGACATCCTGCGCCCCACCCCCAAACCGGCCCCCGGCAAATGAAGCCCAAGAAACTGGGGACAGTACACTCATTTCCGGATATTCCGGTTTCGGCGTTTATGCGGAATCCGGAAAAGGCGGAAATGAGTGAGCTGTCCCCAGTTTTCTCGGGGAGGTGAAGTGCACCCGATTCTGGTTGATCTGGGGACCTTCGATCTTCCGTTGCTGGGTGAGACCCACCTCTTTTTGCCCACCTACGGTCTGCTGTTCGCCGGCGGCGTGCTCGTGGCCTGGATGTGGTTCATGCGGAGGGCGGTCCGATCGGATCTCGATCCCGACCGGGTGTTCAACCTGACCTTCTACACCCTGCTGGCCGGTCTGCTCGGCGCCAAGCTCACGCTGGTCATCGTCGATTGGGACTACTACCTCTCCAACCCGGCGAATCTCCTCGGGATCGTCCGCGCCGCAGGCGTGCTGATGGGAGGTGTTCTGGCCGGGGCGCTGACCTTCGCGCTCTACGCATGGCGCACCGGGCTTCCGATGCTCGAGCTCGGCGATGCCATCGCTGCGCCGCTGGCCCTGGCCCAGGCCATCGGAAGGCTGGGATGCTTCGCGGCGGGATGCTGCTACGGCGTGGAGACGGGCGGATGGTGCGCGGTCACCTTCACCGACCCTGCCGCCGCCGCCCAGACCGGTGTCAAGCTCAATGTCCCGCTCGTTCCGACCCAGCTGCTCCAGATGCTCAACGACCTGGTGCTGGCGGTGCTCCTCGCCTGGCTGTGGCGCAAGCGCCTGCGACCGCCCGGCACCGTGTTCTGGATCTACGTCCTGCTCTACAGCGTGACCCGCGGCATCATCGAGATCTGGCGCGGCGACGCCCAGCGGGGACTGTACTTCGGAGGCCACGTCTCGACCTCGCAACTGCTCTCGGTCGTGGGCGTCCTGCTCGCCGTAACGATGCTGGTCGTCGGATGGATGCGCTGGCGAGAGGCTCGCGCGTGACTTCCGGCACCGTTCGCGTGACGGTGCCGGAAGAAGCCGAGGGGTCCCGTCTCGACCACTTCCTCACCCTTCATGTCGTAAGCCAGAGCCGCTCCGCGCTCCAGCGGCTGATCCGGGAGGGCCATGTGACGGTGGACGGCCAGGCGCCCTCCAAGCCCGGCCTTGCCCTGCGTTCGGGGATGCACGTGCGGGTCGACATCCCGGAGCCGCCTTCGGACCGACTCGAGCCGGAGACGATCCCCCTGGAGGTGGTTTTCGAGGACGACGATCTTCTGGTCGTGAACAAGCCCGCGGGGCTCGTCGTCCATCCCGGTCACGGTCGGCGAAGCGGTACCCTGGTCCACGCCCTGCTCGGGCGCGGGACGCCGCTGGCCCCGGCCGGGGGCCGCGACCGGCCCGGCATCGTGCATCGTCTCGACCGGCAAACCTCGGGGGTCGTCATCGTGGCCAAGACCGACCTCGCCCATCGCGGCCTGACCCGCTCGTTCGCGAGCCGCGAGATCAAGAAGCAGTACCACGCCCTGGTCTGGGGACACCCGGATCCGCCCGCCGCCACCGTCTCGAAGGCGATCGGCCGAAGCCGGACGAACAGGACGAAGATGTCGGTGAACGCGCCGAGCGGTCGACAGGCGACGACCCGATACCGCACGCTGGAGTCCCCCCCGGGCTTCGCCTTTCTAGAAATCGACCTCGAGACGGGACGCACGCACCAGATCCGGGTCCACATGCAGTCGATCCACCACCCGGTGGTCGGGGATCAGCGCTACGGTGGCCGGGCGTGGAAGGCCCTTCTCGACCCCATCCTTCGGAAGGCCGTCCGGGAATTCCCGGGACTCGCCTTGCATGCCTCGCGCCTCGCCTTCCCCCACCCAGTTCGAGACGGGGTCGTGCGAGTGAGCGCCGAGTTGCCCGACTATTTCCGCGACCTCCTGGCGATGGTCCGAGGCATCCGATGAGTCCGGCGCGCCGCCCTCCGACGGCCATCATCGGTGCGGGCCGCCTCGCTCGCGCCGTGGGACCCGCCGCCGTCCGGGCGGGCTACCCGATCGTCGCGGTCGCATCAAGGTCGGTCGCGTCCGCACGCCGGCTCTCGAAGCGCCTGGCGGGCCCTCCGGTGGCCGCCTGCCCGGCGGACGCGGCTCGCCCGGCGCGCCTGGTCCTGCTCGCGGTCCCCGATCGCGAGGTCCGAGCGGTGGCACGGGAGATCGCGGGAAGCCTCGAGACCGGCTGGAAGAGCCGCACGGTCCTGCACCACGCGGGATCCCTCGGCCTGGAGCCGCTCTCCCCCCTCGCGAAGCTCGGCGCAGGCGTCGGCGTGCTCCACCCGCTCCAGTGCCTCGGCATTTCCGAGGTGGCCGCCTCGGTGCTGCCGGGAAGCGGCGCCCGGATTGAAGGAAACCGGCGTGGCACGGCGGCGGCGCGGCGCCTCGCCGGGGATCTGGGACTCGTCCCGCTCCCGATCCCACCCGGGCTGCGGCCCTCGGATCGGGCCACCTACCACACGGCGGCGTCCCTCGTCTCGAACGACCTCGTCGCGCTGCTCTCGCTGGCCGTCGACCTGATGGAATCGATCGGGGTTCCGCGGTCCAAGGCGCTCGCAGGGCTGCTACCCCTGGCCAGCGGGACCCTGGCCCACACCGAGGCCGGAGGCCTTGACGGCGCCCTCACCGGGCCGATCGCCCGCGGCGACGTGGAGACCGCGGCGGCACAGCTCCGTAGCCTCTCCCGGCGGTCCAGAACCGGGGCCGAAGCCCATCGCCTCCTTGCGCTGCGGCTGCTCGAGATGTCGGAGCGGGCCGGATTGCTCGATTCGGCGCAGCGTCGCGAGCTCCGTCGACTGCTGCAGAGGTAGCCTTCCCGTGGCTGCGGTACCCTCGGCAGGGTATAGTTTTGGCTTCAAGGCGGTACGGAGGAGTCAACTCAAATGCCACTCGATCGCGCTCGTATCCTGTTGACGCTCGTCGCGCTCGGCCTGTCGACAGGCTTGGGCATGCCCGACGCCATCGCGCAGAAACCCGCATCCCCCCCGCCCGCGGGGCAGAACAGGGATCGGCCCCCAACCGACGAGGGCAGCTGGCACGGAACGTGGACCTACGTCCACCGCGACGGGCGAACCGCGATGTGGATCGATACCTCGGGAGAGAAGACCCGGATCAAGGTGCAGTACCAGGGCATCTCCATCCCCGAGGGCTTCGTGAGCGACTGGGACGGTAACGCGACCTACATCTTTGCTGGAGAGCCCGGAACGTTCGAGATGAAGGTCACCGAGGCCTCCGACAACCGTATCCACGGCACGTGGTTCTGGGACGTCCAGTTCGAGACCGTCGGCCGGTCCGAGCGCGGTGTCTTCACGCTCTACCGCGTGGGTGACGGCCGCCAGCTCGTCATCGACTTCTCCGAGTTCCAGAAGGTGCTTCGCAAAGGCGACAAGGTCTCGCGATACGACGGCGCCGCGTCGTGGGGCTTCAAGAAGATCTCCAAGCGGATCGTGCTGTGGGACGAAGTATTCTGAAACGCCTGGCCGTCCTTCTCCTGGCCTTTGCTCCGGTAATCGCTGCCGACGAGCCACCGACCTTTCCGGTCCGCATGGTCAAGCTCGGGGGGAGCTTCGAGCGTGCAGACGTCCGAGCCCACCTGGAGTTCTGCGCGGAACGCGGCTTCAACGCCGTGTGGGTCTACTCGGGACTCGCCGGTCGATGGAAGGAGCGGTCGGCTCCGGACGGACCCTTCCTCCATCCGTCGTTTCTGGATCTCGCACGCTGGTGCCACGATCATGACTGGCGGATCTTCGTGTCGGTCAATCCGGTGGCCGATTCCGGGGGGCGGTTCGTCTTCTCGAACCCCGAGGGCGCACGTCGGATCCGGAAGTTCCTCGGTCTGCTGCGCAGGCAGGCCGGCGTCCGCGACTTCGTCCTGTCGTTCGACGACCAGCCCACCGAGCTGCTGGAGCTCTCCGACGTCCTGGCCTACGGGCGCAGCTCTGCGCCCGCGCACCTCGACCTCGCCCGCAAGGTCGCGCGCGCCGTTCCCCGGAAGGGGTCGTACTGGCTGTGCGCGGCGGCCTATTGCGACCGACATCTCGGGGACGGCAGCGGTCCCTACACGAGCGCATTCCTCGAAGGGCTGGACGCGCTTCCCTCGCGAACCGGAATCGTCTGGACCGGGCCACGCGTCCTGTCGCCGTCGATCACGGCCGACGATCTCGAGGCCACGCGCCGGCGGCTTGGCGGGCGCGAGCTCCTGCTTTATGACAACTATCCCAGCATGTGGAACCCGGACGGGTCGTCGCTGGCGATGATCCTCGGTCCACTCCGCGGACGCGACGCCCGGCTTCAGGATCAGACATCGGTCTACCTCTCTTGTCCGATGCGATCGCTCGGGGGATCGCGGCTCGCCCTTGCGACCATCGCGGACTACCTGGCGACCCCGGACACCTACGACCCGGACTCGGCCTGGAAAGCGATCAAGGAGACGCTCACCGCGGGAGATCCGCAAGCCCTGCGTGCGCTCGACACCCAGGGGCTGGAGTGGGGTGGCTGGATCGGAACGCGCAACTACCGATTCGAGGACACCGTCTACACCGCCGTGGAGGCCCTCGACGACCCGGCCGCGATGGTGCGGTGGTCCTACGTCGTTCAGCGCTACCCCGAGCGCATCGAGGCGCTCGCGGGAGTTTCCGATCCATTGTTCCGCGAGCCGCTGATCGAGCGCATGAAGGCTCGCCTCGCCGTGGGACGTGCCATGGAGCTGGTCGCCGAGCTGAGATCGGCACCTCCGGAAAGGCAGGAAGCGATTCTCGGGAGGCTCGCGGCTCTGCGGGCGGAGACCCGCGGACGAACCGAGGCGTCGCGCTCGCTCGATCTCTTTCTCGAAGCTGTCGGCGTCTCTTTCCCGGAACCGGCCCCCGACGCCGTGGCGCCGTAGCGGCCAGCGCCCCTATTCGGAGACGTCGGTCCCTCGAGACGATGCCGTGATCGTCTCCAAACCGTGCGCCCGCGGCCCGGTCTCTTCCCGGCGAAGCATGAAGGCGAAGAAGAAGCCCAGGAAACCGAGGATGCTGAACATCCACATCCCCAGCGCGTAGCCACCGGGGTTCTCTGCGCTTGCCCTCGAGGTGTCGTTGGCCCAGCCGATCAGCAGGTTGAATCCGAACAGCCCGACGTTCTGGATCATCGTCATCACGCCGTAGGCCGTTCCGAGCCGCTTCTCGTTGACGATGTAGGCCACGCTCGGCCACATGACCGCGGGGATCAACGAGAACGCGACTCCCATGATCGCCATCGGGACATAGAGAGAGATCTGGGTGTAGGCCATGATCAGGTAGACGGGCACCAACAGGAGCGAGCCCCACATCATGAACAACGCCCGCTTCCCGACCTTGTCCACGAGAAGTCCGAACAATGGCGTGAAGATCATCGCGAACAGCGTGAGAAGGCTCGAGAGGAACCCGCCGGTCTCCCGCGACACGCCGTGGGCCTCGATGAAGAATTTCACGGCGAAGGTCTGGAACGGGAAGATCGCCGAGTAGAACGTCACGCACAGCAGGACGACGTACCAGAACGAGCGACTGAACTTGAACAACTCTCCCAGAACGACCTTGTCGGTGGCGCTGGCCTGGCCGATGTCGAAGTTCTTGGAAGCCCGATCGTCCAGCACCCAGTAGATGAGGGCTGCGGCCACCGAGACAAACCCGAAGGCCACCGAGATCATCAGCGGCCACTGCCAGTTCTCGAAAGCCGGCTTGGCCCAGGTGGGCGAATTGAGAGCGGCAAACGAGCCCAGGCGCGCGATGGTGAGGTTGACCCCGAACGCGAAGCTCAGCTCCTTGCCTCGGAACCACTTGGCGATCGCGCAGGTCACCGCGACGATCAGCGACTCGGCCCCCATTCCGAAGATCAACCGCCCGGCGGCCATGATCCAGAGCGTGCCGGTGGATGCCGTGATGACGGCGCCGACCATGCAGAGCGTTGCGAACAGGAGCGTGGACTTCTTGACGCCGAACTTGTCGATGAGAATGCCGCCGATGACGACCATGATGATGTTCGGAAAACTGTAGATCGCGTTCAGCAGGCCGATGTTGGAGTCGGAGAAACCAAGCTGATCCTTCAGCAGATCGGCGAGCGGGCTGACAGCGTCGTAAACGTAGTAGTTCCCGAACATCGCCAGGCTGATGAAAACCAGCACCGCCCAGCGGTAGGCGACGGGAGGAGGCGGTAGCTTGCTCGCGGGCTCGTTCATGTCGACACCTCCATCAACGAAGGCGCCATCATACCCGAGCCCTTCGGGGTCAGGTCTTTTCTTTTGTCGTTCCGGAAAGCCTACGTCGAGAGAAAAGACTTGACCTCTTGCGCGAGGGCGTCGTCGTGAGCTGTCTCACGGGGCTCGGAGGGCTCATGGGCGGGAAGCAGGACCCGGAACAGAGCGCCGCCGCCCGGAGCCTCGTCAACCCAGATCGTGCCCCCGTGGGCCTCGGTGGCCAGGCGGCAGAAGGTCAAGCCCAGCCCGCGGTTAGCCGTGATACCGGCATCTCGCAGCTCGAGCCGTGTGTACTTCTCGAAGACCCGCTCGCGATGTTCTTCCGGAATGCCCGGCCCCTGGTCGGCCACGGAGAGCTCGATCCCCTCTTCCCGGCAGCTCACCGCGACGCGAACCGTCGATCCCGAAGGCGAGTGGGTCAGCGCGTTGGCAACGAGGTTGTCCAGGATCCGGCGGACGATCGACGGGTCGGCGTGGGCGGCACATTCACCCTTCGGGGGGTCGATCTCGATACCGACGCCGCGCTGGGCGGCGGCGACCTCCGCCTCGGCCACGGCGGCACGAGCCACGTCGGCGGCTGACACCGGCTCCGGCTGAAGCACGAGCCGACCCTCTTCCAGTCGGGCGACGTCCATCAGGTCGAGGATCATGCGGTGCATCCGAGACGCGCTCGCCTTGCAGCGCGCCACCCGTTTGGCGATCTTGTCGTCGCGGACGAGATCGAGCAGGTCGAGGTTTCCGGCGAGCGCCGCCAGCGGATTCTTGAGGTCGTGGACCAGGGTCTGCGTCAGGGTTTCCTTGAGGGCCTCGAGCTCGATGAGCTGGGCGTTCCGCTCGGCCAGGGTCGCGCGGGCCTCCTCGAGCTCGGTCATGAGCTTCCTTGCACGGAGCAGCGAACGGATCTTGGCCATGAACTCTTCACGACGCACCGGCTTGGTGAGGTAGTCGTCGGCCCCGTGGTCGAGTCCCTCGACGCGGTTGGGCGTGCCGTCGAGGGCGGTCACCAGAACGACCTGGGTGAGTCGGGTTCCGGGATGCTCCTTGAGCCTCTCGCAAATTTCGAAGCCGCTCATCCCTGGCATCATCACGTCGAGGAGAACGATGTCGGGTGCCTTATCGTAGGCCAGGTTCAGCGCCTCCGATCCGTCGGCGGCGCTTCGCACGCCGTAGCCTTCGGCCAGAAGGTAGCCCTCGAGCAGCCTGCGGTTCCGGGCGTCGTCGTCGACGACGAGAATGTCGAACCTGCCGTTGTCGACCGAGGCGCTCATGCCACGCCCTCCATGGCCAGGAAATGCGAATCGACCTGGGCCGGGAAGCTGGACAATCGGATCGGCTTCGTGATGTAGCCGTCGCAGCCCGCTTCACGGGCCCGCTGCTGGTCGTCCGCCCGCGCGAACGCGGACAGGGCCACGACCCGAATATGGGTCGTGACCGGGTCGGCTTTCAACCGACGGGTGGCCTCGAGGCCGTCCATGCCGGGAAGCTGAACGTCCATGAGGATCAGGTCCGGGAGGTGTTGCTTCGCCATTTCCAGAGCCTCGGGTCCGGTCTGGGCCTCGATCACACGATACGACCGTGACCGCAGGGCGTTCCTGGCCAGCTTGCGATTGAGGTCGTTGTCCTCGACCATCAGGATCGTTCGCTTCCCGGTGGCAACCGGGGGTGGCGGGATCTCCTTCACGAAACTCGGCTCGAGGACCGGCGCCTCGACCATGCAGTCGGGGAAGACGCACGTGAAGGTCGCGCCCTCGCCGGGCTCCGACTCGACGGTGATGGTTCCACCGTGGAGCTCGACCATGCTGTGCACCAGCGCGAGACCGAGGCCCGTTCCCTGGTACTTGCGCGAGTACGAGCCGTCCACCTGGTAGAACTCCTGAAAGATCTTCTTCTGATCGGCGGGTGCGATGCCGATGCCGGTATCCGAGACCGAGACCCGCAGCGACGAGTTGTCCCGGGTCCCGCGGACGGTCACCCGACCGCCCTCCGGGGTGAACTTCACGGCGTTGCTGACCAGGTTGACGAGGATCTGCCGGAACATGCCGCGATCGAGATTGCCCGCACCGACCTCGTCGTCTACGTGAACGGAGAGTGCGATCTCCCCCTTGGCAGCAAGAGACCGCATCATCGACGTGATGTCCCGAAGCGTTTCCGGAACGTCGATCACCTGGCGCTGGGTCTTCATCTTGCCGACCTCGATTTTTGAAAGATCGAGGATGTCGTTGATCAGCTCCAGAAGGTGCTCGCCGCTGTCGCGAATGTCGTTGACGAACTCACGCTGCTGCTTGGTCAGCTCGCCGAAGTTGGAATCCACGAGCAAGTCGGAGAAGCCCAGGATGCCGTTGAGCGGTGTACGCAGCTCGTGAGAGACGTTGGCCAGGAACTCGCTCTTGGCCCGGTTGGCGTCGTAGAGCCGCTGGTTGACGTCACGGAGCTTACGGTTGGCGTCCTCGTTTCGATCGAGGGCTTCCTGCAATTCGCGAGTTCGCTCGGCGACCTTGTGCTCGAGGTCGGCGTTGAGGGTCTCGACCTCGACGATCCGCCGCCGTTGCTCCTCGAGACGCGACTTGTAGACCCGGTGGAAGGCGAACAGCAGCCACGCCGGAGGCACGCCGAGCGCCAGCGCCCAGGGGCCGATGCTGTGCAGGAGCACGAGCAAGATCGCGGCAAGGGTCAGTCCCGAGAAGTAGCTCACGGCGGTCCACAGGAACGACCGTCTCCAGGTATCGAGGAACCCCTGACTCTTCTCGATGGCGATGACCACCGCGACCAGGCCGGTGTTGGTAAAGAAGTACGCGGCCGTGGCCCCGGTCAAGGGTCCGAGGGTGTCCAGAACGGGCGAGCCGAACCGGCCTCCCAGCAAGAGAAAGAACGAGGCCGCGACCGAGTTGGCCAGAACGATGACGCCCAGGTTGAAGGTCAACCGCAGGCCGTCCAATCGCTTCCGCTGTCCGGCGGTCGCGCCCAGCACGGCCGAAGCCGAGACGATCGCACCCGCGAGCGGTCCGAACGCCGCCATGGCGCACAGCTCGAACGGGTGGGTTGCCGTGATCTTCGTCCCGAGCGCCGAGATGTCGACCGGTCGGGCGCCGACCAGGGCAGCCAGGGCAGCCAGCAGCAGCACGGTCCCGATGTTGCCGGCCATCCCCGCGGCCGGCAGCGCGGCCAGCACGATCGCAGCGACCGCGACCACCGCCAGCACGAACGCCCTCAGCACGATGCGCTGCATGGCTCCCCTCGTCCGATCAAGGTTTCGTGATCTGGTGTCAGCGCTACCGCGTGCAGGACAGCAAGCGCTGTGCCTGTGCGATCGGCTCGTCCAAAACGTGACAGGGCGTGGTCTTTTGAAACGCCGGCAGATTGACGACGCTCGATCGGTGTCGGAGTCTCCGACACGCCTCGACCGACGCCCGGGGACGTCGGCAAGTCTATCGCCCAGCCGTTCAACAAGTTGACACCGCTGTGGGGAAATCCGACGCGTCCTGTCGTTCATCGCGACACGACGACCCGGCGGAAGCCTCGTCACCGGCCAGACCGTAGCGCCGGAGCTTGGCGTACAGCGTGGAACGATGGATCCCCAGTCGTGAAGCGGCGAGCTTCTTGTTGCCGCCGGACTCGCGCAGGACGTCGAGGATCCTGCTTCTTTCCAGGTTCTGTAGAGTGCCCGCCGCGCCGGCGTCGGGGGCCCGACCCCGCTGACGGATCCCTTCAGGCAGGTCGCGAATCCCGATCTGATCACCGCGTGCCAGAACGACCATGCGTTCGATGGCGTTCTCGAGCTCGCGCGCGTTCCCGGGCCAGTCATAGCCCTCGAGCGCTGTCGCGGCCTCGGGGGCGAACCCTTCCACGGCCTTGCCCATCCGTTCCGCGCAGTCGTGCAGGAAGTGCTGCGCGAGGACCGGCACGTCTTCTCGCCGTTCCCGTAGAGGGGGCAGGTGGACCGGGATGACCTTCAAGCGATAGTAAAGATCGCTGCGGAAGGCGCCCTGGCGCATCGCCTCCTCGAGGTCGCGGTTCGTGGCGGCCACCAGGCGCACATCGGCTTCGAGCGTGTCTTCGCCACCGACCCGCTCGAAGGTGCGGTCCTGGAGTACCCGAAGCAGGAGGAGCTGCGTGGCGGCGGAGATCTCACCGATCTCGTCGAGGAAGAGCGTACCGCCCTG
>Ga0316187_10001527_pt1 | contig 20064 bp, 21 predicted proteins | sample CroRivburrow1_MG_FD_204927 | JGI IMG/M metagenome (GOLD analysis project Ga0316187, IMG submission 204927) | Coastal sediment microbial communities from Maine, United States - Cross River worm burrow 1 | ecosystem: Environmental > Aquatic > Marine > Coastal > Sediment | place: USA: Maine...
CCTCCACGCCCTTTTTTAAAGTCTCAAGGCGTCGCGTCAAGCGACGTGCCATCGGATAGGCCACAATAGCGACGACCAGTCCGATCAACCCCAATGACAGCACTAAAGAAAGTGGCGCAGACGGTCGACCGTGCAACGGTTGAGCTAATAGCCAGCGCCCATCAGGAAGATGCATGACCCAAGCTGAGCCTGGTCCTGGTCGATGCCTCCAGCCATCTTCGTGCGTATCCGGCTCTGGTGGCAGCAGTGCCGCACCCACATGCGCCAGCATTTCCATCTCAGCAGAGTATAGCGAAATACGAGGTAACGAAGGACGCGCCAGCCGCGCCAATACAGTCTGTTGTTCAGCCGGCGGTGCATCGGGCGGAGGCAATATCATCACAATCACATCGCGAACGGTCTTCAGCATTTGTGCCGGTGGAGAATTCCTGCCCTGGAAGTGCCAAAGCGTACCGGCCAGTATCACTAACAAGGCAATGCTGGCGATCACACCCAGATATATCTGAAAATAGAGTTTTCTCATCCGGCGGCCTCCTCGCCGTCCTGATTGCGGGCAAACACATAGCCCGAACCGCGCAAGGTGATGATACGCCGGGGATGCTTGGGATCATCTTCGATCTCTGCCCGGATACGCGAAATATGCACATCAATTGAACGGTCAAAAGCCTCCAGCGCCTCCCCCTTTACAACGTCCAGCAATTGCTCGCGGCTCAACACGCGTCCAGGCCGTTCCGCCAGTGCAAGTAATAAATCAAACTGGTAGGAAGTCATTTCGCGCGCCTCTCCATCCAAACGCACCAGGCGTGCCGCACTATCAATTTCCAATCGTCCAAATCGCAACACGTCGGAAACACTATTCCTGCCACGACGCAGGATTGCCTTGAGCCGCGCCTGTAACTCGCGTGGTTCGAATGGTTTTGGTAAATAATCATCAGCACCCATTTCCAATCCGATGATGCGATCCATCGCTTCACCGCGTGCAGTCAGCATCAGCACCGGAATGTTGGAAAAAGTACGCAGTTGCCGACAGGCATCCAGTCCGTCACCATCCGGCAGCATCAGATCCAGCACCAGTGCATCGTAAGCTTCCTGTTTGAGCGCCAACAAGCCACTCGCAATAGTATGGCGCGTCGCCGTGACATAACCGACGTTGCCAAGATACTGTTGCAACATTGCGCACAGTCGCTCGTCGTCGTCGATGATAAGAATATTTTGATTCATTTTTTAAAACCTAAAAGCATGTCCTGCATATTAGCGCAGGACATGCCATTCAAAAAAGATTATCAATGCATCCAACCGCGATGATGCTCCATCCTCTCAGCCATCTTTTCAGCCAACTTCGCGCGCTGCTCAGGTGTTAGCACCTCGGCAACTTCAACGATGGTCTGCATTGCCAGCTTGCTTATTTCATCAGCGCCACGGATCTGCTCTGCACGCAATTGCTCAATGGCAGCTTTATCCAGCGTGGGTGCAGCCAACAGTTTGCCGAATTGCTGACGACTGTCCCGCAACTGCTTGGCCATAGGTGCTCCATCTGTTAGTGATTGCTTGACGATTTCGTTAGCCTTGACTTTTTGCTCATCGCTGGCATCTACATCATCCAGCATATGTTGCAAACGTTTACCAGCCATCTTGCTGACTTTATCTATATCAATAGCACCGCCTGCGGCATAGCCGTGGTGACGCCAGTCTGATTCGGAACTAAATGCATTGCCTGCCAGAAAACCGATGCCGAGTAGCGCAATTAGACCGATAAAGCGACCCAGCCGATGACGTCCGCCGCAATGATTGTCGCCGCAGGCCTTGCGGTGTGATGCACATTTGCTGTCAGATTCATCTGTCGAAGTGTTAACGGAGTTCGTATTGTCATTTTGCTCTTTCATGATTTAAAGTCCTTTTCGTTGATTGTGCTAGTTCGTCCCGTTTCATTAACGGCCTAAATGAACCTGCTGGAAGACACTTTAATTTCCGAGCATTGCCCAAACATGTTGCGAATGTAAAGATATGTAAAGTACTTTAACCGGCTTATAAGAAAATTGTTTGCAGGCAGGAAACAAGCATCGCTAAGGATTTATAAATGGCTTATCAGGAAATAACGAATCATCTGCATAGTCTGGCCGATAGTGAGAGAGCACAACACGCAATGCGCTTTTTCAAGACAGGTGTGGGCGAATATGGTGAAGGTGACAAGTTTCTTGGCATTCGTGTACCGGTCATCCGACTATCGGTAAAGAAATATAAAGACACTTCATTGGACACAGCGGAAAAGCTCCTGAAATCCGAATATCACGGGATTCGGCTTTTTGCATTACTCCTTTTGGTATCCCGCTATACCAAAGGCAACATCGTTGAACAAACCAGGATTTATCAGCTCTATCTAAATAGCACCCAATGCATTAACAACTGGGATCTGGTTGATAGTTCAGCACCGTATATCGTCGGTGCATATCTGGACGACAATGATAAAAGTATCTTGCATGAGTTAGCCAGGTCAAGTTTACTTTGGGAGCGTCGCATAGCCATTTTGGCTACCTTTTACTTCATCAGGAAGAACAAATTTGGCGATGCACTACGTATTGCTGAACAATTGCTGAACGACCCGGAAGATTTGATTCATAAAGCAGTGGGCTGGATGCTCAGAGAAATAGGAAAACGTGACATGACTACAGAAGTTGCATTCTTGAAAAAGTACTATCAACAGATGCCCAGAACCATGTTGAGGTACGCAATCGAAAAGTTCAGTAAAGCAGAACGACACAAATATTTAACCAGCCAAATATGACAAGACAGATTGAATGTTAATGGTAAAGTGACAGGAAACATCGAAGGGATACCCATTGTTTATCAGCGTACTGGAACTTTTCAAGATCGGGATCGGCCCCTCGAGCTCCCACACCATAGGCCCTATGGTCGCCGCCAGGAAATTTATTGGTCATGCCAAAAATCTCATCTCGTCCCACATTCAAGTTCAGGGCTGCCATATTCGCTGCACACTTAAAGGCTCTTTGGCTTATACGGGAAAGGGTCACAACACAGATCGCGCAATCACATTGGGATTGCATGGTTACACTGCAGAAAGTCTGGCTGATCAGGATGTTGATACTCTTGTCGAGCACATCTGGTCGAAAGGCTCTATTGAAGTTGGAGATAAGCAATCAATCATATTTTCTCCGGACGAGAATATCATTTTTGATCGTGGCACCCCGCTTCCTCAGCACCCCAATGGGATGATCTTTGAACTAATCGGCCCTGCCGATGAGATACTGCTTTCCGAAACTTATTTTTCCATCGGCGGTGGATTCATCAGCACCTTGGCTGAAATTTCTAAAGTAGTCGCGCCGCTCAAGATGGAAGTTTCCAGTTTCAACCCTTATCCATTCGATTCAGCCCGTGCGATGTTGAAAATGTCCTTGGACAGCAAACTTTCCATTACAGACATGAAGCGCAAGAACGAACTCACACACATGTCAGAAGAAGCGCTTGATCGCGGTCTGGATGCAATCTGGAATGCCATGTCGGTTAGCGTAGAAAAGGGACTAGTTACAGAAGGAATTTTACCGGGAGGTCTCAATATTCAACGGCGGGCAAAAAATCTTCATGAACAAATTTTGGCTGATCCCACAGGTGTAAGCGTTAACGATTGGCTAAGTGCATATGCCATGGCCGTGAATGAAGAAAATGCCGCAGGACACATGGTAGTCACAGCCCCCACCAATGGTGCCGCCGGCGTCATACCTGCCGTACTTTATCAACTCATGAAACATGAGAACGGCACGCAGAAGCAAGTACGGGAATTCCTTCTCACTGCCGCGGCAATTGGTGGGCTCATCAAACATCTAAGCTCAATCTCCGGTGCAGAAGTGGGTTGTCAGGGTGAAGTTGGCTCGGCAGCAGCCATGGCTGCTGCAGGGCTATGCGCTGCCCGTGGCGGGACAACTGAACAAATCGAGAATGCTGCGGAGATTGCTCTGGAGCATCATCTCGGCATGACCTGCGACCCGGTAAAAGGACTGGTTCAGGTACCCTGTATAGAACGCAATGGTTTTGGTGCAATCAAAGCGCACGCTTCGGCATCACTTGCGAAAAGGGGGAGCGGTCATCACTTCATGCCACTGGATAATTGCATTGCTGCCATGAAGCAAACCGGGCTGGAGATGTCGGAAAAATACAAGGAAACATCATTGGGAGGCCTTGCATTAAGCATTACCGAGTGTTGATTATCTCCTGATCATTCAGGCCACGCTGGTATACAGCTTCAACCAGCATAGCTTCTGCCCGCAGACTCAACATCGACAAATCCGCCGCATACATTACACTCTCCACTTGGCGAACAAGTTCGTCCCGCTCACTTATCTAGTAAAGGCTCCGATGTACCCCGTCCACGATGTAGATGCCATCCTGTTATTGTCACTTGCTTTTGCCGCCAAACGACACCCTGCAGACCTGAATGAAATTTTCACTACGATTGATCTGACGCAGAAGATGCTGCCCTCCCCGAACAAGCTATCCGATGCGTTCGCACGGCTGTCAGCGTACGGCTTGATCATCGAGATCGATGGTGGCTATACGCTGACAGAAGATGCACAGAAGATGATGTCCAACCAACGAAAAAAAGATGATGCCAAGAAAAATTTCTATCGACTCAAGGAAAATCTCGCCGATTACCTACTTAATGTCGAGCACAACAGCATCCTAATTCATCCCGATCAATTGCGTGACGCAATCGATGCATACAAAGCGAACAGAAAAACCTCGGGCAGAAGCTGGTTTATCGACAAACCCAAGCCCGTTTGGGTCTCCAAAAAAGATCTGGTTCGTGGTGCCTCACTGCCTGGCAATCGCCGCAAGCCATGAATCACGACGTGACAGACATCACACCCGACACCACCCGCCCGTTCGGCGACATACCGTTGTCACCGGCCATGCAAACCACCTTGCAGCAGCTCGGCTATTTGAACATGACACCGATACAAGCAGCCAGCCTGCCGATCACACTGACAGGGAACGACCTCATTGCACAGGCCAAGACCGGCAGCGGCAAGACGGCAGCGTTCGCACTAGCCCTACTCACCAAACTCAACCCGCGCCGCTTTGCCGTGCAGGCGATGATCCTATGCCCCACACGCGAGCTAGCCGACCAAGTCACCCAAGAGATACGCCGGTTGGCGCGCGCCGCAGACAACATCAAAGTGCTGACACTGTGTGGCGGTTCAACGATGCGCCCGCAGATCGTCAGTTTGGAACATGGTGCACACATCGTTGTAGGCACACCGGGGCGTATCATGGATCACCTAGATCGCGGCACACTCAATCTCGACGCGCTCAACACACTGGTATTGGACGAAGCCGATCGCATGTTGGACATGGGCTTTTATGATGCCATCGCCTACGTCGTCAGATGTTGCCCCGCCGAACGTCAGACACTGCTGTTTTCTGCCACCTATCCAGATGGCATCGCACGGCTGGCACGCCAATTCATGCGTAACCCGCAGGAGGTGAAACTACTCGAACAACATCAACCAGACAAGATACGCCAACGTTTTTACAAAGTGGAAAACGCACAACGTCTGATAGCCGTCGCGAGCCTGCTAAAACACTATCGACCAGTTAGCACCCTTGCCTTCTGCAACACCAAGCAACAATGCCGTTCGCTGCTGGAAGTTTTGCATGCGGCAGGTATCAAAGCCTTGATGTTGAACGGCGACATGGAACAACGCGAACGCGATCAGGTGCTGATCCAGTTTGCCAACCGCAGTTGCTCGGTGCTGGTAGCTACTGATGTTGCTGCGCGTGGCCTGGACATCGACAAACTCGAAGTCGTCATCAACGTCGATGTCACACCCGACCCCGAAATACACGTGCACCGTATCGGCCGCACCGGCCGCGCTGACCAGAATGGTTGGGCACTCACCCTATGCGGTCCCACTGACCGACATCACATCATCAGTCTCGCGAAGACAATGCGCATCGAGCCGGAATGGCACGAACTGGATGAATTAAAAGATGACGATTCTTCCCCACTAGTACCGCCTATGGTCACACTACAGATACTCGGTGGACGCAAAGAAAAGATACGCGCTGGCGACGTGCTAGGTGCGCTTACCGGCGATGCTGGTTACACCCGCGAACAGGTTGGTAAAATCAATGTTACCGAATTCTCCACCTACGTCGCCATAGCACACAACATCGCACACGAAGCGGCACGCAAATTAAATTCTGGCAAAGTGAAGGGCAAGTCGGTGAAAGTGCGGGTTATGTAGAAAATGAACTTGAGCTACGACATGCCTTTGTATCGGCCACCATCCGAGGGTAACAACCTGATCATACAGGCCACACTGGGGTGCAGCTTCAACCAGTGCAGCTTCTGCACCATGTATCGCAGCAAGCAATATATGGAACGTCCACTCGATTCCGTATTTACTGATATTCACCAGGCCGCAGCACAATGGCCAGATGCTTACCGCGTATTTCTGGCTGATGGCGATGCCCTGGCACTGCCCACCGAACATCTGCTGTCTATCCTACGCGAACTGTCAGTTGCACTGCCACGCCTGACGCGCGTTACTTGCTATGCCACCCCCGGCAACATCCAGCGCAAGAGTACAGAAGAACTTACTCTGTTGCGGCAGCACAAGCTCAACCTGCTCTACTTTGGATTGGAATCAGGCTCCGACCTCATCCTAAAAAAAATCACCAAGGGTGCCACACAACGGCGTATGGCTGAAGTACTGCACAAGGCACAAGCAAGCGGCATGAAAGTATCCGCCACCGTCATCCTTGGGCTGGGCGGCAGCAAACATAGTGTAGAACATATCGACGGCACCATCGCCCTACTGAACAATGCACCAGTCACCTACCTCTCCACCCTGCAACTGTATCTGGACGCGAGCATTGAAGATGAGTTCTACAGAAAATTCGGCGAGCCATTCGAAATACAGAATGATCTGGCAATTTTGAAGGAACAGGAAAGACTGATCAGCGGCCTCAACCCACCACAGCCGGTAATCTTCCGCTCCAATCATGCCTCTAATGCACTTGCCCTCGCGGGTAACCTACCCAGAGACAAAGAAAAGCTACTGCTCCAACTGCGTAAAGCGATAGCGGGCAATAGCCCACTACGCCCTAATTTTCTCCGCGGGATGTGAAGCTACATTTATTGGGCATCAAGTAAAAAACCCAAATTAGAATCAATTAATCCTTCCCTGAATCAGTCAAGACTGTTTCAATACGTTCCTGATCCAAATTATTTTTTCAGCTGAAATTATGAACACGCTTTTTACCTACACTTTCCGCATCTTCACCCGATTTACCCTGTTTGTTCTGGCACTCCCCCTACTTGCCTATGCAGGCCTGCCACAATCCGCCAATGTACCGGGTGGAGTGGCGGTCATCCCGCTGGCAAGCGTAACCAACACCAACAAGCCACAGGCATGGCTGGGTGATCAACCTGTACTCGTGACAGCCGATCACAATCAATGGTTCGCAGTAGTCGGGCTGGCGCTGAGCACCAAACCGGGCCCACATAAGCTGCGCGTCAACACAGACAGCGCAACGCTAGTACATCACTTCACCGTCAACCCCAAGATTTATCAGGAACAGCACATCAAGCTGAAAGACAAGGGCAAGGTCGATCTCTCTGCTAAAAACCTGAAGCGCGTAATGCTCGAACTAAAAGTTATCAAGGGGTTTAAAAAATACTGGCGGGATGCACCGGAAACCGATCTGGATTTCATTATTCCCGCAGAAGGCGCGCTGTCGAGCCGCTTTGGCTTACGCAGATTCTTCAACGACAAGCCACGCAAACCGCATGCAGGGCTTGATCTGGCAGTACCACGCGGCACACCAATCAAGGCGAGCGCGTCCGGCAAAGTACTTGCAGCGGATGATTATTTCTTTAACGGCAAGACGGTGTTCATCGACCACGGCAACGGGCTCATCACCATGTATTGCCACCTCGATAAATTCAAAGTAAAGGCCGGCCAAACCGTAAGCAAAGGCGAGTTACTCGGTCTTTCTGGAAAAACAGGGCGTGCTACTGGCCCTCATCTTCACTGGAGCGTGATGCTTAACGGGGCAATGGTCGACCCTGAATTGTTCATTCCGTGACAATCAATCGATTCTATCTTATCGAGTTGCATGAACATCGAAGTAAGTTTGAAAAAATTCGAAGCCATCTCCTTTAATTCATTTGATGACCAAATCTTAGTTCAAAGCCGCCTTTGACGAATCATTCTTTTAACTTCCGATCACGACACACAGGAGACTTTCAGTTATATTTTGAAAGTATGTCGATGGTCAGTAACCAGCGCGAAATATTATCGAGCTATAGGCTTTGATTTATATCTTAAAACTATTTAATGGCGCTCATATCATCTTCTGTTCCGCATCGTCGCCATGTCTATCGTCACCCATCGCCCTTAGGCGTGCCCTTAGTGATTCAATTTCGTCCAGCAATTCTAGGGCAAGTGCCGCTCCGGCGAGATCGATCTCAAAATCCCGCTGCAGACGCAATGCCATACGAGCGCGAAGCACGCTGACGCCGTCAAATCGCCAGTGAATTGGTTCACGACTCAAAGGTTCCAGGACGCCGATATCTACCAACTCGATGATCTGAGCTTCATGTACGGCACAGGCACGGCATAAATCGGCGAGTGTCAACTGGGTTTGCTCTTCCAGTATGCATATAGAAAATTGTGGCGAGCTATTTTCAGTATTCATTTTTTCACACTCCCATTTTGGCGCGAGGATTAAAATTTAATTCCTGCGCCATTTTCCGATACAAATCTTTAGCTGATTCGGTATCTGCTGGTGGCAGCATAATCTCTAGCATCACATAACAATCGCCAGGTGGGTCACTCGGTATGCCTCGTCCTTTAAGTCGCAACTTACGTCCTGACACGGAGCCCTCTGGTATTTTTAATTCAACGATACCGCCAAGCGTTGGCACCTTCACTGTTGCGCCGAGAGCGGCCTCCCAGGGAGCCACTGGCAAGTCGAGATAAAGGTCTTTTCCATCGACCCGATAAAGCGGATGAGATCGTAATTCAATCTTGAGATAAAGATCTCCCGCTTTGCCTTCTCCCATACCCGCACTACCTTGTCCACTAAGGCGAATGTGCTGTCCTTCGCGAATACCCTTGGGGATGTTTACGTTGAGAACTCGTTCTCGGGTGATGACATGGCCTTGTGCATCCACTACTGGAACCCGCAGCGTGATAGCGCGAGTTGCACCATAGTAAGTGTCTTCCAGATCAATGAGTACCTTGGCATGGTGGTCCTGACCTTTGGCATGAAAGGAAGCACGCCCATCTCCATCTTTGCGGAAATCCCGACCAAACAGGGATCCAAAGAAGTCGCTGTAGTCCTTTGCATCGCCGCCTGTGTGACCACCACTGAATTCGAAGCCAGCGTTCCAGTCTGGTGGCGGGCGAAACTCCTGCCCGCCTTTCCAGTTGTCTCCCAGCTGATTGTAGGCCGCACGTTTCTCTGTATCCTTTAGTACCTCGTAGGCCTCACCCAACTCCTTGAAAAGCGCCTCAGCGTTGGCCTCCTTGCTGACATCCGGATGGTATTTGCGTGCTAACTTGCGGTATGAACGCTTTATGTCATCCTGAGTCGCGTCACGCGCGACCCCCAATATCTTGTAGTAGTCCTTATAGTCCAAGCGAAACTCCCTCTCTGCCGAGCTTAGGGCATGCTAACAGTTTTTTATCTTGATGATAGATGAACTAGAAAGCCCCTTACACTTTCAAGCAGCGCAGCCAATCAATGGATAAATCGGGAATTGCTACCGATGTGATTGCTTCCATTTGGCAGAATCTGTTGTCTGCGGAGTGGCTTGCCTGATGCAACGCTTCAATCAAGGTGAATAACTTGCGGAATAATGAAGCAGAATTGGTGAGTTAATTCAAATAAACTATAGATTTTTCGGCAATTCGACAGGCCGCTAGACTGACTAGATTTTTGACGCTACTTTTTTCTTCGAGGTCGTGGTGTCGCTTTCTTGACGGTTTTACCTGCACTCTTGGTGATTGAGGCCACGCTCTTGGCAGCTTTCTTTACCCTTTTCTTCGCAGTGACAGCCGTTTTTTTAGCGGCCCTTTTAATTTTCTTCTCCATTGACGCCACATTTTTGGTGGCCTTTGCTACTTTTTTCTTCGCGCTGGCGACCGCTTTCTTCGTGGCCTTTGCTACTTTTTTTTCCGCAGTAACAGCCGCTTTTTTGGCGGCCCTTCCTACTTTCTTCTCAGTCGAGGCCACACTTTTGGAGACCTTTGCTACTTTTTTTTCCGCAGTGACAGCCGCTTTTTTGGCAGCCCTTTCAATTTTCTTCTCAATCGACTCCACACTTTTGGCGGCCTTTGCTACTTTTTTCTTCGCGCTGGCGACCGCTTTCTTCATGGCCTTTGCTACTTTTTTTTCCGCAGTGGCAGTCGCTTTTTTGGTGGTCCTTTCTACTTTCTTCTCAGCCGCCACCACACTTTTGGCGACCTTGCTTATTTTACGTCTGGCTTTTTTTGTGCCTGCCTCTGCTTTTTTAAGCTTTACCATGGTGTTTTCCTTAGGAAGATGGGTGCTGCCTGACTGTGATTAAAAAGTTCTGCCAGCATTTACATTTGTTATTACAATATACTTTTCGAAGAATGCACCTTTCAAGTCCTGCGGTCAACATGCCATACATTGAACGTCTGTTTCTGGCTAATGAGTATTGAGGAGCAGTGCTAGGTTATTTATTACTTATCTCTCCAATATCCTCACATAAACATGCCGATGCTTATCTACCCAATAACCCCAGATCACCAACAGCCATTGTAGTTGCCCTACCCACCCAATGGCTTTAATACTGGGGGGCGGCGCTCCCCATAGATTGCCAACATAGATGGATAAAAGGAAAAACACCAAGCCCAAAAACCCCCATCGGCCAGTTGCATCGCTAGGGTGTGTTGCTCGTGAATACAACCAAACACCGAATGCAAATAATGAGCCTTCAATAACTAATGTAATGGGTAATGATGACCATACATTCAAACCAACCACTGTAGTGCTACCTGGAAACAGCAGTAAATCTGGTTGGTGAACAATGGCGTCAAGTCCCCAATGGCTAATGACAAGAATACCTAGAACAAAAGCGGCAAAACGTTCCCGCTTCAACAAGTAATGCATGCCAGCAACTAATAGAGCCCAAGCAAGAACAGCAAGCAAACTGTGAGAAATAGGGTAATGTTCGAACACCAAAGGGGTAACAACGGTTGCCCCCGGAAAGATTCTGACGCGCTCAATTTCAAACAATAAAAGTGTCGGCCAAAGTAGATCGATAAATTGAGCGGCAAGAAATAGCGAGCCAAGAGATACCTTTGGGGCGAAGTATTTTGCACTAAATCCAACACCAAAGTGTCCGATGAACATCGGTATTTACCTAGCACATGATGCAGATAAAAATCATCTGCGCACCCTGCCGTAATCTATATTTTTCATGATCTCGTTCAAAATAATTATGATCCGCGCATGTTGTTGCAAATGCTCTTTCACGTCCGAAACATCATGGGGACGGAGCTCAATTCTTTCGGCAGGCACTTTAATTGGGCTCCATCCCCACCTGTTCCTGATGACTGCACAATTACTTATTAATGGTCGTTCCACTTGCTCGTTGTGCGGCAAGTTCCTTCAAGTAATCCCCAATATCCCATTCACAACCGCCACAGCCGGTAAGCGCGCCCGTCCAACTGGAAATAGCCTGGATATCCATACCCTGTTCAAACAGGCTTTGTATGTAATCTCGTTTGGTGCCACTGCAATGACACATGACTTAATCCACTGGGCGGGCAGGATTCGTTTCCATCAATTTTTGCTGTCGGTTTGATTGATCTTATTTTAACACCCATAGAGACGAGAGCACCTTCGTACAAATCATCGGACAATGGTCGAGGAGCAGACGCTCGGGAAACAAAAAAGCCCGGCAGGTGTAATGGGTGCACCGTGGAGTTCTCATCTTCCGTGTACTCGCGTGTATCATAACTTGCTAAGTTTCTATCTGTCTGCAAAAACCAATGATGCACTATATCAAGATTCAAATATTACGGAATCGAATGGGATGGTAGAATTTTTTCCACATGGTAATCGCGGTACTTCATGTCTTCGTTCAATAGGTGTTGAACCAACACTTTTTTCATTTCCAACCCTGCCTCTAGCCATCCATGCTCTTTCCTGCCGTAGTCAATACTTTTCATGATCTCGTTCAAAAAAATTATGATCCGCTCATGTTGCTGCAAATGCTCTTCAACGTCTGGGTAGCCCCACTCCTTGAGCAGAGTCTCCTCATGATCAAAGTGCATCGTTGCATCATCCAAAATGGCTTGCATACGGCTTTTGATCTCTTTCTTATTCATGCCTACGATGATAGCCTCGTTAAGTTCGTTAACAAGCAGGATGAAGTGCTGATGCTCGGCATCCATCTCTGGAATGTACATACTTAGACTCTCATCCCAATCCAGACGCCATACAGGTTTAGCTTCCATAGTTTCTCCTCGGCATTAGAATAGTAGCCAAAATAGATGATATAGCGACTGAGCCCCGCAGAAAATATAACACTACCCCTATTCTATTCAATTTCTTTTCCGATTTTATAAGGAGATTTAGCTGATTTGGATCATTGCTTTCCAATTTCCAGATGGAACGCAATGTGTCTGGAGATGATGTACAAATGTGAATTCCCAACCGACCGCCATGACCGAAGAGCGTCATTTGCAGCAACTTTGTTGCCTGTCCGATTATGGCACTAAATGGTGTTAAATGGCATTAACTTGTCAGCAATGATTTATTATTTGTTTATAACGCATACAACAGAAGCACCATAAAAAATAAGCCAACCCCTGTAATGGCTGTTAAATTTGCTTTGTGTCTGTACTGCGTGCCGCCTATTAGTGCGGCTATTGCCATAACCCCGGGAATTAAGAAAAATATACTTATTGCAACAAGCCCTATAGAGAAGCTCGCAGCAATTGCCCAGCCATCTGTCGAGGCAATGATTGTGATAGCACATGCGGCAGCCCAAACTAAGAAGCATTCGCGTAATGCTTTGAATGCATTTAACGCAAGATTATCAGCATTGCTATCTATGGCTACTTCTTCATTCATTTATCTTTTGTGACAAATAGCGCTCAGCATCAGCGAGAAAGCTTAAACATGCTTGGATAATGCCAACAAGCTACAGGCATCAATAAGGAAGATTAATTGCGTGACCGCTATCAACCCAAGTAGCCTTATTGTTGATCTTTTTTTCTCGATGTTGAATTGCATTATCAAGTCGGTCTATTTCACTGTTAGCTTCTGAAAGTTTTACTTTCAATTCAGCTATTTCCCTTTCAAGTGCTTCAATTTTTGATGATTGGAATAATGTTTTTCGCTTCTGAAAACTCTCGCTGTTCTCCGCCATATAACCGCCTTCAATAATAAAACAGTAAAAATTATGTGGGATTGACTGTATACCAAGGCTTAAATGAGCACAATCGGTCAAAAGTATTAAGACAAGCATGAAAAGTATTAATACTTATGGCAGAAAGGAAACAAAATCATTTCCCAGAAGATGGGAGAAATAATTTATCTTTTCCACAAATTTTTAGATATCTTGCTAATGTCCCCCTTCTGACTGCGGCTTCAACTAGTCGAGAATCGCTCAATTACCAAACAAAAGCCCGGCATCGCCGGGCTTTCTCTTTGCATCATATCTTCTTTATTTCTCAAACTTCATCACTCCACCCTTGCAATCCACCCTGATCGTGTCTTTCGCGGCGAACTTGCCTTCCAGGATGGCTTTGGCAAGCGGGTTTTCCAGCTGTGACTGAATCGCACGCTTGAGCGGACGAGCACCGTACACTGGGTCGAAACCTGCATTGGCGATCTCGGCCAGTGCAGCATCAGTAACATCCAACTTCATTTCCATAGCGGCAAGGCGTTTTTCCAGGTAGCGCAACTGGATGTGAGCGATGGACTTGATGTGCTTTTCGTCCAGTGCGTGGAATACCACGACTTCGTCGATACGGTTGATAAACTCGGGGCGGAATTGAGTTTTTACTTCTGCCATCACAGCCAGCTTGATTACCTGGTAGTCATCGCCTTCCATCTGCTGGATCATCTGACTACCAAGATTGGATGTCATCACAATAACAGTGTTCTTGAAGTCCACGGTGCGGCCTTGACCATCAGTCATGCGGCCATCATCCAGTGCTTGCAGCAGTACGTTGAACACGTCTGGATGGGCCTTTTCCACCTCGTCGAGCAGGATGACGCTGTAAGGTTTGCGGCGCACAGCCTCGGTCAAACCTCCACCTTCTTCATAGCCAATATAGCCGGGCGGCGCACCGATCAGACGCGCGACGGAATGCTTCTCCATGTATTCGCTCATGTCGATGCGGATGAGGTGATCTTCGGAATCAAACATGAATCCGGCCAGCGCTTTACATAACTCGGTTTTACCCACACCGGTAGGGCCCAGGAACAAGAAGGAGCCATAGGGACGATTGGGATCGCTCAAGCCGGAGCGTGAACGGCGGATCGCGTCGGATACCAAGCGCACGGCCTCATCCTGACCGACCACCCGCTCGTGCAGTTTGTCTTCCATTTTAAGCAGTTTGTCGCGCTCACCCTGCATCATTTTGGATACCGGAATACCTGTGGCACGGCTGACCACTTCGGCGATTTCTTCCGTACCCACTTGGGTGCGAAGCAAACGATTTTGAGGCTTATTCTCCTCGGCGCGCACTGCTTCTTTCAGCTTGGCTTCAAGCTGGGGAAGCTGGCTATATTGCAGCTCGGCCACTTGCTCTAATTTGCCTTCGCGTTGCAGCCGGGTTATCTCAGCACGCACCCGCTCCATTTCTTCCTTGAGCTGTGCTGTCCCCTGTGCTGCGCCCTTCTCTGCCTTCCAGATTTCTTCCAGATCGGCATATTCGCGATCCAGTTTTTGGATTTCCTCTTCGATCAGCTTGAGACGTTTTTTCGATGCTTCATCCTTTTCTTTTTTTACTGCTTCGCGTTCGATTTTGAGTTGAATCAGACGACGCTCGAGTTTATCCATCACCTCGGGCTTGGAGTCGATTTCCATCTTGACGCGCGCGGCAGCCTCATCGATCAGGTCGATGGCTTTATCCGGCAAGAAACGGTCGGTGATATAGCGGTTGGATAACTCCGCTGCAGCAACAATAGCCGGGTCGGTAATGTCCACACCATGGTGAAGTTCGTATCTTTCCCGCAAACCCCGCAGGATAGCAATAGTGGATTCTACCGTTGGCTCTTCAACTAACACCTTCTGGAAACGGCGCTCCAGTGCAGCGTCTTTCTCTATATATTTTCGGTATTCATCCAGCGTGGTTGCACCTACACAATGCAGCTCACCACGTGCAAGTGCCGGCTTAAGCATGTTGCCCGCGTCCATCGCGCCCTCGGCCTTACCCGCACCCACCATGGTGTGCAGCTCGTCGATAAATACGATGGTTTGACCTTCATCCTGCGATAATTCTTTGAGTACAGCCTTCAAACGTTCTTCGAATTCGCCACGATATTTCGCACCTGCCAGCAATGCCGCCATATCCAGATTTAAAACTTTTTTACCCTTTAGCGTTTCGGGCACTTCGCCGTTGACGATGCGCTGCGCCAAACCTTCAACGATGGCTGTTTTACCTACGCCCGGCTCACCGATTAACACGGGATTGTTTTTGGTACGTCGTTGCAGCACCTGAATCGCACGTCGAATTTCGTCATCGCGCCCGATCACCGGGTCGAGCTTACCCTGACTGGCACGCTCAGTAAGATCAATAGTGTATTTTTTCAGGGCTTCGCGTTGACCTTCTGCTTCCTGCGAGCCAACCGACTCACCGCCTCTCACCGCATTGATGGCCTGCTCCAGCGGCGCACGTGCCACTCCATGCTGTTTAAGCAAACGCCCGGACTCACCTTTGTCATCACACGCTGCCAGCAAGAACATTTCAGTCGCAATGAACTGATCGCCACGCTTTTGAGCTGCCTTGTCTGTTAAATTGAGAAGATTGCCCAAGTCCCGCCCCACCGTCACTTCGCCGCCGTGGCCTTCCACTTTGGATAGGCGTTCAACAGCTTGTTGCAAGGCAGGCTTCAAACCACCAACATTTGCTCCGGCACGTGACAGCAGCGATGCCGCACCACTTTCGGCATCGTTAAGCAAAGCCAACAGCAAATGCTGTGGTTCAATGAACTGATTATCTGCACCCACTGCCAGACTCTGGGCATCGGATATGGCTTGCTGAAATTTGGTTGTTAACTTATCAAAACGCATATCAACTCCTGCATTAATTATTCGACTACCAGTCAAATGGGGGAATAACACAGCAATTTCAAGACGGCTGTACTTCCCTTATACTCCAGTCATCGAACAAGAGTGATTAACATGCTTACTGAAGACCTTGCAGCAACCATCCAATTTAACGTTACTACCGCCCTGAATGAGGACATTCGTGACGGTGATTTGACTGCACAATTGATTCCCGAAAACCACACTTCAACCGCTCAGATCATTTCACGTCAACAGGCGGTTTTGTGTGGGTCTCCGTGGCTTGAAGCATGCTTTCTTCGCATTGACCCTGATTGCAATTTCAACTGGACAGCCAAAGAGGGTGAGCAAATCAAACCCAATCAGCAATTATGCGAAGTAATTGGAAACACGCGCGCCTTGCTGACAGCCGAGCGCACCGCGCTGAATTTTCTGCAAACACTGTCTGGCACAGCAACGCTGGTACGCCGTTATGTTGATGCGGTTGAGGGTATCAACGTTAAGATCATGGACACACGCAAGACCCTGCCCGGCTTGCGAATGGCACAAAAATATGCAGTGCTAACAGGCGGCGGCCACAACCAACGTATCGGTTTGTTCGACGGTGTATTGATCAAGGAGAACCATATTGCTGCTGCTGGAAGTATCAGTCAGGCGATGGAGCTGGCACAGCGTATTACTCCGCAAGGCATGGCCATCCAGATCGAAGTGGAGACACTGGGACAATTGGAAGAGGCGCTTGAGGCTAATGCCAAGCTCATCCTGCTCGATAACTTTTCCATGATGAATTTGCGGCAGGCCGTATCGATATCCGGAAAACGTGCCATTCTTGAGGCCTCCGGCAATATTAATCTGGACATGGTTCTTCTTGTTGCAGAGACGGGTATCGACCGGATTTCCATCGGTTCGCTGACAAAGGATGCGCAGGCTACAGACCTATCCATGCGATTCCAATAGTTCTTTCGCTGCACCGAAACAGGGAAAGCTTAAGAAAATGTTGCCACAAACTATTGAAATTTTATTCCTCTATCCGCATGTTGAAAAACAAGGGGAAATTATTCCCCTCGAATTCAATCTTGATTAAGGAGGACAACATGGCAAACTTATCCCGCTACAACCCTGTTGAAGATGCTTTTGACGATTTGCTTCGTGGCGTTTTTATGCGCCCCGTCATCATGGATGGACAGAAAGACGCACAAATTAAAATGGAAGTGAAGGAGAACGACAAGGATTACACAGTTCATGCCGAAATCCCCGGAGTGAAAAAAGATGATATTCACGTCACAATAGAAGGCAATCATGTCGCCATCAGTGCTGAATTGAAGAACGAGAAAACAGTAAAGGAAGGCGAGAAGGTGCTGCGCAGTGAGCGTTATTACGGCAAAGTGTCTCGATCTTTTTCTTTGGGACAAGATGTAGATGAATCAGCTTCACAAGCTAAATATAGCGAAGGCGTGTTGGAGTTAGTTCTGCCGAAAAAAACAACTACTGCATCAAAAAGGCTGACAATCAGCTAAACGGAGCATCAATAGTTGTGGTACACAGCACTTACTTTACCTGGTCTCATCATTAGCTGGTGAGATCAGGATGGTATTTTCAAATCCTGAAGTGTGAAAATCGAGGCCTTTTGACCTCGTCAAACAAACTACACGTAGATGTGCAGGATATAGACCTGTCCATGCGCTTCGAGTAATCATCACCATCACCAAGGTGAAATCTGGCAAACAGCAGGATTACACTAATACTGTCCTAATCAAAATTGATGATAATCATCACTTGACACAGACACTTATAATCATTTTGTGAGGTGTAGCCATGAAAATTATTCAAGTTAGCTTTCTTTTGGCTTTGCTATTACTCAGTGGATGTAAATCTATAGATACACATCCTTCCTTGGAATCTTTGTCGCAGCAAGAAATAAACAGTGTATTTGTAAAATTCAAAGTACATCTAGTCCGCATGGGCATGAAACAAGTCATAAGAGCAAAAAATACGAATCCCAACTATGCAACGTTTGAGTTCAACAATAAAGATATTCCCGGTATATCGTCTAATGAGTACATAGACCTTTCTTACACGCCTGAAAATGGCTTCATGTTAAAGATCACCAAAGCAATCAAAAAGTCACTCGACTTTTCTGACAAGCACATTACCGACTTGAAGCTCAATATCGAACAGATGATTTCCGAATCCACCTCAAAGAATGTACAACTACTCATTTTCACAGAGTACCCGTTTGAATAATGTGTTTACCTAAAGGTTTGCACCTGCAACAATCAAGATGCACTTTTGTTCAGTCGCTCATCAAGCAATTCTACCCAATGGCGAACTGGTATCGCAGTACCGCTTTGCAGGTGAGTCAAGCAACCGATATTGGCCGTAGCGATGCAGGCAGGCGCACCCGACTCCAGCGCGTCTACTTTATGCTTTAGCAGTTGTTGCGACAATTGCTTTTGCAGTATCGAATAGGTTCCGGCAGAGCCACAGCAAAGATGTTGATCGGGGATAGTTGTCAGCTCAAATCCCGCAGCAGCCAACATAGACTCGACCACACCAGAGACTTTCTGACCATGTTGCAGCGTACAGGGTGAATGAAAAGCTAATTTGCTATATGGCATTTTATGGTTCGCATCCACCTTGGCCAGCAATTCAACCATGCCATCTTGCTCGGCCAATAATATTTCGGAAATATCTTTTGTTGCAGCAGAAATTCTGGCTGCTTTGTCAGCATAGTGTGGATCATCTTTCAATAAATAACCGTATTCTTTAACGGTGACACCACAACCACTGGCTGTCATGACGATGGCCTCAGCTCCCTGCTCAAGATAAGGTAGCCATGCGTCGATATTCCGGCGCATAAAATCCAGCCCCTCTTGCTGCGCATTCAGGTGATGACTTACAGCACCACAACAGCCAGCCTGTTCTGCACGCACCAGACTAACACCCAGCTTGTCCAACAGCCTGGCTGTTGCATTATTGATGTTGGGTTGCAATGAAGGCTGCACACAGCCGTCGAGCACCAACATAGTTCTAGCGTGTTGAGTTTGAGGCCATACAGAGGCTCTACCAGCAGATGGGATTATCTGTTTCCAGACAGCAGGTAGCATCGGACGCACAACTCTACCTAGCCACAAAAAACCACCAAAAATCGCCGGTTTGGTCAGCATTTTTCGCAGCAAGTCACGCTGCAAGGATTGCAAAGATTTACGCCCTACACGCTGCTCAATGATGCCACGCCCGATATCAACCAAATGTCCATATTGCACACCTGATGGACATGTGGTCTCGCAGGAGCGACAAGTCAGACAACGATCCAGATGCAACATGGTTTTATTAGTAACAGGTGCACCTTCAAGCATCTGTTTAATCAGATAGATACGCCCACGTGGACTATCCAGTTCATCCCCAAGGATCTGATAGGTCGGACAGGCTGACAGGCAAAAACCACAGTGCGTACAAGTGCGTAATATCGCTTCAGCTTCATTGCCAGCATGAGTATCCCTGACGGATTCAGTCAAGTTGGTTTGCACAATTATTTCACCAGAAAAATTAAGTGACGTAGAAAAACGTCATACAACAGCGGGTTTCCCCTAAGTGCTGCAAGAATACATCATCTTTCTGCAATCACTAAATAGGACAGCATTTTATTGCATAATAATTTGCTGAAAACAGTACAACCCGATACGATTTTGTCTTATCGCGTTACATCTGCAAAATATACTCCATGCCACACCAAAAACTGTTCACTATCGCCACCATCTTCT
>Ga0316187_10001528_pt1 | contig 20058 bp, 21 predicted proteins | sample CroRivburrow1_MG_FD_204927 | JGI IMG/M metagenome (GOLD analysis project Ga0316187, IMG submission 204927) | Coastal sediment microbial communities from Maine, United States - Cross River worm burrow 1 | ecosystem: Environmental > Aquatic > Marine > Coastal > Sediment | place: USA: Maine...
GCCGCTTGTGGCCGTTTCCAGCCCTCCACGATACTCCAAAATTAGTCATTCGAGCGGCTGGTCCTGGGAAAAGCAGCCGCTCAGGCTCAGTGCAAAGTACGGGTCAGGACTTGCCATTGTCTTTGGCGGGGCCAGGAGTAGCGATCGGCCAAAACTTGCCACTCGACCTTCCCTGGATTTTCCCAAAACCTGCCACTGACGAAAGGCCGCGCTCCCCGGGAAAGTAGCGGTTCGAATGGTATGCTGCGAACAACTGCTGCTGACACAATGCGGTCCCTCACAATGATGACGATGCGGTAACAATTTCCTATGCGCTTGTGGTCGATACACCCCCGACATCTTGACTCAAAAGGGCTTGTAGCTCTTTGGAGAGAGGGGTTGCTCGCTCAAAAAGTCTTGAAGGGAGATACGAAAGGCTACAAAAACCACCCGCAGCTCACTTGTTTCAAGGCGTGTCCGAATCCCGTGTCTAGTGTGCGTAGGTATCTCTTTTTCGTTCATCGAGAAGCAATGATGCGCAACTACAACTTTGATCTATCCAAGATAGGTGTCTCTCGGTCCAAGGTAAGAATAGAAGTAAGCAGTGGACAATTCGACTATGAGACGAGGCACCTGCTAGCCAAGTTAAGCACGCGCGATCCAAAGTTATATTCGCTACATAGGGCAATAGGAGGATTGGAAGCCCACCCGATTTTCGACGTAGTTGCCGGTGAAATCGCCGATTGGGAAATTACCTAGTTATCCAAGGCTGCTCCTGGCCGACGCTATGTGATAACTCACCGCTGCATGCAGTTCGGTTGGCAGGCTACGCTGTGGATGGACCGATTGCTGCACTATCAGCACTAATAACGTATTGAGTGGTTGACCTGTCGCGTGATAGCAGTTCTCACGAGCTTACGCAGGTGATTTTATCGGCGCAGTAATACCATCCAGAAGGCGACCCAGAATATCGGCGCCAGTTACTACCCGTTTCACGTCATGCCATAGAAGCACCATATCTTTTTGAATTGCTTCGTCGGTAACGCTTGGCTGGCTCTGTTTCATTTTCTTTATTACAACATCCAACGTCGTTTTGGGGTTTCTGAGTACTATAGGACGATGACAAAATAGGTAGGGATCGAAGTCGGGTTTTGCCAAGAACAGCGCTCGCAAGTAGCCATCAGCGTCCAACACAAGCTTCGGATCTTCATTTTCATCCGTGAAGATTACCCATTTCTTACCAGACGATTGAACTTTCGCGACGAAAGCGTCTGTTTTCGGCGAAGCCACGGACGGGATAATTGGAAGGTCGAGTTTTAGCGGCAGCTCTATCACGCTGGCTGGGTCGACCACTTCGCCCTCTTCGGCGATCGTCAAGTCGTCTATCTCAAGAAAATTGAGTGCGCCGATACCCTCGATGTGCTCGACCTCTGCCTCATCGGCCCCGACATGTGCAGCTATTATCCGCTTAAGGTCTCGCTCTTGTAGATATTCGATCATCTCCTTGCCGAGCCATTTATCCAGCATCACAGCACAGGGCCTGGCGAACGGGTAGAGCAACCACTGATAAAACCGCAGTACCGGTGCCAACAGCGTAGCCATCTTCATGGCATGACGCGAAAAGTATGCCTGTGGGATAATTTCACCGAATAGCGTAATAAGCACTGTGGAAAACAAGAAAGCGGTTACGCCGGCGAGCACCGAATTCGAAAGCAACGTCAGTAAAACGTTGATGCCCACATTGCCCCAAAGGATGGTGGTGAGCAGAAAATTGGAGTCCCGTCGTAGGGCGAGAATCCGCTCGGCCGCTGCATTGCCGTGCTTTGCTTCTGTTTCCAGACGCAGTCGACTCAAACTGAAAAACGCCAGATTGAGACCGGAAAACATTGCTGATTGACTAACGCAAAAAGCGATTAGCACCCAAATTAGTGTGTCTTGCACGATGTAGCTCCAATGGTCTTGCGGTATTCAGCGCGTCACGTGATTACTTGGCAGACTAAGGTGTATCAATGCCCCGCGTTGCGATTACTCGGGGATTAGTTTCAGGCTCTCTTCGATGAGCTCTAAGCGTGGTGTACGGACAGGGTAGGTCGCATAGGCGGCGCGCTCGAACGCGGGAGCATCAGTAACTTCGTGGAGCAATGAAAATTCGATATCTTTCTCCACCATTCGGCGCGGTAGGTACGCCGAGCCCCCAATTGAGTTGATGTACTCCAGCGCCATTTTTGCATGCGATACTCGCGTCATTGCTTCCGGCGCATCGGGGAAGGCACGTCGGTGATCAAGGCCAAAGGATAACCCCCAATCGACATAGATGTAGTCCGTCCGCAGAGCATCCTCAATGGATATTCCTTCGTGATTTGAAACGCAGGCGAACTCAATCTTGGCGACTTCTTTGATGTGCATGATATCCAGCTGAGCTGGCTCGAGCATGATGGCGACGTCAAGCGTTCCGTCAATGAGTTTGCGCGTCAGGGTTTCTGGCGACTGCGACTCAGCTATTATGGCCAAGTCGTCGTGAGCTCGCCGAAGGTCATGTAACCATCGCTGCAGCAAAACGTCCCACAGGCGCAGGCTTCCGCCAATCACCAGTTGTTCGCTCGCCTCCGCAAGTGCGACATCCTGGCGGGCTACACGCCAGGCACCAATTTGCAGCTCGGCATGACGGACAAGCCTGCTGCCTTCGGGCGTTAGGCGCATTTCGCGACGAGTGCGCTCAAACAAGGTGACGCCTAATTGGCTTTCCAGGTTCTTGAGTCGACTGCTAACGGCTGCTTGAGTGACGTGTAGCGCTTCCGCCGAGCGCCCGAAATGCCGGGTTCGGTTGAGTTCGAGGAAGGTTCGCAGAAGTTCGAGATCCATTCGTTTACAACCAGCGACGCCAGCGCATGAAGCCAACGAGTCCCGCGGCGACGATGCCCATGCCGATCGACAGCAGTAGAAATGCCTTGGGGTTGTCCAGCCCGGGCAGTCCGGCCACGTTCATTCCGAAAACGCCCGTCAAAAATGACAGCGGCAGAAATATTGCGGCGACTATCGACAATACGTACATGCGCGCGTTCTGTTCTTCAGCCATGCGACTCTGCAACTCTTCCTGCAGCACCAAAGTGCGTTCGCGAGCAAGATCCAGGTCCTCAATGTAGCGAGTCGTCCGATCGGTTTGATCACGCAGGTCAAACGACTCTTTGTCTGTCAGTAACTGTTTGGTCCGATATAAGCTATCGAGTGCGTCACGCTGCGGTGCCAGATAGCGACGAATGGACGCGGTCTGTCGACGGGTATTCGATAGCTGGCGGCGCGCTTCCGGCATGGGCATATCAACGAAGCCAGTTTCGTACTGCGTTATTTCGTCATCAATCGTATCGACAACATCGCTGATTCGATCAGCGAGCCGTTCGATGAGCATCGTTACGAATTCACCCGTCGTGGTCGGCGCTGTACCGCGCTCAATTTTCATGCGCAAATCTTCAATTGATAGCAATCGACGGCTATGCTTCCGCGCCGTAATGATCGTATCTTTCGTGAACCAGATTCGCAGCGCTACCATGTCGTCCGGATCGGCTCCGGGATTGGTATTCACCCCGCGCAATACGAGCAAGATTCCATCGCCATGTGAGAAAGTGCGCGGCCGGGTTTCATTGGCCGTCAGGGTATCGATGATGACGTCATCAAGACTTTGCTTCTTAAGCCATTCAAGACTTTCCGGAACATTGCTCTGCAAGTGATACCAGCTGAATGCCGCCCCGCTGCTATCTTGTGATCCGTCTGCGATTTGCTCCCCGTGACCAAGGCCGTCCAGGCGATATGCCCAGAGTACACCTGTCTGAGCAGCATTGGCTGGGCTATCGTCATTTGGTATCAATGGTCTCTCCTACAGATGTGGATACTTCCTCGGAGCTCCCCAGCAAAGAAATAGAACCGTCGATATGCACATCGCGTTGTGGATAGGCAATGACGATGTCGTTCTCGGTGAACAGCGTATCGATTCGAAAACGAATATCACTGCGAATCACGCGCAAGTCCCGGTCGCCCCCTGCTTGTATCCAAAAATAGGCATCGAAAACCAGCGAGTTGTCGCCGAAGTCTTCAAAAATGACAATTGGCGACGGTTCTTTGAGTACCGCCTGTTGTTCGCAGACCGCCTGTTCGATCAACTCAGCGACGGTGCGAACAGGTGACCCGTAGGCCACGCCGACGCGCACAGTGGTACGGGTAGTACGATCAACCAGAGTCCAGTTTACAACGGTGTTTTCTAACAAAGCGCTGTTTGGAATCAGCATATGCACGCCGTCGGTACGGCGGATACGTGTTGATCGCGTGTTGATCGACTCTACCGTTCCGCTGGAGTCTCCGACTTCCAGGAAATCGCCAATGCGGATTGGCCGCTCCCACATCAAAATCCAACCACTGATGAAATTGTTGATGATGTTCTGCGCACCGAATCCAACGCCGATGGCGACGGCGCCCGAGACAAACGCGAACGCGGTCAATGGGATGTTGATCAGGTCCAGCAGAGTCATGAAGAGGACGGCAACCGCCAGAATATAAAATACGCGGCGGACGAGGTGAATCACATCCGGGTTGACGTTACGGCTCGCTAGTTTGTTGGAGACGATACGAATGAGCCACTTCGTGAGCAGCCAACCAACAATTACCAACGTCGGGACAATCAGCAACTGGCTAAATGTCACTTGTTGATCTCCGAAGGAGAACGCTGTGCGTTCAAGAAAAGCAAAAACCTCTTTCACCGCTGTACTGCTCCTGGTTGAGCAAAATTGGTCCAAGGTCGGGCGTTCCGATTGACGCCACGTAGAATCCGGAGCCTATATTCGCACATGCTAGTGAAATACTAATAACAAAAATTTGTTAAAGAGACAATTAATTTTAGTTATTTTTATCAACGAAGTAGACGTAACATTGCAATCTTCATCTTCGAACACAAGCGGCGATGGGCTTTTCACTACAAGATGCGTATGAATACAGACGGCACATCAAGCTACCTACAGAAGATGGCTTATTGCAAAACTCTGGAGGCGCGACTCTCCGCAAAAGCTGCCCAGTTGGCCTACGTTAAGAGCCGGGTGGCGCGTGCGGCCGATCAACACCGCATAGATGTGAGCGAACAATTGCGAAATGCAGAAAAACGGGCTGACTGCGCTATGGCAACAATGACCAAGCGACTAAAGGATCTGCAGGATGCCGACGACCAGAATATTGAGGATCTAAAACGTGATATTGACCTTGCATGGGAAGATCTCGCGAACTCAATCAAAAATGTTGTCGCACGTTTCTCATAGGCGGGCGGGGTTGCATCGGCTAATGACAATCTGTGCGCGACGGCTAATAGATTAGGGTGAAACCATGTTCGTATTCTTAGGATTGGTGCTGGGGCTGTCGCTGCTAATCGGTGGCGGCTTTTTATTAGTGAAGGGTTCTTCCGGCATTGCGGCCCGTTTCAACGTGTCGCCGATGATTGTTGGCCTCACTATTATTGCGTTTGGCACCAGTGCGCCGGAGCTCATAATCGGGATACTGGCGGCATTGCGGGATCAATCGGACATCGTATTCGGCAACGTAGTGGGATCGAATATCGCTAATCTCGGGCTGGTCCTGGGTATCGCCGCAGTAGTTCGACCAATCGAGATTCATGGCCAAATTGTTCGGCGGGAGCTGCCATTATTGCTGCTGGCAACCGGGGTCATCGTGGTAATGGCGTTGGATCCATTGTTGCGTGGCATGTCCCCGGTCCTGGATCGATCCGACGCAATTATTCTGCTGTTTCTATTTTTTGTATTTTTCTATGTAACAGCCCTGGACGTACTGCACCGTAGAAGCAGTGATTCCTTATTGTCAGATATGGATAGCAGTCCATTGGTCCCAGTCGAATCACCGGCTACGTACGATTGGGTATCCGTTGCGCTAGGTCTGGTTGGACTGTTTCTTGGCGGTCAACTAACGATTAGCAATGGTGTTGAACTTGCCGCATTGCTGGATGTTTCAGGCACGATAGTTGGCCTTTTCGTCTTCGCAGTCGGTACAAGTTTGCCAGAGCTGGTTACGTCGGTCATCGCTGCAATACGTCGTGAACCCGATCTCGCGTTGGGCAATGTTATTGGATCCAACCTGTTCAATAGTCTCGCCGTCTTGCCGATCAGCGCGGTCATCCGCCCTGTGGGTGTGCCAAGCGGTGGCATGCTTGACCTCTCAGTATCATTTCTATTCGCAGCAGCACTCATTCCTATCTTTTGGATTGGCCGAGCGCGACTAGGTCGGCGCGTAGGTTGGCTGTTACTGTTCTGCTATGGGGTATATGCATTGGGGCGTGTTTTGTGAGTAAGAAAGTGACTGATAAGAATCTATTGATTTTGGGCTGGCGGGAGTGGGTGAGCCTTCCTGAGCTGGGCCTGCAAGCCGTAAAGGCCAAAGTGGACACAGGTGCCAGAACATCCGCCCTGCACGCATTTGAAGTTCGTCCGTTCTCCGAAGGCGGCCTACAACGTGTTGAATTTAAAATTCATCCGCGACAACGCGACACGGATACGGTTGTCGTTTGTACAGCGGACGTCATCGACGAAAGGACTGTAACGGACTCCGGCGGGCACAGGGAGCAGCGTTGGGTTATAAAAACTCCGATATCACTTGGCAAACACACTTGGCCAATAGAAATCACTCTAACTTCCCGAGATGACATGCGCTTTCGAATGCTGCTTGGTCGAACGGCGATCATTGACCGCGCTTTGGTCAACCCGGTTCAATCGTACTTGCTTGGGAAAAAACCACGTAATAAAAAAGGCACCTGAATGTCTAATAACTCCAATAAAGCTATAACGATCGGCGGCGTTTCAATTGAGCCGGGACAACGAACTAACGTCGATCTCCCTGTGGCCGACCTTTTTACAGGTACATCGCTTAGTATGCCGATCAGCGTAGTGTGCGGGCGCAAGAAAGGTCCCGTTCTATTCGTATCGGCCGCTATTCACGGCGACGAACTCAACGGTGTCGAGATTATTCGGCGGCTGCTCAAACGCAAGGTGCTGAATTCAATCGCTGGAACGTTGGTAGCGGTACCAATAGTCAATGTGCATGGATTTCTCAATCAATCTCGATATCTACCCGATCGGCGGGATCTAAATAGATGCTTCCCTGGCAGCCCGTCAGGTTCTATTGCCGGTCGTTTGGCTAATACCTTCCTCGCAGAAATCGTGTCCAAAGCTGACTATGGCTTGGACTTACACACCGGCGCAATCAATCGCAGCAACTTTCCACAAATTCGCGCGAATTTGGACGATGAGAAAACATTGGCGCTGGCTAAGGCATTTGGCGCTCCTGTGATCATTAACGCAAACTTGAAGGATGGATCGCTACGTTCTTGTGCCGTAGATCTTGGCATTCCAATGCTCCTGTACGAAGCCGGCGAAGCGTTGCGATTTGACGAGATCAGTATTCGCGGCGGTCTGCGCGGTATTACCAATGTCATGCGCAGCATCGGCATGTTGCCGGAAGCCAAGAGTAGCAAGGCGTTGAACCCTGTCGAAGCCCGCTCGACAAGCTGGGTGCGGGCGCCCACCAGCGGAATCGTTAGTTGGAAAGCGAAATTGGGGGCGAGCGTATCGAAGGATCAGATATTGGCAATCATTAGCAACCCTATAGGCGAACAGGAAGGCGTCGTGACAGCGCTTTTCGATGGCATTGTGATCGGTCGGAGCAATATTCCCTTAGCGCACGAAGGCGACGCAATGGCGCATATCGCAGCATTCAAAAGCGTTTCCAAAGCCGAGGGCCTGGTTGAGGAATTCGCAACAACCCACGAGCCCGACTCGCTGGACAATTAATAGTGCGGTTATCAACGGCACTCTACTGAACGAGGAGCATCATGAAAATTGGAATCTTATCGAGAAACAAAAACCTATACTCAACTCGGCGCTTGATCGAAGCTGCCATGGAACGTGGTCATGAGGTGCAGGTAATCAACCATAAGCGTTGTTACATGAACATAACCAGCAGCAAACCGAGCATTCATCTCGACGGGAATGTCATCGAAGGCGTCGACGCAATAATCCCCAGAATTGGTGCATCCATTTCATTCTTTGGCACGGCTGTTGTGCGTCAGTTCGAGATGATGGGTGTCTATTCAGTCAATGAATCAGTCGCTATTACTCGATCACGAGACAAATTGCGAGCATCACAACTGCTGGCCCGAAAAGGGATTGGCTTACCAATAACCGGGTTTGCAAACTCACCTGAAGATACGGAAGACCTGCTGCAGTTTGTCGGTGGAGCTCCGGTGGTAATCAAACTATTGGAAGGCACGCAAGGTGTTGGTGTTGTTTTGGCTGAAACGAATAAGGCTGCCGAAAGTGTTATCGAGGCGTTTAGCGGTCTCAAAGCCAACTTCATGATTCAGGAATTCATTAAAGAGGCCGGCGGATCTGACATTCGTTGTTTGGTGGTCGGAGACAAAGTTGTCGCTGCTATGAAGCGCCAGGGAAAAGAGGGCGAGTTTCGCTCAAACCTGCATCGTGGCGGGAGTGCAACGTTGGTCAAGCTAACACCGGAAGAGCGATCTACGGCTGTCCGCTCCGCTAAGATTATGGGCCTGAATGTGGCGGGTGTGGATTTGTTGCGAGCAGAGCGTGGCCCTGTCGTAATGGAGGTCAACTCGAGTCCAGGTCTAGAAGGAATTGAAAAGGCGACCGAAAAAAACGTCGCTGGCATGATCATAGAATTCATTGAAAAAAATGCGAAAGAGGGAAAGACGCGAACGCGCGGTAGGGGCTAAATTAGGGACATCAACCATGGCTGACGACCAAACGATCACATGGACCCAGATGCGTTCATTGTTGCGTGTGGGCGATTCTGAGAAAGATATCGAATCTTTGTTGGACTCGATGAGGCCTGCGGATTTGTTGCACGCCGTCTTCCATCTGACAGCGGATGAGCAACGAAAATTGCTATCGATCGTATCGGCCGAACGTGCAGCCGAATTGATCGAAGAAATGCCAGGTAGTCACGCCGCCGACCTCATAGAGGATATGCCCGCAACACAGGTGGCGCCAATCGTAGAGGAGATGGCCAGTGACCTCCGCGTGGATGTGCTTGCAGAAATGGACAAGCAAGACTCCGATGCGATTCTGGATCAGCTTGAAGAAGAAGATGCGCTCGAAATTCGGGAGCTCAGTTCCTACCCATCAAATGCGGCCGGCGGCTTGATGATGACGGAGTTTATGGCTTATCCGATGAACTCAACGGTACGAGAGGTACTCGAAGATCTCACTTCAAAGGAGGGTAACTACGAGTTTTTGACTGTCCACTACATTTACGTTGTGGTTCAAAAACACAAGCTCAAGGGTGTGATTCGTATTCGCGATCTCGTATTCGGTGACCCGGAGGTGGAGATCGCTACAATTGTAGCGCCCGCGCTAACAGTGACGGCGGAAACCGAGCTGCCACAGCTCGAAACGTTTTTTGACGAACATGACATTGCTGCGGTGCCGGTCGTTGATGATCGCGACAACCTCCTTGGAATAGTTAGGCGTCGGGCAGTTCTTGAGGCGCTAACAGACAAAGCAGAGTCGGATAGTTTGAAGGTTGCCGGAATAGTCGGCGGTGATGAGCTGCGAAGCATGCCAGTTCTCATTCGTTCTCGCCGACGCCTCGCTTGGCTGAGCGTAAACATCGCACTCAACATACTTGCCGCAAGTGTCATCGCACTCTATGAAGATACTCTGACCGCCGTCATTGCTTTGGCCGTCTTTTTGCCGATTGTTTCCGATATGAGTGGCTGTTCAGGGAACCAGGCGGTGGCAGTAAGCATGCGCGAGCTGACACTGGGTGCTGCGGTTCCACGTGATGTCTTTCGTGTGTTGCGAAAGGAAATGATGGTAGGAATAATTAACGGACTAGCGCTCGGCGTATTGCTCGGCGTAGCAGCCTGGCTTTGGAAGGGCAACGTAGTGCTAGCGCTCGTTGTTGGCGCAGCGCTATCCATCAATACTGTGTTGGCCGTTTCAATTGGCGGCACGGTGCCGCTTGTGCTGAAGCACTTCAAAATGGATCCTGCCGTCGCGTCTGGTCCGTTGTTGACCACGATTACGGACATGTGTGGATTCTTGCTTGTACTGGGCATGGCGAGTCTTGTGCTTCCACAACTTACCTAGTTAATCACACCCAAATTCAGCTCCTCGGTTGTCAACGTATTTTGAGATTGACGAGTTCCAATGCAGACTTTCAATAATACGGTGGCCTTGTAACAATGCTTCATGCGCCTGTGGTCCATACACCCTCGATACCTCGATTCGAAAGGATTGGTGGCACTATGGAGGGAGGGTTTGCTCGCTCAGAAAGTCTTGTTGGGCGAGACCAACGGATATAGGAACCATCCCCAGCTTAATCGCTTCAAGGCGCTACAGAACCCCGTCTCCGTAATACGCAGGTACCTATATTTCGTCTATGAAGAGGCGGTAGCACGGAATTACAACTTTGGCCTATCAAAGATCGGTGTCTCGCGGTCCAAAGTAAGAATAGAAGTAAGTAATGGCCAAATAGCATTCGAAACGAAACACTTGCTCGAAAAGTTGAGATCACGTGATGCGGAATCCTATTCGAAAAGTATTTCCATCGCTTGTTTCAAACCTCATCCAATTTTTGATGTTGTAGAGGGGAACGTTGCCGATTGGGAAATTATCAAGTAGGCCAAGCGCCTGCTTGTAGACGACTTCTATCCCCCTTTTAGTTGGGTTCGACATTGTCAAACCAACCCTCTTAGGCGGAGATGATCGTTTAGCGAAAATCTGAGGTCGACTAAACCCGCCCAACTTTTCCGCATAAGTTAGGATTGGTGGCAGAGTATCTCGGACGCCCTTTACACTAGGCGTCTTTCGTAAAGAGTAACGTCGAAAGGTGAAGAGGCTATGCAGGCTCAGCAAGATTAGTGAGAAGTGGTCAGGTGGCGAAGTGTAATGAGTTGGCTGCCGACGATCTCAACTTTTCTGCAAATGTGCGCGGGCGGGCAACTGCTTGTGGCCGGGTTCGGCCCCTTCTCATCTCCGAAAAGCAGTCCTGCGAGCGGCAAGTATTGGCAAGAGCTACCGCTCAGCACCAGTGCACAAAATGGGTCAAGAATTGGCTATCGTTCTTGACTCAACCAGCGGCAAGTTCTGACCCAAACTCTCCACTTGTCACGCAATGTGACGGAGTTAGTTTACTGGTCTGATGGTTGAGGTGGACTACAAATCAGTAAGTTGCGACCTGGAAAGTGACGGAGTTAATTCCCTCGGTTCAGTTCATTCTGATTATTACGTCTGTGATCTACGCGCTGTGTCTCGCGCCGCTGCTCTCAGGTGTCGTTCGCCTTCTGCAGACAGAAAAACCCGTTCGGTATTTCGTCCCGCATACGATCTGGGCAATTCAGATGTTCATATCGGTGATCGTCGTTTGGTGGACGATGTGGGGGTTCAGAGAGGTTGAGTGGCACTTCGCGACATTCCTTTACGTCGTTATCGAACCGACCGTCCTCTACATTGCGTGCTCGCTGACCTTTCCGCACAGCTTTGAAGGGGCCGAGGTTGACCTCGAAGCCCACATGACAAGGGTTTGGCGCCCGCTGCTTGTGTCGATGATGACCCTGAGCCTTCTGATATACGCGGATGGCGTCATCCTGACGGACGAGCCGCTATGGCATTCCGGCCGGCCATTGCAATTGTTGATGTTGACGACTTCCGCGTGGGCGTTTATCTACAATCGCAGAATTACGCTTTTCGTGACACCGGTGGTTTTGCTGACGTCGATAATTATTATCGTTGCACTGCGGTTCTGGACACCAGCGGGCTAGTTCACCGGTTGAAATCACATCAGCATGGTCAAAAATTTCAGATGAACTTCGTGCTGGTTTTCTTCGCCTACGACGTTATGGCTACCATGATGGTGCGCGTGTTCGGCGAGGGTGGAGCACTTGGTTCGCCGTTCTGGTTTACGGTAGAAGGCGCGATCATCGGTGCTGTTATCGGCTGTTTTGCAACCAGGTTTGGGGGCGAAGGTAAAGAGACTGTCGCGGAGTAGCTATTCCGGCTCTTCCTGCGGTGTTCTCCGGTAGACCAGGCGCATTGCGAAGATGCGCAGGCCCCAGCCGAAACAGAAGATACCGGTGCCGAGGTAGACCCATGTGAGCTGGTAGTCGAAGCCCAGGTAAAGGCCGGACGACATAAACAGCAGCCCTATCAGTACATAGAACTGGGGAATGCGTTCATATATGGGTGTAGGGATCCACATCGACCTTCTCACACGAATGGCTTAACTGTGCACCCAATATTGGAATAGAGCCGGTCCATCAAACTGGTCATCAGGTCACAAATTCGACGAATCGCCCCGGTTTTTTGCCAAAACTGAGGACCATGCGCCATTTTCCGGGTCGCTTGCAGCAAGCGATGTGGCCGCAGTGCTTGCTGAGCGGGTCACGCTACGACTTCCGGAGATGGCCTACAGATTGCGATTAAATGACAACAACAAGATCACCTGGCGTGCGACAATTGATGGGCAGCAGGTCGTCGAAACAAAAGACCCACAGACATCGGTCTGGAAGCGATTCCGGACCTGGTTCCTGAAAATCCTTCCCGAAGGACAGCTTTAATGATCACGTACCGTCATTTCCTGGCAACCCTTGTCCTGGCAATCGCATGCAGCGCCGCGTACGCTGAAACGCCCGCCACAGCCGATGAGTGGCAGTTTCAGCTAACACCGTATGTCTGGCTCGCGGGGATTACAGGCGATATGGTGTCCGACGGCGTCGACCTGCCGCCGATTAACCCCGGCTATAGCTTCTTCTCGCTGGACAATCTCGACGGCGTCGCTTTCCTGACTTTTGGCGCAACCAAGGGTCAGTGGTCAATTCACAGCGACCTGGTTTTCGTCAGCTTTGCCGACACTATTTCCATTGATCCGGTGGAGGCCGAGTGGGATCTGGATGGTGCAACTCTTGAATTATCGGCGGGCTACCGGCCAGCGAGCTGGCAAAACACCAAGCTGATCTTCGGCGTGCGCGGCGTAGAGCTGGGTCTGGACGCGACGTTGACGCCCGGCCCGACGGGGAGCGGCGAAGCGTCATTCGTAGACCCGATCGTCGGCGTGAGCTATCAGCAGACATTCGCTAACAAGTGGGGCGTGTATGCACGAGGTGATATCGGTGCAGGGGCATCGGAAGTAATGGCAAATGCCGCGCTCGCAGGCACCTACCAATTCACAGATACATTTACGCTGATGTTTGGCTACCGTTATTTAATGATCGACTTTGAGGACAGCGATGTTCTCCTCGATCTTTCCATTCACGGCTACACCATCGGCTTTCAATTCGCCTGGTAGTCGGCCCTTAGCGACTTCACCAGCGAAACCGACATCGCCACGCCCACGAACAGGATTGGAAACGACACGATCAGAAGGATGACCTGGATCGGGCGCAGGTTTCCCTGTAAGAGCATCAATGCGACAGGCATCAGTCCAAGGGCAAGCGCCCAGAAAACGCGATGCCACCTTGCCGGGTCGTCGCCCGCCTTCAGGTGCAGCGTGGCGCTGGATGCCAGCGTGTAGGATGCGGAGTCGTAGGTCGTTGCCGCGAAGACAATCGAGATAACAGAGAACACAGCAATCACGACCGCGGTGAGGGGGAGCTGTTCGAGCATTGCGACGATGGCAGCGCTGCCACCCTCGCGACTCATTATTCCCGTGAAGTCTACCTGGCCCGTAAGCTCCAGCGACAGCGCGTAGTTGCCCATGATCATGTAGAACAACCAGCTACCCAATGAGCCCCAGACGAGCATCCCGAAAATGACCTGTCGTATCGTTCGGCCGCGCGATATCCGCGTGACGAACAAGCCGATGTACGGGGCGAACGCGATCCACCACGCCCAGTAGAAAATGGTCCAGCTCTCTACAAATCCGGAATCGGTGAATGGATCGGTCCAGAAGTTCATGCGCAGGAAATTGTCCGCCATCAGGCCAACACCGTTCAGGCTGGTCTTGAGCAGGAAGGCCGTCGGTCCTACAGCGAGGATGAACAACAACAAGCCGAATGCGAGCACAACGTTGATGTCACTGAGACGCTTGATGCCCTTTTTCAGGCCAAGCCATACGCTTAACGCGAACAGCACCATGCACAGCAATACCACACCGATTTCCAGTGAGTCGTTTACCTCGACCCCGAATAACCAACCGAGGCAGGCCGCGATCATCGGCGTCGAGAAACCGAGACTCGACGCGGCGCCGCCCAGCAAGGCGATCATGAAGAGAAAGTCGATCGTCCTCGCAAGCGGCCCATGATTGTTGTCCTTCAGGAACCAGTGGCAGCTAACGCTGAATCGCAGGATGTCGAGTTTCTTCGTGTAGTAGGGATAGGCAATAGCGATTGCCGGCAGGCAATAGAACGCCCAGGCCGTGAAGCCCCAGTGAAACAGTCCGTAGGTCGACGCCCATTCCTGTGCCTCGACACTGCGCGGCTCAGCGCCGAAAGGCGGTGCATCGTAGTAGAAGGCCCACTCGGTTGCGCACCAGTAGAGCAGGCCCGCGCCAACGCCCGCGCAAAACAGCATGCCGACCCAGCTGATCTCCCGGAACTCAGGCGATTCGTCCTGTTCCCCGAGCCTGATCGCGCCGTAGCGACTGAATCCGAGCCAGGTGAGAAACCCGATCGCGGCGACGCTGGCGAGCAGGTAAAAGATTCCGAACTCAGTGGCGATAAACTCGTACAGCTTTTCCAGCACGGCCTCGGAGACGTCCGGAAAAACGAACAGGGGAATACTCGCGCCAGTCAGAATCAACGCGCAAAGTACGAAACTCGGCCAGTCAACCCGGCTCTGGTCCATCTGCCCCCCCTATTCTTGTGTGCTAATCAGCCCGTCGTCAGGACGACCGCTCCACGAATACTACCTTGTTCCACGAGTTCGTTGCTTCGGGCGATGTCCTCGAGCGGCAGTGTGTGTGCAATACGATGCTGCAGATCGTCAGCAAGCAGCGCCTTCTCGATATCGGCGATGGCCTGTTCCTTGGCCTCCTCGGGCATCGCGTAAACGATAACCAGCCGTACCGTGACGTCCTTGTACATCATCTGTAAGAACGGCAGCTTCGGCTCGGTAACCTGAGTCGACGAGTAGGTGGCGATCGTGCCGCCAATGCGCAACACCTCGACTGAGGTCGCCAGGTTGGCGCCAAACTCCACATCGACAATTCGATCGACCAGCTCGCCGCCGGTTGCTGCGAGGATGGCAGCGGCGACATCGTCATCGCGATGATTGACAACATGTGCTGCCCCGGCAGCAATGCAAACAGCCTCGTCTTCGGTGTTGCTGGCTGTCGCGATGACGGTTGCGCCCGCCCGGCTTGCCCACTGCACAGCATAATGGCCCACCCGTCCGGCACCGCCTGTAACGAGTATGGTTTGCCCGGAAACGTCACCGTCTGCAAACACACATCGATGCGCGGTCATGACGGGAATGCCGAGACAAGCGCCGACTTCGAAGCTCGTATTGTCAGGGAGCATTGGCGCACGAATTGAATCGATCGCCACATATTCTGCGGCGGTACCGAAACGCCGGCCGTACTGTGCCTGGTAGATCCAGACCCGCTCGCCCACGCGGCTACTGTCGACACCTTCACCGACGCTCTCAATTACACCGGCACCGTCACTGTTCGGAATGACGAGCCCGCCATCCAGCAGGTTGGGAAACGAGCCGGCTCGCTTCTTCACGTCGGAAGGATTGACGCCACTCGTGGCGACGCGAACCAGGACTTCACCGGGACCGGCGACAGCCGCTTCCTGTTCGCCAATCTGCAGAACGTCCTGTGCGGACCCAAATGATTCAAACCACGCTGCGCGCATTGAGTTGTACTCCTGTTTGGGCTCGCATCAGTCGAGCCAGTTGGAAAGACCTTCAGTATGGCCGTCAACGGATATCGACTGGCCGGATATTTTCTTCGCGGCATCGGATCCCAGGAACAAAATCACGTCGGCCACATCATCGGCAGACACAAACGTGCGCATCGAAGTCTGCCGCAAATAGACTTCTCGTACCTGCTCGACGGGGAGGCCGCGCTGCTCTGCGTCACGCTCAATAACGGCGTCGATACGCGGGCCTTCGACACTCGTCGGGCAAACCGCATTGACACGAATTCCTTCGGGCCCAAGCTCCATCGCCCAGGTCTTCATCAGGCCCATCATTCCCCATTTGCTGGCAGTGTATGCAGATCGCAAAGGGTAGCCATGCAGGGCCGCCGTCGACAGGACATTGATAATTGCGCCACCACTACTTTTCCTGAGCAACGGAATTACACGCCTGGTCATGTAGAAAGTGCCGGACAAATTTACCCGGATGCATTCATCCCACCCATCTTCATCATGCGAGTCGACCGGGGCGGAAGGACCAGCGATGCCGGCGTTGTTCACGAGAATGTCGAGGCGGCCAAAAGACCGCTCTACGTCGGCAAATACCCGGTTAGCGTCCGCCTTGCTGCCGATATCGGCAACCGTGCCAGTCGCGCCCGGGTTCGCGGCCAGAAAATCACCGACCAGATCCTCCGAAACATCACAGATATGTACGATGTCGTCCTGCTCCAGAAAACGCTTCGCCGTGCGCGCACCGATGCCCGACGCACCACCGGATATGAGGACGATATTCTCTCTATTTGCTGGCATAGTCATTGGCAGGAAGTCTAGCATTGCGGCCTGCCCGGCTTATACAGAGTCACATGAGAAAAGAGCCCAAACCCTCACCACTTCGCTTGCGAAAAAAACACGGCGAAGGTCGTTCGCTCGACGTGTCGGCGGAAGACGGAGCGCGCCTTGTCCGTGCGCAATCCCTGCGCAATGCAGTGGTGGCAGGCGGCATCGCGTTCATCGTGTTTTGTGCGCTGTGGATTCTCCTGTCCTCATTGACCAATCGGGTATTTCCCTGGATGACCGTGCTGCTGGGCGGCATGCTGGGTCTTGCCATTCGGCGCGCCGGGCGAGGTCTGGACTGGCGCTTTCCGACGCTGGCGGCGGCCCTGGCAATTATCGGATCTGTCATCAGCAACGTCGTGCTTGCCGCGTCAACGACCGCGGCCGAGTATGGAACAGGCACGCTGGATATCTTGCAGGCGGTCACGAGCATGACCTGGCCCGTGTTCTTCGACGAGGTCTGGAATGTGGCGGATAGCTTCTTCGCCGTCGTTGCGGCAGGGCTTGCCGGGTTTCTTGCTAATCGCCGCCTGACGCGCCGCGAGTTTTATGCATTGCGCCTGTGGCGCGAAGAATCAGATAGGCATCAATAATGGGTCGTCGGGTTCGACGGGTGATGATCCCTTGAAGGAGGCAAGCTGCGCAGCAACAAGCCTTTCGATGTCCTGCACAGCGGCGGCAAGACCGAGGAAGCATGCCGGCTCTCGGCGGAGCAGCGACCAGTCACCGGTTTCGATGATGCGCACGAGGTGCGCGATATTGACGCGAATCGCATCAATGTACGGATTCTGACCGTCGTAGAGCACCTCGATGTAGCGGTACACACGATTGAATTTGTTCTGTAGCCGCTCTCGCATGACCTGCTGATAAAACGCCGGCGTCTTCACGAGCAGGTCTTTACCGGACTTGTAGCGCACCATGTATTCGCCGGGTTTGGCGTTGTCGATAGCCACGCCGCCCACAACAAATTCGGCGTACAGCCGGTCACGGCATTTTTCCAGGTAACAACGGTCCGCCATCTGGGCAATCATGTCGGCCGTGCCGATCAGGTGACCACAAATAATATCGCGGGGGTCATCCAGTTCGATGTTGTCGAGGTCAAGTTCGTAGCCTGTGAAATGCACGATCATGCTCGCCACACCGACATCCCGCGCCAGGCCCAGCTCCGGGAGGTAGCGCCGCAGGAAGTCCGCGCTGCGCGATACGTGGTAAAGCGTGAACTCGGCGCCATTGTTGAAGTCCCTGTCGCGAACCTCGTGGCGTATGTAACCGGAATCGTGAAACAACGACGTAATGATCGCCATCTGAGCGCGTGCCGCACCGAGGCGATCCGGCGGCTCAACGCTGCGCTCGTAGCCCGAAACCATGCGCGCGAGGGCCAGCGTCATGTCCAGCGTGTGTTGCATGTCGTGGTAGGTCGTATCGCAACCCTTGTAACCAGGGTAACGGCCCGTGAACAGTCGTTCGAAATCGTAGAAAGCGAGCCAGAGTTTGTCGAAGGACATGCCGGGAAAGGTGGCGGAGAACAAGTCGTGCACGGCATTGCGGACCGCGGCCGGATTGCTGACCTGCACGGTGTTCGTTACGTCGTAATCATTACGGCGGTCCTGAGACATACTTCCCTGCGCTTTTTTGTTTTCCATTTTACCAGCGACTACCAGAAGCCACAGCGGCAATCCGGGGAATATGTAAGATCATCCGTCAACTAGAGATCAAACTCTGCGACGACAGGCGTATGGTCAGATGGTCGCTCCCACGCCCGCGGTTCCTTGTCGACGTAGCTCGCGGTGCAACGATCGGTCATGGGGTCGCTCGTGAGAATGAGGTCGATGCGCAGACCGGCGTTGCGCCGAAAACCTGCCGCCCGGTAGTCCCACCAGCTGAATGTCTTCTCAGGATGTTCGAATTTTCGAAACACATCAGTTAGTCCAAGGTCGATCAGTTCGCCTAGTGCCGCGCGCTCCGGCGGGCTGCAAAGAATCGCTTCGCCCCATTTCTCCGGGTCGTGAACATCGGCATCGGCAGGCGCGATATTGAAATCGCCCAACACTACGACGTTCTCGTGCTGCTGCATCTCGGCTTCGAGAAAATTGCGCAGTGACTTTAGCCAGTTGAGCTTGTACGCGTACTTTTCTGAACCGACTTCCGAACCGTTTGGGATGTATAGATCGACCACACGCACATCCCCGACAGTGCTCGCGAGTATGCGGCGCTGCGGGTCCTCGAGATCCGGGAAATCGAATACCGGGTCAACCGGAGGAGTCTTGCTTATTACGGCGACACCGTTGTAGGTCTTCTGGCCACTGGCAATCGAGTGGTAGCCGAGTTCCAACAAGGCCTCGGCCGGAAACTTCTCCGTAACCTGTTTGATCTCCTGCAGCACCAATACGTCAGGTTCATGACTTTGCAACCACTCGATAACATGCGGCTCGCGCACGTTCATCGAGTTAACGTTCCAGGTTGCGATTTTCATGAAGGCTCGATACCTGCCTGACGCAACAGCGCGTCGACCGTGGGTTCGCGACCGCGGAAGGCCACGTAAGCCTGCATGATGTCGCGGCTGCCGCCGACCTCCAGGATCTCTTCGCGGAAACGTTTGGCCGTATCGGCGTCAAAAATACCGGCCACTTCAAATGCACCGAACGCGTCGGCGGCAAGGACCTCCGCCCACTTGTAACTGTAGTAACCCGCAGCATAGCCGCCCGCAAAGATGTGCGAAAACGCATGCGGCAAGCGGTTGATGTCAGGGTGCCTGATCAACGCGACTTCATTGCGAACCTCGTCGAGTGTGTCCAGCACGGGCACCGGCGCATCCGGGTCGTACTCCGCATGAATGCGAAAATCGAACAGTCCGAGCTCGATTTGTCTTTGCATGGCCAGTGCGGCACCCGCATGGCGGCTGTTGTGGAGTTTGTCGAACAGCTCACGTGGCAACGGCTTGTTGAACCGGTAATGAGAGGAACAGCGCGTCAGCACATCGTAGTTCCAGGCGAAGTTTTCCATGAACTGGCTGGGGAGCTCGACGGCATCCCACGGTACGCCATTGATGCCCGATACACTGGGAAAGCCGATGCGCGTCAACAGGTGATGCAGCATGTGCCCAAACTCGTGAAAAAGCGTGACGACCTCGTCATGGGTCAGTAGTGAGACGCCCTGTTCATCGGGCGGCTGGAAATTGCAGACGAGATAGCCAACGGGTTTGGCCAGGAATCCATTGAGTTGTTGTCGCGTGACGCATTCGTCGATCCACGCGCCCGCGCGCTTGCCATTGCGAGCAAACAGATCCGTGTAGAAACCGCCCAGCACCTCACCGTCCTGGTACACGTTGTAGTAACGCACATCCTCGTGCCACGTCGTGACACTTTCGTCCGGGGTAAGCT
>Ga0316187_10001530_pt1 | contig 20054 bp, 12 predicted proteins | sample CroRivburrow1_MG_FD_204927 | JGI IMG/M metagenome (GOLD analysis project Ga0316187, IMG submission 204927) | Coastal sediment microbial communities from Maine, United States - Cross River worm burrow 1 | ecosystem: Environmental > Aquatic > Marine > Coastal > Sediment | place: USA: Maine...
AACCGCTGACTCAAATTTTGCAGTTTCTTGAGGGCTGGCCGAATGCATCAGGTGTAATCTACTGCCTCTCACGTAAGCGCGTGGAAGATCTGGCTGTAAACCTGCAGCGCCACGGCATCAGTGCTGCCGCCTACCATGCCGGTATTCCGGGGCGCTCGCGTGAAAAGGTACAAGATGATTTCCTGCGTGATCGCATCAAAGTGATTGTAGCAACAATCGCATTCGGTATGGGTGTGGATAAACCCAATGTCCGTTTCGTGATCCATCATGATCTGCCGAAAAGCATCGAGTCCTACTATCAGGAAACTGGCCGTGCCGGCCGTGATGGACTGGAGTCCGAAGCATTGATGCTTTATGGATCAGGTGATGTGAATCTTGTGCGTCGTCTGATCGAGAATGTTGAAAACATCGACCAGCGCCGTGTTGAGGTACATAAGCTAAACAGCATGGTGGCCTTCTCCGAGGCGCTGACCTGTCGTCGGCGTGTACTGCTGGGTTACTTTGGTGAAGCCCTGGACGAGCCATGTGGCAACTGTGATATCTGCCTTGATCCACCGGCCACCTATGACGCCACTGAATTTGCTCAGGCTGTGCTGGATTGCGTACGTGAGGTGAAGGGACACTTCGGCATGGGATATATTGTCGATGTACTACGCGGCTCCACCAATGCCCGTATCCGTGAAAACAAACATGATAAGCTCAAGAGTCATGGTACAGGTGCAGACCTGAACGCCGATGAGTGGACCTCGATTCTCCGTCAGCTCGTCCATCACGGCTATTTCATTCAGGATGTCTCCAAGCGCGCCGCGATGCTGGCCACCAAAAAGGCAGACCATATCGGTATCGGTGATCCGATTATCCTGGCCAAGTATCAGCCAGGTATCCGTCGCCAGTTCAAACGCCTGGGCACAGCTCGTGATGAACCTCTGTTCAAGAAACTGGTCAAACTAAGGGAGAGTCTTGCTGAAAAAGAGGATGTTCCTCCGCATGTGGTATTCAGTGATGTAACGCTGACCGAGATGGCTCAACGCAAACCGACCAGTGACGATGCCCTGCGCACGATCTCCGGTGTCGGCCAGCATAAGCTGGAGGCATACGGCGAGGCGTTCACCAAGGTGATTAGCGTGCATGTTGAAAAGTCTGACAGCACATCTGAAACTGTGGGTGGCAAGGATATTCCCAAGCTTATTGCTAAAGGGCCCGGGTTGACTGAGACGCAGACCTATACCCTCTCCCTGCAGCGCAAGGGAGGCATGTCGATCGATGAAATTGCCACCGAGCAAGGCGTCAGTAGAGCCACAGTGCTTAAACACTATGTCGCCATCATCCGTGCTGGTCAGTATATCGATGTGCCTGGCTTTATCGGAGATAATTTTGATACGATCATGGCAGAGCTGGATGATGCTGATCCCTATGCATCGCTAACTGAAATCAAACGTGATCTCACTGTTGATCTGGACAATGATGAGTTCCGTCTGATATTGGCATGGCGAGAAGCGATCGGCGTCGCGTAATCTTGCTCCTCTGATGAGCCTACTCTGCGTTATTCGTAGCTCATTTGACGCTGCTAAACTTCTCTTCTCATGCCTTGATTAGTCTCATTAGAGGCGCAAGGGAAAGGTGTAACAACATAAAAAAGCCCGGGTTTTAGCCCGGGTTTTTTTGCGTCATGAGTTTTTTATAGAATTTTCAGCACACTTTCCGGCGGCCTGCCGATGGCAGCCTTCTCTCCATTCACAACTATCGGGCGCTCAATCACCTTAGGATATAGCACCATCAGTGCGATCGCCTGAGCACGGTTGAGTTCTTTGCCTTTGATCTGCTCCTTGAATTCAGCCTCCCCGGTACGCATCAGCGCAAGCGGTTCGATATCAAGCATGGTCAGGATGTGATCCAATTCAGCTTCGCTTGGAGGTGTTATAAGATACTCTACAATCTCCGGTTCGATACCCTGATCTCTAATCAGAGCAAGGGTTTGCCTCGACTTGCTGCAGCGGGGATTATGGTAGATTTTCAGGCTCATGCTCTTCTCCCTTCTTTTATTAAATCATCTGTAAAGCAGCATATTTCAGCATCAGTCTTTTGATTCCGGCCCGTTTGAACTGAACCGTAACGCGTGATGCATCACCCGATCCTTCCAGCGAAAGGATAACACCGTCACCGAAGCTCGGGTGGGCAACGCTACTGCCAATGGATATCGAAGTGGATTGGCTCATGCCAATTGCTGATGGGGCTGTTGTGCCCTCCTGAGCGAGAAGCTCGGGGGAAATTTTCTTGATGAAACGGCTGGGGTGCGGGTAGTGCGACTCCCCGAACATGCGGCGAAGCCGGGCTGAGGTCAGCAGCAGATGTTTGCGTGCGCGAGTGATACCGACATAGAGAAGCCTGCGCTCTTCACTAATCCCATTCATACCCTCATCAAGGGCCCGCTGATGCGGCAGTTGCCCCTCTTCAACACCGGGTAGAACCACGCAGTCAAACTCCAGCCCCTTGGCACGGTGCAGGCTCATCATTGAAATCGCTTCGGGTTCATCATCATTATCATCGTTACGCTGCATCTCTTCGCTATTCTGCAGCAGCGCAGCCCGATCCATGAACTCCACCGGTGTCAGCCCCTGCGCCATCGACATCTCGATATACTCTTGCAGTGTCCTGATATTCTCCAGGCGTGAGGCCGCTTCGATCTCTCCCAGTGCTTCGATGCTTTTCAGGTAATCGCTCTCATCCAGTATGATCCTCATACCGCGATCAGGCATCTCATCCAGATCGCCCTGCAAGCTCTGCATCAACTGAGCCATGGGGACAACCTTCTTTGCAGCCCCTTCCGCACCCCCTGTTGCGATTAGCTGTAGCCAGTCACATGCTCTCAGTCCTGAAGAGGCGAGTTGCTGCATCAACTGTTCCTGACCTTTGAGTCCAAGCCCTCTTTTTGGCCTGTTACAGACACGCAGCAGCTGCAGTGCATCACCACAGCCGTTAAGCAGTGACCAGTAAGCCAGTGCATCCTTGATCTCCATGCGCTCGAAAAAACCGACACCACCGATCATACGGTAGGGCACCTGCGACTCGCGCAGCACCTGTTCCAGCACCAGTGACTGGCGATTGGAGCGCAAGAGAATCGCCATCTCACTCCACGGATATCCCCTGCTCCGCCAGCTCTCAAGCTGAGCTGCGATGCGGCGCGCCTCATCGTAATCATCGTTGCAGACTTTCCAGTGGGGTGTTTCCCCCTGTTCATGTGTCGCCTTCAACACCTTTTCATGGCGGTCTTCATTTTCCCGGATCACCGCATTGGCCAGCTCCAGAATAGCTGCGGTGGAGCGGTAGTTCTCCTCCAGCCGGTGCAGGCCTGCGCCGCTCCAGTGATGTTCGAAATCGAGAATGTGGGAGACATCGGCACCGCGCCAGCCATAGATACTCTGATCATCATCGCCAACCACGGTCAGGTTGCGATGACCGGCACAGAGCAGCAGTAGCCACTCATGCTGAATCGGATTGGTATCCTGATACTCGTCGACCAGCACACAATCAAAACGGCTCCTCAGCGCTTCGGCGATATCCTTAAAATCGCGCATCAGCAGCACAACATTGAGAATCAGGTCGGAGAAATCCATACGTTCGTGCTGTTTCAACTGCGCCTGATATTCACCGTAAAGCTCGCGCATGTCGATACCGTTCCAGCCATGTTCAGGTGCCTGTGCGGGTGTCAGACCTGCATGTTTACAGTGTTCAATCCAACCGATCAGATAATTCGGATGCAGGCGATCAGTGGCGATATTGCGTGATTTCAACAGTCGCTTGACCAGTGCCTTCTGATCATCGGAATCGATCACCTGAAAAGAGCGGGGGAAGCCAAGAGCATCGGCATAACGGCGCAAAAACCGGAGGGAGAGCGCATGAAAGGTGCCTGATGTGACGCCACCACCATCATCACCGATCAGTATGGAAAGGCGCGCCTTGAGTTCTGCAGCGGCCTTATTGGTGAAGGTGACGGCGAGAATTCTGTGCGGTGCAATACCGCGCTCTGCAATAAGGTGGCCGATGCGGTGTACGATTGTGCGCGTTTTACCGGATCCTGCTCCGGCCAGGATGAGCTGCGGGCCATCGCCAGCCTCAACCGCCTGCTGTTGGGCGCTGTTCAACTCACTCATGGTCACGCTCGCCATGTTTGACGATCAGCTTGTGATAGGTGGAGAAGATAGCATTACGCGACAGTATCCCGAGCACTTTGCGGGGATTATCATCAGAGACGACAGGCATCTGTTCAAACTCAGAGCTATCCAGAATATGGATGGCATCAAGCAGGCTGTCCGACTCGCGAACGGTAAGTACATTGCGGTTGGCCACCTCACTTGCAACTACAACCTGATCCAGCGCAGGGTCAATCAGCCACTCCTGCAGATCGCCAAAGGTGACAATACCGACCATATCGCCCTCATCATCGACCACCTGCACACAGCCCTTTCCTGAACCGGTATAGACCTGCTTAAGCTCTTCCAGCTTGGCATGTTCGGATACACGCGGGATCGAGCGCCAGGGAATTCTGGTGATCGGCACCGAGCGCATCCAGGACTGTTCTCGCCCCCAGTGCGTTTCAATGCCGCGCTCTTCCAGCGACTCGGTAAAGACCGAAGCACGGCCAAAGGAGCGAGCCGCCATGGTTGCCACGCTGCAGGCGATCATCAACGGCAACATAATGTGGTAGTCAGCCGTCATTTCAAACACGATCAGCATCACAGTCAACGGTGCCTGCAGGGCAGCAGCAGTCAGGGCACCGCAGGCCACCAGTGCATAGGCACCATAACTTTCAGAGTAGGAAGGTGAAATGCTATGTGCGATATCGCCAAACAGCGCTCCGACCGTGGCTCCCAGGAACAGGGCCGGGCCGAAAAGACCGCCGGGAAAACCTCCCGCAGCACTCAGCACCACCGCTATCATCTTAGCAATCAGGACAATGGCCAGGAAAGCGCTTAACGGCAGGACAATGCCCACCAGCTCCGGGTTGATGCGTTCCAGCATCATATCTTCCACGAAGCCATAACCGATCGACATCACCTGCGGTATCGCCAGCCCCATCAGGCCAATGACAAAACCGACAGCAGCAGGCCTTAACCTTCGATTTGGAAGTATGCGGGCAAGCCATGCACGTGTAGGCGCCATGGATTTGATGAAGCCGCTGGCAACGATGCCGCAGATCACACCCATGAGCATATATGCCGGAATCTCCCATACACTGATCAGATGGTATTCGGGAACGGTAAAGGCAGGGAAGTTACCCACTTCTGAGCGTGCGATCGCCGTAGCCAGAACTGAAGCGATGACGATCGGGCTGAAGGTGGCGATGGCATAGTCGGCAAGAATGACTTCAAGCGCGAAAAGCACACCTGCAATCGGTGTGTTGAATGAGGCTGCAATGGCAGCAGCCACGCCACAGCCGATCAGGATGCGCAACTGCTGTTCATTCAGTCCCGCACGCTGGCCAATTTCAGAGGAGATCAATGCACCGAGTGCGACCGTTGGGCCTTCTCGCCCCAGACTCGCACCACTACCGATAGCGATGGCAGAGCCAAAGGTTTCGGTTGCCATCTGATGACGGTGCACACGGGCTTTATGTTCTACCATATCGGCCAGCACACCCGATACCCCGCGCAACTCGCCTCCGGGCAGGTAGCGTACGGTGATCCAGCCAACCAGAAGGCCACCTACGGTCGGTGCCACCAGATAGATATACCAGGGAAGTGTCTCCATCGCCTTCAACCAGGTGCGCTCACCTGTCCAGAAGAGGCTGACCCATTCGATGGCAAAACGCAGCAGCAGCGAGGCATAACCGGAAACCACTCCGACCACCACGGCAAGCAGGACAAGGTACACCGTCTCCTTTTCACGCAGCCAGCTGCGCTCAAGGAGCTCCTTCATATTAAATTTTTCCATCAATGCCATTGCGACCCAAGTACCCTTAAGGTGAATTAGCCCAACAGTAACAGAAATTGAGGCAAGCTCGATAGCAGACGTTAAACAATTGAAGGTCTATGTTGAACAAAGTGTCAGCAGCTGATCACATGGCGTGCTCGCCCGACTTCAGCCACACCTATGCCGCAAGTTGCACCGCAACACTGCTCAGCCACTCATAAATCGGATAGATGATCACTGCGCCGAGTGACAGGTCGAGCAACGGCGTGGCCACAAACAGTGTCAGGGCAAGCCATGACAGACTTCTGCTCCTTTCTGGTGGCAGCGCACGCAGAAGCGGATTGTTGGCAAACAGCTCGCCGATCAGCAGCAGTGGCAACGGTAACAGATGCAGGGCGACCATACAGAGGTTGAAATACATCAGCACTTTTGCCCACCAGTGGTGCAGTGGCGGCAGACCTGACGGAGCCTGATGCGCCAGACTCCATGAGTAGAGAAAAAAGCCGATGATGCACAACAGGGCATGAGCGATAAGGCGCACAACCGCCGGTCTGATACCTGAAGAGAGTGGATTCGGTAGCGCGATGATAACGCCTCGATGAAAACAGAGGGCGGTAAAAAAGGGTATCCAGCAACCTTTCCAGGAGATGGCAAAAAAGGGATGCGGCGACGTTTTTCCGTCCACACGGGCCTCGATCATATTTACCAGTGTTAATGAGATAAGAACCGGCAGGCTGTAGAGAATCAGCTGACGAACAACGATAGTGAACCACTCATCCATGATGCATGTTTCCCACTAATATGGAGCGGCACCCGCTTGGGGTGATTGATGACGGTTTCATGGCCTGCAAAGGTGGACGAGACGAAACATTCGCGCAAGCCGGAAGGCATGCAAGCTTCAGCGGTGATTTTATTTTCACCTGCGATAGGCTGCGACCATGGACGCATACCTTCATTCTCTGATCGCTTACGCTATTGTTGTAAACATTATCGCTATTCCTCTGATACTGCTGGGCAGGAAATTCGGGCTTCGCTGTCATCCCTTCGAATATGTTGTGCTTTACCTGTGCTGGGGGGTTTTCGTACTGCTGGTCGGCTCCGTGTTTAATGACCTGAACGATGCCATGGTGCAGCTTGATGTGAGTAATGGTGCACTGAACGCAATATTTGGTGTGGCGGGATTTCTTTCTGCGCTTTCGCTGCTGCCCAAGATTCTTTTTGCCAACAAAGGTACGAACGCGACTCTTCTCACCTCGCTAACCTCGGTCTGTATCTCAGTGATCTATGCCAAGTTTGCCGTAATTGCCTTTCTGTTCACGTCCTAGGATGTATAACACTGTCGCCGTAGTGGGCTGAGCGGGATCATGGTCACAGAGTCCTCTCTGAATCACATACGACTTTTTTACGGGGCCTATTTTGCTGCCATGGGGCTGGTACTGCCTTTCTTCCCGGTCTATCTCGACGGCCGTGGATTCGATGCTGTACTGATCGGTTTTATGACAGGACTTCTGGCGCTGGCCAAGGTGGTAGCACCTCCCTGGATTGGCCATCTACTGGACAGCTCTCCACAAAATCAGGGCCACCGCTTTATAGTTGTTGCTTCATGGCTGGCGGCCTTTTCCGCCCTTGTGATCGCATTTGCATTTAATGTCTATCTTCTTGCTGCAATCGTGCTTCTGTTCGGTGTTTTCTGGGCTGCGGTATTGCCGCTTACTGATGGACTCTCCGTCTCAGTCTCCGAGTCAGATGTAGCCGATTACGGTCGCCTGCGCGTCTGGGGTTCGATCGGTTTTGTCATCGCCTCGCTGGCTGGTGGTGTATGGCTGGTTGACGAGAATATCGCCACCTTCCCCTATCTGCTTGCGGCACTGATGGTCGTGCTTGCCCTTGCTGCACAGGGTTTTCCCAGAGCGGAGCAGATTCAGGAGCCTGATAGCGGGCACACACCTTTCTCCAAAGATTTCTACCTGCTGCTGGTCGTCGCTTTTATCATGCAGATATCCCACGGCGCCTATTACGGTTTTTTCAGCCTCTATCTGGCTGATGCCGGCTTCTCCGGCTGGCAGATCGGCCTCTACTGGGTGATCGGTGTGATAGCAGAGATTGTACTGATGTGGCGCTGGTCAAGGTCGGTGCAGAAAGTTGCGCCGGCACTGCTCTTTAGCATCTGTCTGGCTCTGGCTGCCCTGCGCTGGCTGGGTACAGGCTTAACAACCGATGTGGTTCTTCTGGTCGGTTTACAGCTGCTGCATGCCGCCAGTTTTGCCGCCTTTCATGTCTCTGCCATTGCCTGGGTAAAACGAATAGCGCCAAACAATCGCCATGGCGCTGCACAAGGACTATTTTCGGCGGCCGGTTTCGGATTGGGGAGTACCATCGGCATCATGGGCTGCGGCCTTATCGCTGGCAGCTTGGGGTATTCCATAGCCTTTTATATCTGTGCGGGAATCGCCCTGATCGGCATTCCGCTGGCACTACTGCTACCCAGGAAAGGACTCGCCTCAACAAGCGAAATTCATTAACCCCTGCCGTGCGATGACTCGGGCTTGAATAGGCGCAGTCGATTGGCATTGCTCACCACAGTAAATGATGAGAGCGCCATCGCAGCTCCAGCAATCATCGGATTAAGCAGCAACCCCATAAATGGAAAAAGAATCCCCGCGGCTACAGGAACACCCAACGAATTGTAAATAAAAGCGCCGAACAGGTTCTGTCGGATGTTGGCCATCGTCGCCCGAGAGACCTCAATGGCGGTGATTACACCCAGTGGTGAGGAGCGCATCAGCGTTACATCCGCACTCGCCATGGCAATATCGGTTCCTGCACCGATAGCGAAGCCGACATCGGCACGTGCAAGTGCGGCTGCATCGTTAATGCCGTCACCGACCATGCCTACGATCTCCCCCCTCTGCTGCAGCTCAGAAATTTTCGCATCCTTATCAGCAGGCATCACCTCAGCAATCACATCATCAACACCGATCTCTTTTGCCACGGCAGCTGCAGCTTCGCGGCTATCGCCGGTCAGCATCACCACGCGCAGCCCCTGATCGTGCAGTCGCCTCACTGCCTCCCTGCTTTCATCGTGAATGGGGTCGGATACGGCAATGATACCGAGCATCTCTCCACCCTCCGCCAGCAGCATTGGGGTTCGCGCTTTAGCAGCAAGCCCGTTTATCTGTTGTTTGATTTCAGCACTTAAAGTGACGCCGCGCTCTGTCATCAGCCTGAGATTGCCCAGCAGCAGATTACGACCCTCCACTGCCCCTTCCAGGCCGAGTCCCGCATGGGCTTTGAACCCTTCACTGCCGCCGCTTTTAACACCCTCATCTGCTGCAGCGGCTAAAATCGCAGCGGCCAGCGGATGTTCACTTCCAGCCTCAAGGCTTGCTGCAAGGTAGAGCAACTCCTGGCGATCTCCAGTCAGCGCAATGCAATCGGTAACGGTTGGTTCCCCAAGGGTCAGAGTGCCGGTCTTATCCAGAACGATGGTCGTCAGCTTTCCAGCCCGCTCCAGTGCTTCGCCATTTTTGATCAATACGCCGTATTCAGCAGCTTTGCCGACACCCACCATGATCGACATCGGTGTTGCCAGCCCCAGCGCGCAGGGGCAGGCGATAATCAGCACCGTCATCGCTGTGACCAGTGCATAACTGATCTGCGGTTCAGGTCCGGCATAGAACCAGATCAGGAAGGTGATGGCAGCAATGACCAGTATGGCGGGGACAAACACAGCAGCGACCCGATCCACCACCCTGCCGATACGCGGCTTGGAGCTCTGCGCCTGCTGCACCATGGCCACGATCTGTGCCAACACGGTATCTGCACCCACACGGGTGGCAGAGAAGAGGAAACTTCCCCGGCCATTGATGGTGCCACCGACAACCTCATCGCCAGCCACCTTCTCCACCGGCATTGGTTCACCCGTCAGCATCGACTCGTCTACAATCGAATGCCCTTCACTTACGATTCCGTCGACCGGAATCCTTTCCCCGGGGCGCACCCGCAGGATATCACCAATAGCCACCGCTTCGATCGGGATATCCACCTCTTCCCCATCGCGCACAATGCGTGCTGTTTTGGGGGTCAACCCCATCAGCCGCCTGATCGCCTCCGAGGTTTTACCGCGCGCCCGCATCTCCAGGGCCTGCCCGAGATTGATCAGGGCGATGATGATCAGTGCCGCTTCAAAATAGATGTGCCGCCCCATCTCAGGCACGGTCTCCGGCCAGAGGGTGATGATCATCGAATAGAGCCATGCCGAGCCGGTGCCCGTGGCGATCAGCGTATCCATATCAAACTGCAAGTAACGGAATCCCCGCATCGCACCGAGATAGAAGTGACGGCCGGAATAGAGCATCACGGCAAGCGTAAGCAGCCCAAGTACAATCCAGAAGATATTGATGGACTCCGTGGAGAGTTGTGGCAGCCAACCGGCCATGCCTGCAATAAAGAGCGGAGCCCCAACGGCTGCGGCAACCAGAAACTGCCGGAGCAGCTGTTTGAAACGCAGCTGCTCAGCGACTTCTCTCGCAGTTTCATCGGCGGCAGAGCAGATTTCGGTGGCACTGCGGCCGGTTGCAACAATCGCCGCAATCAGGTCAGCAGCCCGCATCTCCCCTTCAACCAGACCGCTGCGCTGGGCCAGGTTCACGCTGGCATGTGATACACCGGGCACGCCATTCAGCGCCGCCTCAACCTTGGCCACGCAACCGGCGCAGTTCATACCCTCTATTGCCAGTCGAATGATTTTCAGCTCAGCCATTTTGCTATAATAGGGAAAAGCGGCAGATGGGGAAGCTCAGGGTTATGACGAAGTGAGCTGCTCGCGAATAATTTTGCTGACTGTCGCAACCGTCCACGGCTTACTGATAATGATCTCTTTCTGCTCGGTGAGATGTTGAACCATCTCCTGATTCAAATCGTAACCGGTGGAGAAAATTAGCTTCTGAGCGGGGCTGATCTTGCGAATATCGCGGGCCGTATCCACGCCGCCCATCTCCGGCATCACCACATCAAGAATAACCAGACCGATGTGATCAGCATTGGCCGTGTAGGCCTTCAGCGCCTCCATACCGTTAATTGCCGTGATCACACGGTAGCCGAGGCTTTCGAGAATATCGGCATAGGCGAGCAGCAGCATCTCATCATCATCGGCCAACAGGATGGTTTCTCCAGCATCTGCCTGCAGCTCTTCGCCTGCCGCCTCCAGATCCGCCACTGCCACCTTCTCCTGCGGCAGGAATACCTGAAAGGTTGAACCTTCACCCAGCCTGCTGATTACATTAATCACACCGCCGTGATCACTGATGGTACCGTAAACCATGGCCAGCCCGAGCCCAGTCCCCTTGCCCGGCTCCTTGGTGGTGAAGAAGGGCAGGAACAGCTTATCCAGGTTCTCATCGCTAATGCCACTACCGTTATCCTTCACCTCAATCAGCGCGAATTCACTCGCCGTAATATCCGGATACATCTCCCTGAATTCCTGATCCGCCTCATAGGGTTTCAGGCTGATGTTGATCTCGGGATTTTCCACATCGATCGCGGCATCGCGGGCGTTATTCACCAGATTCATCAGTGCCTGCTGCAGCTGGGCGGGACTGGCCATGACCACCATTTCATACTCATCGCAACTGGACTTAAAGCTAATATTGGCAGGCACGCCCGGTTCGATGAGCTTGCACGCCTCCTTGAATAAAGACTTGATCTGCATAGGCGACTTCTCTACAACACCGTGACGGGCGAAGGCGAGCAGCTGCTTGATCATATCAGCGGCTTTGCTACCGAGGGTTTCCGCAGTCTCTATCTTCTCCCTCGCCTGTTCAGGCTTCTTATCGATCCTGCGTCTTGCGATATAGAGCGATCCCATGATGCCAGCCAGAAGGTTGTTGAAATCGTGGGCCATGCCGCCGACTAGTGTGCCCAGCGCCTCCATCTTCTGCGCCTGCATGAACTGTTTCTCCAGCTCCTTTTTGTCGGTGACATCGTGGGCGATGCCTTCTATTGAAACGACCTCTCCATTTTCATTCATCACCGGAGACTCGTTGATCTCCATCCAGTGGAATGAGCCGTCCTTGGCAAGGATCTCCAACTCATAGGAGGGTTGTTGAACTCCTGAAACGGCCAGTTGGGTATTTTTCTCCACCTCTTGATTGATCGGATTATCGGTCAGGTATTCGGCATAATGGGTTTTGAACTCCTCCTGACTGTAACCAAGCAGGTTGCTGATTGATGGGCTGACATAGGTAAACATGCCCTTGGTGTCGTGCTCGAAGAGGAAGTATTCATTGCGCAGGTTCTCCACCAGGCGACGGAAGCGCGTCTGGCTCTCTTCGAGCGCCGCGGTGCGATCATCTATCAGCTGGCCCATACGAGTGCGCAGCTGATAGAGCTCAAGGTGGGTCCGCACCCTCGCCAGCAGCTCCTGGCGCTGGAACGGTTTGGTCACAAAATCAACAGCACCAAGATCAAAACCTTTAAGGTGGCTCTCCAGTTCGACCGATGCACTGAGGAAAATGACCGGCACATCGCGGGTGACCTCGTTCGCCTTCAGCTTTTCAATCACCTCAAAACCGTCCATACCCGGCATGCGAATGTCGAGCAGAATCAGCGCTGGCGGTTTGGCTGTTACCGAACTCAGTGCCAGTTCACCGCTGTTGGCGGGGCGCACCAGGTAACCTTCACCCCTCAGCGTCTCAGTAATCAGCTTCAGGCTGGCCGGGGTATCGTCAACGACAAGAATCTCGGACGCGGCTATGGACAGGCTATCGTTTTCAACCATAACTAACCTTCCTTCAATACCTTAAGTATAGCAGAATAATCGAGCTGGCTGTGTAGAATACGCAAACTCTCTGCCAGTTTCGGATTAATTTTCTCCACATCGGGCAGGGCGGCTTCGAACCCATCCATATCCAACTCCAGTGCACTCTGCCGAATCTGCTCCAACAGCGGCTTCGGCAGCTCCTTGATGGCGGCCTCCAGCGCACTGTTTTTCAGCGGCTGGAATTCTGCATCGGATCCACCTTCATCATGCTCTGGATAGGTGAACTCGATCTGCAGGTTCCTTTCTATCGCCTGGAATATCTCTTCAAAGGTGTAGGGTTTTTTTACCAGATCATCACAGCCACCATCAAGCATCTGCTGGCGCTCTTCGCGGAAGGCCACAGCGGTGACAGCAATGATTTTCACATCGCCCCCACCCGTCTCCTGCCTGATATAGCGGGTGGCCTTCAATCCGTCCAGAACCGGCATGCGCCGGTCCATGCAGATCAGATCCGGCTTCCATGCCTTGAACTGTTCAACGGCCTTCTGGCCATTGTCGACTACCAGCGTCTGCAAGCCACATTTGCGTAGCACGCTCTCCAGAATAATCGCATTGGCCGTGTCATCCTCGGCAATAAGAATCCTTACAGGCTTCTGCCCGGCAGCAAGCCCAGTCGGGATCCCTTTCGCCTCAGGGGCAACCTCTGCAATCTCGGAGGAAGATGCTTCCTTCACCTTGATGCTAAAGCTGAATGTCGAACCCACCCCCACTTCGCTCTGTACTTCGACATAACCATCCATCATCTCGACAAACTGTTTGCACAGGGCAAGCCCCAGACCGGTGCCCTTCTGATCAATCTTCTCTTCACCCTTCTGCACCACCTGCTCGAACGGCGCAAACACCTTGCTGATATCCTCAGCTGCAATACCGATACCGCTGTCGGTGACTGCACCTGTCAGCATGAATTCGCCCTTCGCATTCGGAGCCTCTGAGGTAATGCGGACAATCACACGCCCTTCGTCGGTGAACTTAACAGCATTACTGAGGAAGTTGATCAGAATCTGGCGAACCTTCGCCGCATCGCCAGAGATAAATTTCGGGTAGGTTGATTCGGGATCAAGCAGCAGTTCGATCCCCTTACTGCTGGCACGCACCAGCATCATTTCGATCGCCTCATGGACCAGCTCATCGAAGTTGAAGCTGTCGTTCTGCAGGTCAATCTTACCCGCCTCAATCTTGGACATGTCGAGCACATCATTGATCAGGGTAAGCAGATGAGAGCCTGAGCGATTGATCGTCTGCAGGTTTGCCCTGCTCTCCTCCGACATCTTCGGATCCATCTGCATCAGCTGGGAGAAGCCGAGGATGGCATTGAGTGGTGTTCTCAACTCATGGCTCATATTGGCCAGAAAGATACTCTTGGAACGGCTGGCAGTTTCGGCTCCGGCCTTGGCCTGCCTGAGCAGCGTCTCATTTCGGCGCAGTTCGCTCTCCTTTGCCTTTCTGATCTTCATCTCACTCTGAAGATCTACATTCGTCTTCTCCAGCGACTTTTTCGCCTCGTCGGTCTGCTGGCGCTGGATGTTGATATCCTCCATCACACTGATAGCCGCCAGCCGCGATTTCTGCAGCGCATCGGTACGCTCCTTCACCATCCCCTCTAGCCGTTCACGGGAGGCCAACGATTCGGTGAGGCTTGAGGCCATGCTGTTCAGGCTTCTGGCAATATCGCCCAATTCATCCCGCGATTTCAGGGGGATTCGTTCATTCAGATGTCCTTCTGAGAACTGCGTGATGCCCGCTTGCAGCAGACCCAGCCCACGCATCACCCTGAAAATCATCATGCCACCGATAGCAATGAGCAGGATCAAGGCCATCAAAGTAATGTAGAGGGTAATCGCCCGAATTTCATGCAGCCTCTCCAGATAGTTCTGGTTAAGGTTATTGCGCAGGCTGGTCGCATTAGAGATGATCGCCTGCCCCATCAGCAGTGTTGTCTGCAGCTCCCGGATAAGGCGCGTCTGAAAATACTTTGTTCCACCCCCCTCTTGGGTCAGATTGATCATTCGCTGCATCTGCGCCTGCATCTCAGCCATGGCTCTGCGAAGCTGGCTGATCGCCAGATCGGCCTCTGTCGACTGAATGCGCGGATCATTCAGAATCAATTTAAGCTGCTCGAACTTGGCGTTCCACTGCTGTTTGGGTCGCTGCTCACCGGGTTTTGTGGTGACCTCGGTTGTCAGCATGGTGAGTTGGAAGGCTGTGCGCTCAATATCATCAATGACATGCTCGGCCTTCACCGCCTCTTCCATGGTCAAATGCCCCCACTCCTGCAGCCCAACCACCGTTATACCCGCTGAAATAAACAGCGCGATCAGCAGTTGGAGTCGAAGCCTGATGCTCAAGGATTAAGCTCCTACCTGAATACGGTGATAGCTTGGGGCTCAACCTTCTCAAGCCCGTCAAATGCCATCATTTCGAGAAAATTGGGGATAGGCTGTCCCTCTGCCTTCATCCAACGTGATATATCCTCAAGCAGTAGTAGCAGCGGCTGGTCCATACCAATCTGGAAGCTGTACTCCTCCCAGTCCGCTGCAACCGTTTCGACCGAGGTGCCGAGTTTATAAGCCACAATGATCTGTGCCTCGTGTTCATGCTCTTTGATAAACCGCTCAGCCATCTTTAATCCCTGCAGGAATTTATCGATGACAACCGGTTTCTGCTTCTGCAGTTCAACGCTTGTGACAACGACATCATACTGCTTGTAGACGCCGGGGGCGGCAAAGATCATATGGTTGTTCGGCAACCGCTCCGCAGCCTGGCTGATATAGGGCTCGCGCATGGAGAAGGCATCGATGGTGCCCCACTCCAGTGCAGATGGAAGCTCCTCTGCCCGGGTGAAGGAGAGCCTGACATCGGAACCGGAGAGTCTGTTTTCCATCAGAAAGAGATGCAGGAAGTAGTGAACGGCCGAATGCTTCTGGGTGGCAACCCGCTTGCCTGCGAGATCGGCAGGTTTTTCGATGCCTGCATCCCTGCGTGCAATCACTCGATTCACATTGCTGGCCGTGAAGGTGGAGGCAACCAGCTTGAACTTCTCACCGCGCAGTGCAGCTGCGGCGACCGGCACCTCTGCGGAGAGTGCTATATCCACGTTGCCCGGCAAAAGTCCCTCGACCAGCGCCCGTTTACCGCTGGGGAAGTCGCTCAGTTCAACATCCAGCCCGCTCTGCCTGAAATAGCCCTTCTCGCTGGCAATCAGTGCCAGAGCGCTTGAGGGCTGCAGTGCCAGACCTAGCCGCACCCTGTCGATAGTCATCTCCTCTTTTTCCGAACAGCCTGTGAGAAGCGGGGCGCAGGCCAGCAGCATAAATATACCCAGCCAGCCGCGGTTATTTAATGTGGTTTCATTTCTCCTGAAGCGCATTCCATATCTCCTTGTAGGGCATTTCGCGACCCAGTTGCTGACTCAGCAGATTCACCTCCTGCTTGATCTCGACCACCCGCATCTCACGTTCAGCCATAATTTCGTTAAAGCCTTCAAGTCGTTTGTTGATTTCGGTCAGTTTCTGCGTGCGCTCCTCCACGATCTGTTCCAGCTCGGTGTTAAAGCGCCTGATCTCCTCTTCAGCCTCACGGCTGGCGGTAACATCAAATCCGAAGGAGCAATCCACCTGACCAGAAGAGAAAAATCCCCAGACAATCCTCTTTGTTGATCCATCCTTGCATGCAACCCGGGTCTCCATCGGCTCGATATCAACACTGTTCTCAATCGCCGTTTGAATCCGCTTCTCCCAATCTTCAGCCACCTGCTTCCGGTAAGCCTCGTCAGGATAGGCGAGTGGCCACCACTCGCCTACGCTCGGCACATCCTCGATAGTGTAGCCGAACAGCTCGGTAAAGGTCGGATTGACGTATTCGGCACGCTGCTCGACACCGCCGCTCGACATATAGATCGCCAGAGGCGAGCTGTCCGTCATCGCCTTGAAGCGGATGTTCATTTCCTGAACTTCTTCTTCAGCGCGTTTCTTTTCAACAATATCCCAGACAAGCTCAGCCAGGAAGGTCATCGCTTTTACATCCGCATCGGTGTAGTTACTCTGTTTATTGCCAACACCAAGAATGGCAACCGCTTTATCTCCTCTAAATACCGGAACAACCATCTCCCGAAGCACTTCGGCATGCCCTTCCGGCATACCCTTTTTATTAGGCAGAGATGCGTAGTCATTATGAATGATCGCCTCTCTTTTGCGCAGCCCATCCGCCCAAACTCCCGCATCACCTACCGGGTAGTGCTCACCCTGCGCTTCTGCCTTGCAGAACTCTGTCTTGGTGCGTGTGGACCACTGCTGCAGCCAGAGTGTCTCCTGGTCCTCCTCAATAAAGTGGAAAAAACCGATCGAACTTCCACTCACCGTCTCCGCTTCGTTGAGCGCCTCCTCCAGCAGCTTTTCGACCGGGTTGTTCTGGGCGTACTGAAAGACATGTAGGCGAGCCCGCTCGATATTCTCTATCTGCCTGCGCTCGGTGATGTCAATAAAGGTGACCACCACCTCCAGAGTTTCACCCCTGCTGTTCACAACCGGGTTGGCATTTGCCAAGGCCCAGACCTGATCGTTTGTGGCCGGACGGTTGATACCGAGAACGAGGTCGTATACCGGCTGTTTTGTAGCGATAGCACGGTTGACCGGGAGCTGTTCAGCCACAAGTGGAACCCCCTGCTCATCGAAAAAATGCCAGTCAGGGTCAAAGGCGCTTTTCCCATCCATCTGCCCCGGACTAAGTCCGAGCAGTTGACAGGCAAGCTCATTGTAAATGCGGATGGTCGTGTCGGGATTATGTACCACCACTGCCACCTGCAATTCATGGATCAGCGAATGATACTCCTTCTCGCTTAACGCCAGCTTCTCAATGAACGCTTTGCGATCCTCAAGCTCGTGGGAAAGCTGCATATTGGTCTCTTTCAGCTTCGCAGAGCGCTCAGCCAACTCGGCCTCCATCTTCATGCGTTCAGTAATATCACGCGCCGCCGCATAGATTTTTTTGCCAACCGGATACGAACGCCACTCAAGCCAGCGGTAACTTCCATCCTTATGCAGATATCTGTTGGTAAAATTTAACAATGGGTTCTGATCAGACAGGGTAGCAATCGCCTGCAGCGCACTCTCCAAATCATCGGGGTGAATCAGATCGAGAAACTTTCGTCCTACAAGCTCATCCAATGGATAACCAAGTGCCTTCTCCCATTCCGGATTTAGCTTCCTGAAGTACCCATCTGTATCTGCGATGCAGAGAAGATCCAGTGTTGAGGTAAAGAATAGATCGAGCTCTTCCGACTTTTCTCTAAGCTCTGCAGTACGCTCCTCCACCGCCGTCTCAAGATGGTCTTTGGCAATGCGCAGCTCCTTTTCGGTCTGCCTGCGCGTTGCCACCTCCGTTTCAAGCTGGAGATTCATCTTCTGCAGTCTGGATTGGCCGAGAATCTCGTTTTTCAATACAAATGCTGCGAAGTTGAAGAAGGCGGGCAGCTGCTCGTAGAGTTGGCGCATATCGAAATGCAGGTTTTCCATACGGAAAACGGCGATCACATCCGCCCCCACCTTGAGCGGGTAGAGCCATGTATAAGCCTTGGTAAATTCCGGGGTTGTTAAACGGGTCTCCTCGAAGGCCCCCTCAATCTCCTCCTCCCAGCCTGTATTAAAGACCCGTTCGACCACCTCATCCGAGAAATCATCCAGCTTCTTCTTCTCGCCCATGACATCGGCATAATAGAGCTGCTCATCGATTTTGTAGTAGAGTTGCAGATTGCTGCCGCCGAGAATGTTCATGGTGTTGATGAGCATGTTGTCGATGACATTTTCCAGCCCGGGCATTTCACTCACTTTGGTGATCAACTGCATCACCAGCTGGTAATAGGACTTCTCCATCGCCAGCTTTTTGGTCCGCTCCTGCAGCTGTTCGATCTCCAGGTCACTCAGTGCTTTTTTCTTCTCGTCACTCATCGCGTTCCTTCATCTTCCTCTGCATAGTTTCCTCAAGCACGGATTGGAGATGCTCCAGCCCCACATCCATCCAGCGCAATGGCAAATCCACAATGCGGGCTACCTCTTCAGCTTCTGAACTGAAATCGCTGGAACAGGGTGTACGAATTGCCAGAATGTATTGATGTGCCTCATGGAATACGCTGCGAATCACAACAGGGTTTTTGCCAAACACCTCTTCTGTGATCGGACTCCAGCGCTGAGCCCACTCCTCCAGCAGGAAAAATGCGCCATTGGCCAGCTCCCGGTCAAACAGTTCACGTCCAAGCAGGATGTCCACGCAATTCTGGCCGGGTGTGCGTAAAGAGTGACCTTCGGCAACAATATGGTCGATATTCGGATGGCAACAGCCGTAAAAAACGATGGTCTCTCGGCCCGCCCGCTTGGCCAGCGATCCTCTTAACCCCTTCTCCAGCTTACCTATATTATTGTGCAGGGCGGAGCGCATGAACGAGGTGTCCAGCGGCCACTGATTCTTTTCAATCAGGTAGCGGATCTCCCTCTGCAGTATACCGCAGCCGATGAGCAGCAGGTTGTTGGGTTCAGTAGCTGCCGTATTCATAGGCAGCTTCCAGCATGGCCCTGATATTTTTTTCCGGAATATCATATGGCATCACTAGTGTGCCGAAGAGGAATTTCCCGCCCGGCATGCCGGCATCCAGCATGCGTTTAACCTCGGCTCTGATCTCCTCGCGGCTCCAGCTGACCAGCTTGATATCGTTGATCACGCCACAGGTGAGTGCGCGGCCGTTGATGATCTTCTTGGCCTCAGCAATATCATCCTTGGGGCTGAGGTAGAAAACGCCGAAACCGAACTTCTCAATCATCATGTCGATAACGTTGATAAATGGAGAGCTGCCGCAGTAGTAGACCATGCCATCCATGCCGCCCGGCTCCAAATCCCGCTTCATCGATGGCAGTGTCAGCTCCTTGATCAAGCGCATCGGCAGAATGTCGGTAGAACCGAAGGGCTGTGAATAGACCAGCACATCGGCACCTGCCTTGCGGAAGGCGGCGATCTCCTTCTGGAAGAAATCCGAACACTTCTCAATCAGCAGGTCACGGATATCGGTCGGCCCCATCAGCAGCAGCTCCAGCCACTTATCCATGCCCATCAGGATCGCAGGAAGGGTAATACCAGCAGTGAGATAGGCACAGATCGGCTGTTTGCCACCCACCTCGCGTTTGAGGATATTGAGGCATTTGAGGTTCTCCTCGAATCCAGGGTGACTATAAATATCATCAGGAATCTCGAGATTAACGATATCATCATAGGATTTAATGACATAATCCTCGACATTGGGTGGCCCACTCTTGGAGAAGACGATCTTCTCACAACCGAG
>Ga0316187_10001531_pt1 | contig 20053 bp, 34 predicted proteins | sample CroRivburrow1_MG_FD_204927 | JGI IMG/M metagenome (GOLD analysis project Ga0316187, IMG submission 204927) | Coastal sediment microbial communities from Maine, United States - Cross River worm burrow 1 | ecosystem: Environmental > Aquatic > Marine > Coastal > Sediment | place: USA: Maine...
CGCCGTGTAATTGCCCGTCTGGGGCGAGGACTCTTCAGCTGAAAAGTCCGTCGTGCCAGCTGCGCCCCATCGAGGATCTGGCGTTGTCTGAGTTGGCGTGGTCGTGCCATCCGTAATGGCGCACCGAATGTCGTCATTCTCCAGATCGTGGACGCCTTCACAGACGTCAACGAGGAACTGGTCAAATACGAATACGTCACCTTGTGCCATAATGTTCTCCTGTCAAAGTGAAGGGTTGATCACGTCATCGTGTACAACGCGCCGGTGGTCGGGCCATCCGCGCCGAAGTCGATGGTCAGTGACTCGCCGTCCTGCAGCGTCAGCGCAGATCCGTAATCGTAATATCCGATCAAGGCATCCACCGGAGCGGTCGCGGCTTGATTGAAGATGTAGATGTACTGGAAGGCCGCAACCGCGCCGCCCGAAGCACTCAGCGTGATGTCGTCCAGGCTCAGCGTATAAAGGCCGGCAGTCTGGCCGGAGGCATCGAGCGTCAGGGTGCGGGCGCTCAAGTTTGTGTACGCGATCTGCGTCACGTTGCCGAGGATGCCGTTGCCGTCCGCGCTCGGGTCTGAGGCTTCCGATCCCGGAGCGGTGTTGGACAGCGCGAGTTCGAGCTGATCCGCCGACATGTTGTGCGTGCCTTCATTGACATGCTCAACGAAGTCGTTGATTTTGTTAAAAGTGGCCATGCTTGTTTCTCCTGAGTAATGTGAAAAAGTGAATCATTTCATTTCAAGGTTTGCTACCCGTCTCCGTCCGCCGAGGGCGTAGGCACCGGGGTGGCCAATGTGCCGAGGATCTGCAGCATCTGCAAGCCCTTGGCCATGGCCTCAATATCGCCTCCTCTGCTGTCCGCATTGAAGGACGCATCATAAGCGTTCTTGTCATCTCTCGACACGGTCAGTGATGGTGCCTCTGTCTTGATGAACCACGTCGTGTGCGAGACATCCAGCCCGCCGCTCTCGGTCCGGTTGACCTTGGTGGTTGAGCACCCTCCGAGCAGGACCATGGCCCACAAAATGAAGATGGTCACCAGGACCGCAATAACGTTGTTTCTGAATCGGTTGCTCATGTCATTTTCTCCTCTTGGCTGAAACGCCGGCACCGATGCGGACGCCAGAATAAACCCACCAAGCCCGGATCTTGCTCATCCCGTCTTCAAGGCAGATCTCGCGCATGATTTGGTCACACCGTTTCCGGTATTTCCGGTCAATCACCCCTTCGCGCATCAGCTGGTAGAGCAAGTCATGAAGACAGCTTCCACGCATAAAATTGGCGGTGTCGATCGCTGGTCCACTTGCGCCGTCCCATTCATAACCGTTCTTGGCCATCAGGATGCCGTGATCCAGTGAATAAAATTCGTGCTCAACCTCGCCGGGGATGTCCACCTGCCGGGCGATCGCCTCATCCAGATGCCATTTGTACTTGCCGCCGAAGCTGTATTTGATTGACCTCATCGGGTGCTCCCCCAGTAGTCAGAAAAGTGATTCAGGTCATTGGCGATCCGCTCCGCTCCGCCCACCGCGTCCCAGTAGTCATGGAGTTTGCTGTAGACCTCTTGCCATTCGGGGTGCGGGTATTCGCCGTTGGGCCCATAAATGAGGATGTCTTCCGCCAACCCTCTGCCGTGATTCGATCCGTCCATGTGCTTGGGGCAACCGTCGCAGGTTGTGCCGTGGTCCTTCGCCCACTCCAGCCCGAGATGATCCATGTAGTGATACAGCAATCCCATCCGACTTGAGAATGCGCGTCTGGCTTTGCCCAAGCTCATCCTTCTACGCTCCCGCAAACGCGCTGGGGATCCAGAATGTCAATCTCATCCTGAAGCGCCTTGATCTCATCCTCCGCCTGCGCCTTCTCGCTCTCGGGCGGCTTCGCGTGTTCGATGTATGACTTCAATTTGGCGATCTTGATGCGGGCCTGCGCCACCGTCCGACAGACCAGCTGTTGGCTGTGATTCTGCCACTTGACCTCCGCCGCAGCGGTGGTCTCAAACGTCGTGGTCATCCACCCGAGCGCCGCCACGATTGAAACGCAAAATGCTCCGACTGCTTTCTGCATATCCGTCACCTCCGCCCACTTCATGGGCCACCTCCGTTGGTGTGCTGTCGCTCGTGCTCCGCCAGTGTGTCTTGGATCCGTTCCAACCTACGGATGATGTCGTTGTCCCGCCTCACCCGATCGACGTCAATTTGTTCGATCCTATTGCTCATCTGCTCATCCCGGAGGTCAACAAGATCAACCCGGCCTTCGAGCCGGAGGAGCCAAAGAGCAACGGCGCTCATCATTGTGACCGTCGTGATAATATGGCCTACTGAGACGCGCTTGTCCAGGTGCCATTTGTTATTCGCTATTCCGTCCAATTTTCATCCCCGCAGGAAGCGTTCCAAGTTGTAGCTGCTTGCGACCGGCCAATAGGTCATCATCACAGCATCTGCCAAATTTGGAGAGCGGGTGCCCTCCGGTGTCTTGTCGATCACGAGCTTGAGGCGAGCGCCTTTTGACGCGGTCACCTGGCACAGCTCCTTCGTGAGCTTGTGCAAATTCTTGACATCCGAGTCCACACTGATCAGTGTGTCGGGATCGTATTCTGCGCCTTCTTCGATCGCCCGGAATGTCCGGTAGAAGCGGTTGCGCAACTCCCACCAACCTTGGGCCTTCAGATTGGTGTAGAAGTCCTTGTTGAGAGGGCTTTGTTTGTCGCCCTTGATGACTGGCTTCTCCGGGTTCAGAACTTGGGCGCCAGCGTTCCACGGCACAAACCGAAGTCCACCGGGCACGCTGTTGGAGTCCTTGAGGTTGTTCACCTCGCCTTTGACCCCGGCGCCAACGCCGATGCAGTCATACTGGAGCGCCAGCGGGGTCATCTTCATGACGTTTGAGATCGCTCGCCGCGCCGTCACTGCCGTGTCCCTCGCACCCCACTCATCCAACGCCCGCAGAATGACTCCCTGCCGGCTGGCTTGGGCGTTGGTGTCTCCTCCGCCGTCCGCCACATCCAGAGCCGAGGACCACGGCCCGGTCTCGGACAGCCCCAACTTCTTGTGGGCGTCGATGGCGGCCTGGACCCATTCCGGCTGGATCAGCAACCCTTCGACGGAAGCGGCATAACTCCGGTCAACCTCCTGAGCAAAGATGTGGAGCAGGCCTTCATCTTCGGCCTTCGTTCTCCGGGTGTTGTACCAGTCGTCATTCTTCGCCGGGTGATCGCGCCAATCCATGACGAAGACCTGTGTGCGACCGGGCACAATCTTCCCATCCCAATCGGCTCCAACTTCCCGGCGTCGATGGAACACGTTGCCGATCCCGTTCACTGAGGACAGGTCCATCTGGACGCGGGTGTTGTCGGCCAGCGCTGCCTCGATCTTCTCTGGGCGCTCGTAGTGGGCAGACTCATCTTTGAAGTAGATCAGCTTGCGCCCGCCTCGCCCGATGTTGTCTCCACCCTCGCCTGTGATCGTTGCCCCGGTCTCCGGGTTCACGATCCTCATAAATGACATGTTCTCTGATTCGGAGAAGCCCACTGGCAGGAACATCGGCGGAAGCCCGGTGATCAACATACGGATCTTCTCAAAGATGCTGTCCGGATCTCCGATGCGGTCCACAAGCGCCTCTTTCCGAGATCCCCAGCCCACAGCAGAACCGGGCCAGAACAGCCAGAGCCAAACGGAGAAGGCGCAACAGACCCAGGTGGCGCCCATGTCCCGGCTCTTCTCAATCAAGCCCGCCTCCTCGCCCTGAAGACAAGCGTGAAGGAACTCCACCAACTCATCCTGCCTCTGGAACAAGACCAACGGACCTTTCGCCGGGGCATCGCCACCCGCCTTCCGAGGATCGTAGGTGTCACACCAGTGATTGATGAACTCTACCGGGTGGGAGGCATAAAAGGCTTTGGCGCCCAGCCGCATGCTCTCGGAGTCACGCAACCGGGTCACCTGTTGTTGGCGCCAAGCGAACACCGGGACGCTGTTGACCGGCCAGTCATCGGTGGTCGTTGGTGCCGCGAGATTCATCCGGACTCCTTGAGGGTATCGGCGTATGCCTCGGCTGCTTCCTGCGGGGTCATCTTCGAGGTGATCTGGACCACCGGACCGCCACCAGGACCGGTGTGCTCACGCTTGTCGGCCAGCCCGAGATCCCGAGCGATGATATTAGCGTTGAGGAGATCCGCTGCAGCCCCGGTGAACTTCTGCGTCCGGATGATCTCATCGACTAGCGTAGTGACGTTGGAAAAACCATCCTTCTTGACGTAATCGAACCACGTACACTTGTTGATGTCGAGGAAGATGCACAAGCCGCCCAGAGTCATGGCGCGCATCTTCGTCAAATCGGTTTTGGTGACTTCGCCTTGGAAGTGAAACAGCTTCTGTTCTTTCAACGGGTTGTCCTCCACCCACTGAAAATATTCAGAGCATGCCTTCCACAATTGATGAGGGGTTTTGAAGATCGGCTTGCGCCCGTGAGAGCTGCGTGCCTTCCAAAATTGGTTGCCTTCTTCGAATGCCATTAATACGTCTCCGGGATCGCCCGGAATTATCGCTGAAATCGACGAAAATAGCCCGTATTTGCCAGCCGCCAGACTCGCGGACTCGGTGGACTCGGGTCTACCATTCTTGGTCCTGCAGGTTTTATGAATCACTTCTTCCCTTCCCTCTCAAAATTTGACAGGTAGGGGAATAAATCAGTTTACCGAGTCCGGGGAAAACGAAAGGAGGAGGATAGAAAACCCGAGTCCAGCGAGTCCAGCGAGTCCCGGCCTACTCGGTGCCAAATTCCAGCGGCCTGCGCTGGAGTTCTCCGTGGATGAGGTCATAACGACCGGCTTGGGGCTGGGCCTTATCAACGAAAGCCATGCGGCTCCTGAAGCTCCGATGCTTCCACTGGGCGGCAAAGGGATTCTTCACCATGTCGTATCCGTGCTCATCCATTTTGAAATGGAAGTTCTTGGCCGACAACATCTTGCGCATGAGCGCCGCGTCATCAAAGAATTCGCTGATGGATAAAAAATCAAAAAGATCCTTGGTGAAGATGACGGCTGGCTTATCATTCGAATCAGAATCATTTTCACTTCGCGCCTCCGCGAACCACTCAAGATACGCTTCCACGAGGTCATCCACAGCCGTGCGCCGGATCTGGTGAGCCGAATTAATGATTGCACGCTTGCCCTCGGTCATGGCGGGAGGGATATTCGGGTCAAATTTGCTCAGGTCTCTTTCGAGGAGCCACCGGATCACGGCAGGCGTTCCCTGACCATGCAGGAAGCTCCAGAGCTTCGTGAAATAATTCTTGGAGAAGACGGCGTTGGTCTTCGGATCGGGGAGGGTAGAGGTGAGTATAGAAAGCCTCCGGTCTTCCCTCGGAACAAACATCGTGAGCGGCTCGTTGGTCGTGAGAATCACATGGCAGAGATTGCGGATGTAGATCATATTGTGATACTTCAGATCCATCGACAGCATATCCGGAGGAGCCGCGAGAAGGGGTTTGAGCTGGTTGTAGAAGTTGCTGGATTTGTGGTCCTCATCGTGCGGTCTGACCTCGTTGATTACGAGGAGAACGGATTTGAGATACGGGCTGTATGTCCCGGAGATCGCATCGGGATCCACCTCTTGGCAATTCCACTCGCCAACGCCTTGCCGGAGCGGGTGCATGGCGGTGTCTTTTCCCACGCCTTGAGCCCCGGCGAGAACCAGACCGTGATTGACTTTTTGATCGGGTCGCTGGATCATGTGGGCGGCGAAGTCGAAGAATGAGGTGTATTCAATCGGGTCCGGCCACAGCTTCTTGACATGCTTGATCCATGGGTCCGGGCTGGGGAGATCCGTTCTGGCCAGGAGTTCATCGGCATCGTAATCTGGCCCGACGTAAGTGTTGTATGTTTGAGCGCCCTTTTTCGTCATCGCGCCGCGCCCGGTCACCATCCTGTTCCTCAAGAACATTCCTTCACCCGGCCACCATGTCGAGGTCTCGACCGTGAGCCCGGTCAGGATGTCGTTGATGGCGATCGAAGGCCGGAGGGGAATCAACTTGCCCTTGGCATTCTCGGTGGTTGGCCAGAGCGCCTTGGGTATGGCTCCGTCCACGCTCTTGGCGCCCAGCAGCGTGCCGGTCGTGATGTCCCAATACTTCTCTTGGACTTCGTCATATCGGTAGTCCTCGATCCGTCGCAATCGCCTCGCAAACTCCTCGCTTTCCTCGGCTTCTTTCGCCATTTGTTCTAGTTGTTTGTCATCCATTTCCGTTCAACACCTTCCATCGGCCTTCAAGAGTGACGCGGTGCTCGCCCTCGAAGGTAAACCATGCCCCATCTTTCAGCTCGAATTTTTCACCAGGCCGAATGATGTGTGGTTTGTCTAACTGGAACTCCGCGTTGTCGCAAATCGCTCGGTGACGGATCACCCTCAACACGCCGTCCTCGGTTTCAATTTGGTAGATCATCCTGTGCCGTGTCCGGGGCATCCGTTCCGGGGCGTGTCCACGGGGTCAGGCCGGTTGGTCCACCTCCAGCTGTGGAAGATCCCTTCCGGACTCACCCGGACTTCTCCCACCTTGAGCCATTCCGGCTCGCTGCCGTGCATTTGACCGCTGCTCAACTTCTCTTGCAGAATGTCGTAGACGGCGCTATTGCCCCGGTCCGTGAACCGGTATTGTAATCGCAGGTCATGCGGGTCGAATCCCGTTTGGCTAATCATCGTTGAACTCCCATTTGTCCGGCGCGTGCCGGTTCACTTCTTCGAGGAGCGTGGCACATTGACTCGCGATCCAGTCTGTGAGATCTCGCCACCCTCGCTCCTCGCAATGTCCGTGGTGGCAACGGAAAGCTCCACACCACTCATTCTCTTCCGCCGGGATGCGGACCGCTGCCCCGGTGTCGGCTTCTCCGCTGTGCTCCTCCGTCCAAGGACAAACAACCTGCATCCAGCCGCTATAATCCGGCTCCTCCCGCTTGATCATGTGGGCGGCACGGAGAGCGGCCTGGACCTCGATAAACGCCCGTATACGGTCCGCCTTGAGCCCCTGCATCGTGCCCAGGTCTCGGGGCACGGGGTTCCGGCGCTGGGGCTTGAGTTCGAACGCCTTAATTAAGGACTCGGGTGAGTAGCGGTTGTCGGGCTTCCATTTGTGGCCGCGAACTCGCCAGCCGCCATACTTCGGCTTTCCGTTCACTCCGACCGGAGGACGGAACACCCGGTTGACTCCGGCTTGGCCGGTGTCGGTGCCTAGGAACTTCTTTTCAATGAACGCTCGGATGAGGGCATCGAAGTCCTCAAGATCCTCGATGAGCCGGTCAAAGAAGTAGGTGGCCTGGAAATTGTTGGGGCTGGTCTCGATGAGACAGGTGGGCGCCAGCGCGTCGATTGTGGAGAGCGGGAACTTGCTGCCGGGTCCATCCCCGACATCGTCAATCATCAGGAGCAAGCCGCCCGCAAAATTCTCTTTGCGCCGTCGCCATTCGCCCCGGCTGTTCTGGCGCATCGCGCTGACACAGAGGTAGACGTTGGCACACTCATCCACCATATTGGGCCGGTTCAAGATCCGCGCCCGCCACTTGCTGTAAATGGTGTCATCGTTCGGATCGCCTCGGAATTGGCAAGACATCACGCGAGCATCCTCCGGGACGTGGACCAGCATCGCCTTGAGGAACTTGTCAAACACGACGTGGCCTGACGTTGTCCCCGGTGGCGGGCCGGAAGTAGATCTTGCTGGCGTCCGGGTCGATCTCTTTGAGCAGCTCAACCGCTCCTCGTATGTCTCCGCTCCATGCCAGCTGGTTGATGGCTTTCCGTTGTTTTGCGTTGCCGGGCAATTTCCATTTCTTCCTCATCGCTCTCGCCTCGCATCCCGGTCGTCATCGGCCTTGTCCTCCAGCCGGTCGTAGAAATCGGTGGCCTGCTCCCAGCCGCACTCGCAATACCAGCAATCCGGCTGGCCCGGTTCATCCCAGCTGTCTGGGTGACCCGGCTCGAAGTCGATGTTGGGGTTGCCACAATCGGGGCATTCTGTCGGGCTGGTCATATCAAACTCTCCTTTCAAAAAGAGCGCAGCCCCGGTGCACCTCTTGAGGGGGGGATGAGGTGGGGAATCACCGGAGCTGCGCGTAAACTCAGAACTTGTCTTCAGCCTTTTGCTCTTCAGCCACCTTGTAATCGACACTGGCCTTGCCTGCGGAGATGATGTCGTGTAGCTCCTTGCCGGCGTCGTAGAGATCTTGGCTGTCAATGAACCCGGCAAGCTCCACTTTGACCCCATGCCATGAACCCTTGTCGTTGCTCTCGGGGATCGTGGTGAGGTGGACCCGGTTGACCCAGGTGGGTGGCGTGATCTTGCCGGCGCTTCCGTCCACCTTGATCCCGTTGAGCAGCGTCATGAGCTGCTTGCTCTTCTTGATCTGGGTGGAGGAGAGGGACAAGAGCGCCGGGGTGATTTCCTCGGTCTCCGGGTCGATCAGGATGCCGAAGTGATTGCGGGTATCCCCGAGGTAGTCACACTTCTTCTCGCTGACCTCGCCTTTGTCATCCGGGAAGTACAGCCGACCGTCCATGTTGACCACTTCGCCGTTCTGCTCCATCTCTGCGGCTTGCTCGGGCAGCCATTCGCCCTTGAAGCCTCCGCCCGCGTCACGCGGTCCCCACTGAAGGAACCGGCGCTGGTATGCGCAGGGAAGGAAGATGACGCCATCCTTGCCGGAGTAGAGGTCATCGGTCACCGTGTTGGTGAACATTCCCGGTCTCGCGTCATCGATGAACTTGGGATCTGTCTCATCAACCTGTGGCGACATCTTCTGGATGACGGCCAGGAACGGAATGGCAAAGGAGTCCTTGTCGGTCCCTTCCATCCCGGCGCCAGAGTCCGCTTCAAAATCGAAGCCTGCCGGCAATTGGGTCTTCTGCGTGGCCAGCGCCTTCTTGGTCGTGGCCTTCTTCTTGCTGACTTTCTTCTTGCGTGCTACCATGTCATTTACTCCTTGGTCGTGTGAGTTTTGCTACGTCGTATTCGTACACCGAGAAGAGTTCCAGAGGCAATTTCGTTCCCGCCTCCAGCTGCTCCTTCACAAACGATTTGAGCGTGGCAGGGTGCACCGCTGCCTTGTATGTCACTCCATCGTGTTCCTCTGCGGCTCGCGCCGCGAACTCTTCCGCGTCCTCCTGTTCTTCTCTGGGGAACGCTACAATGACTTGGGTCTTGATGATGCCACCGAAGTCGTTGTCTGTGAGCCACTTCATCGCGGTCTCGTGTTTGGCTTTCGTGATTGAGCAGCTGAGCCCGCCAATCACCTCGATTTTGACGCCGCTCTTCAGCTTGATCGACTCCAGCCCCAACTCTTTGAGGAGTTGTGGGAGGGATTCCAGGGCGATGTCGTTGTAGCGGGTTTTGGCGGTCTTGAGTTCCTCGGTGAGCCGGGTCACCTCCGCGTCAGCCGCGTCCATCAGCTCGCCCATTTGGACGGCTCTTTCAAGGCTGGCTTCCGGGATCTCGGTTGTGTCTTCTTCGATTGTTTTAGCTAAGTCAAATGTCATGAGTGGTCCTCGATTTTGAGAAGGTCGTAAGCACGGGTGTCCCGGTTCCACCGCAAGACGTTCGCCACTCCGACGTTCCCCAGCGCTGCGTGAATTGCGCCGGCACACAGGACCGGATCTCCGGTCATGATGATGAAATCTTTGGCGGTGATTCGTTGCAGCATGGTCACGATCCGGTGGAGAGAATCTTCAAAATTATCCGGGGTCGCGTCCGAGGGGTGATCGTTTGCCACCTTGATCTCGCCCAGCTCGGCAGCCGGGTTCAAAGAGATGGTTGGCACCCAGTCTCCGTTGACAGGATTCTGGCGCGTGGGGAGGTGCGGGATGTAGACAGTTGGCTCCATGATTACTCGCTTGTTTAGGTGTGGTTGATTCGTGCAAGCCCGATTATCGCCTATTAAAACCGAAAAAGCCCGTGAATGGAAGAAATATTTTTGGCTCGTAAGTTTTTGAATGCAAAGGCTTTCCAATATTTTTGAAAAGAGATCCCATCGTAAGGGGTCAGAACGTTATTGTCGTAGGGGCCAAATGACGCCAATATAGCGGGTTTTCCAATTTATCAATCATACCCCTTTCTTTTTGATTCGTATTCGAGCATAATAGAAGAGTCCCAACCACCCACACCGAAAAGGAAACGACAATGTCAACCATCTTCATCGAACCATCAATCATCGCAGCAGCCGACAACGCAGCCCTCGAAGCCGACCGTGACTGGGAGGCGTTCATGGATGAGCTCGAAGCCGAGCGGGAAGCCTACCGGGAAGCCGAGCGTCACGCAGAACTCGGAATGATGCACGGCATCAATTTCGTCCACGAAGAAGAAGACGAATACGGCAACAGCTCTTTCTTCGACAACTGGGCCCGCCAGCTCCACGACACACCTCAACCTCGCCTCGACTACGCCGAGCTTCCGGAAGATCCGGACGCGCTGGCCCGGTTCACGGCACAATAAAGAAGGAGCGAACGATGGCTACCAGACCAACACTCACCGAATTGAAATTGGAACGCGCCAAGGCGCTCTACGAATTCAAGTGCCGGCGCTTCCAGCGCTGGGGCGACAGCTGGAACACCCGCACCCTCCGCCTTGAAGCCCTCAGCATGGCGGCTGCGAAGTATGGCGTGGATGTGAACCTATTAAAGAGGAGTCTGAGCGAAGAAGCGAGGAGGCAGTGAATGACAGCCGCCAGTGAAAGCTGGAAGCCGTTGGCCTCGGGAGACCGGGGCCAGCGCATGTTTGACAAAAGTGTTTCTTTTTTGTCAGAGGTAGGGCATAATTGTCTCACTGAACTCACTCACACCAAAGGACAGAACAATGCCAGCAGCCATCAGAACCCAGCAATCCAAAGCCTACCAGGACATCCGCGAAGCAGCCGACCGCCACGGCGAATGGAACGACTGCACCGTAGTCGCCATCTCCCTCGCAACCGACACTCCTTACGATCGGGTCCACGCAATCCTCAAGAGACTCGGACGGCAGAAAGGCAAGGGCACCTCGATCGCCAACATGAAGGAATGCTGCGCGGAACTCGGGTTCACGATGCGGAACTGGACTCACCAAGAATACATCGAAGTCCTCCGGGCCTACCCGAAGTCTTGGCGCTCCACCGTCATCACGACTCACCAACCTCGCCGTTGCCCGAAGGCGTGGGCACCCTACTCCAATCGCCGGTTCATCTTCCACACCGCTCGCCACGTCGCAGCCGTCATCGACAGCAAGGTTCACGACTGGTCAATCAACAACTCGCTCCGCGTCAACACGGTCTACGAAATCACCAAGAGCTAAGATCACTCGCCGCCCGACCCAGCGCCCTTTTCGGAGGGCGCTTTTTTGTTCGCGTCAAAGTTGTTTCTTTTTGTCTCGAAGTAGGGCATAATTGTCGGCATTGAAGACACCAACACCAAAACGGAGACCGAAATGAGCGAACACTTCAACAACCAAGCCGCAGCAGACCGCTTCGCAGATGACCTTCTCGACCTTCTCACCGACACCTACTACGTGTGGACCGACAACAGCGCCAAGGACAGCTGGATCGGCTCCCGGAAAAAGTGCACCATGGCTCGCGGCTACCGGGCGATCCCCGAGAAGGCCGAAGAAGTTTTCACCGGGCAGGCGATCTCTCACGCCATCTCCGAGATGCGTTTCAAGGGGTGGAAAAACGTCTCCGACCATCACAGCTTCAAAGACGCCGCCAAAGAAGTCGGTTTCACGGTCCGCGAATTCTACGGCACCACGGTCATCACTCTCTAAGAGGAGCGCGAGATGAGCAACCCCAAACGCACCCATTTCTGCAACGGCGAATACTGCCAAGTCGTCACCCGCTGGACAAAAGAGCACGACTACAACGAAGACGGAACGCACACCGCCACTTGGGTCTGCAACAATTGCGGACGCCGGGAAGCCAAGCGCCAGTTCACCCTCGACAACTCCCCGGACCGCAAGCCCACTCCCGGCCAGCAACGAGCCATAGACGGCTTCCGGCGCTACCTCGAAGAGAACCTCAACGACAACCCCGAGTACGGCGACACCATCACGAAGTTCGAGCTGGTGGCCACCGGGTACGACGCCAGCTGGTGGCTTTCCGCCGAGACCGAAATGATGGGGCTGGGCGAGGGCAATTTACTCCGGGCGCTGGACCATCACTATTGGCACATCTTTGTCGGTCCTCGCGGCGCTCTCACCGCTCACAGCTACCCCAAATCTCTCGAACAATTCAAGGGCGGGCGCTTCACCCCGGCCAACCTCAACATCAAATAAGGAGCACCGAAATGAACCGCAAACAAGCAGCACTCAACACGATCCAGCAGGCGGGCGAAGAAGCCAAACGCCGCGCCGATCCCCAAGGCTACAGCCACGAGTACCGGGCCCAAGCCGAGCAACACCAAGAAGACGTCACCACGCTGCGCACGATGTGGGCCGAAGTCAACGCCAGCTCTACCGAGGACGCGATGATGGAAGCCATTTACGAAGGCGTCAGCCGACTCAACTACGGAATCCTCCGCAACCGCATCCGCCTCTTGACCTCCGGGCTCAAGGGCACATTGAAGGCCAGTTACTGGGAATTGACAGAAGCCGGTCTGAGGAGCACGAAATGAAAGCCAAATTCAAAACCAACCCCGAGAAGTTCAACACCCTCAGCCACGACTCCGAATACGAGACAACCACGAAAGAGATCATGAGCGAAGCATTCGACCTCGCCGGGATCCAAAGCAAGTCCTTCGGAGAAGAGACCACACAGCGAGTCCTCGCCAAAGCATTTTGCGCGGCTCACTCGATGGCTGCCCCGGCCCACCGGTGGAAGGCACTCGGTGAAGCTCTCGATTGGACGGAGCTTGACCCGAAGACCGTTCAGAAAGTTCTGACCAGGATGACCCGGAAGGGCTACTTGCGCTCCCGGATGAGCAACCACATGAGCCAACGTCTCTACGAAGTCAACTACTAGGAGCACCGAAATGAAATCACTCACACTCAGACAAGCAATCAGCCGCGCCATCCGGAACTCCGACCGGAGCGACACCAGCAACATCGCTCGCCGCGCCCGCCTCGTGGACCGGATCCAAGAGAACACCGAAGATGGCCAGGTGGCCCTCCACATCTGGCAGATGGATTGTGACTGTGCCTCTTGGGAGCAGTACAAGATCCTCCCGGCGATCCCGGTGGCCGTCAACCGATACATCGACCGGCTCTACTACGACGCCGAAGGCCCGGTGCGGATCTCCTTCATTTTGCCGTCCGAGACCGATGAGCCGTTGGCACCTCCTCGCGATCACGCGCTGGAGGCTTTCGAGGATGGCCACCCGCACGTGGTCCACGTATAAGAGGCGTGAAATTTATTTTCGAAAAGGCTTCCCTTTTGATTCTTATTCAGGCACAATAGAAGCGAATCGAGAAAACACCAACACCAGCAAGGAAAATGAAATGACCAAATTGACAGTAATCGGCCCCAACCTCCGCGATCAGAGCAAAGGCACTTTCCACGTTCACGACGCGAACTGCGCCGACATTCACAGACGCTACAGCGCGTCAGAAACGTCAGACTCATACACAGCCGACCTCGCCACCGAGCGCGAAGTCATCGAATTAATCTACGAGGACATCATCGCAGAGAACGAAGGCGATGAGGTCTTTGGCACGTGGGAAGGCTACAGAAGCGAATTCCACATTTTACCCTGCGTCAAATTCGGCGCGACAACCCGCAAGGAGAAAGAAATGAACGGCAAAACCATCATCGTTTTCAGCACGAAGACCAACAAAGTTTCATCGCACTTCGCCAAGAAGCCGAGCCAGGAACTTTTGGAAGCGGCTTGCAAGCCCGCCAACAGTTTCGCGGAGCAGATCGACAAGCTCACCGTCCCTCAGCTCACGGCAATCTACAACGCCAATTCCGGCAAAGACGTCAAGACCATCAAGAAGTTCGCCAACAAGCCGATCGCCATCGAGCGCACGGCGGAGATCCTGGCCGACGTTCCCGAGTTTGACGGCGAAGCCGTCCCGGTTCCCGACGGCAACGGCGACAATTCCGCGCTCTCAGCAGGCGTCGCAAAATCCTGGGCGGACCCGGACGTACGCAAGCGCCGGTCACAGCGCCACGGCGTCAAGGTCGCGGGCAAAGAGTTCCCCAGCCTTCAGGCCGCATACCGGGAGTTCGACATCGACATGAAGGACCACCGGGAATTCCGGATGCTCCTCAAGGCCGATTGCTCGAAGAAGATCAAGCGCCACGGCAAAACCTGGCAGGCATTCGAACGCTAGGAGGTCGCAATGGGCAGGACGCCGATCTACAAAGGCGAGACCAGAGTAAGCGTCAGCGGGCCAACGGCCCGCTCTCGCTTACAAGCGAACAGTGAACGCCGAGCCATCGTTGACAAAGTCATCGACCTCGGCGGCACTGCGTCTATCACTCAGCTGGAACAGCACTTCGGGTATTCGCTCCGGGGCAAAGTTGCGGCTCTTGTTCGCATCGGCTGGCTAACGGTGCAGGAGGTGGAGCCATGATTGTTGGCGCTGGCCTAGCCGGATTGATCGCCGGGCACATCTTCCCCGGTCCGATCCAAGAAGCAAGACCGCAACCCGGAGCAATGCACAAAGCGCTGCTCCGTTTCCGCACACAGGAGGTATCGAGAGTGACCGGGATTGACTTCAACCCGGTCACCGTCCGCAAGGGCATCTGGTCTTTTGACCGGGCCGGGTTTGTTGAGCCGGGCATCCGTCTCGCCAACCAATACTCAGCGAAGTGTCTGGGCGGGATTCTCGCCAACAATCGGAGCATCTGGAACCTCGACCCGGTGACGCGATTCATCGCGCCGGAGGATCTGTATGAGCGGCTGCTGGAGAATCTGGGAGACCGGGTGATGTGGGATTGTCCATTCAACTTCCACATCAAGCCGGAGGACCAGCAAGTGGTCAGCACCGCTCCGTTGGACATCGTTCTGGGTCAGCTCGGCATCGAGCCGCCCGATTTGGTTTTCAACAAAGCGCCGATTGACGTGCACCGGTTCCGAGTTCCGGACTGCGATCTGTATCAAACTGTCTACTATCCCGAGCCAGACTACCCGGTCTACCGGGCGTCCATCACCAAGGATCTGCTCATTGTCGAAACGACCAACAGCGACGGATTTGTGGGCATGGATGTCGTCTGTCATTCCTTCGGGATTGACCAGCGGGATCTCAACCAGCTCGATCATACCGGGCAACGTTACGGCAAGATCGCGGACGTTGATGACTTCTCCCGGAAACAACTGATGGTGCGGCTCACGAATGAGCACAACATCTTTTCACTGGGACGTTTCGCCACGTGGCGCAACATCCTCCTTGACGATGTGGTCAACGATGCCCTGGTCATCAAGAAGTTGATGAAGGCCACGGCGTATGACCGCCAACTACACCTACACAAATGAGGAAATGAAATGAAAAAGCAAATCAAATTATCTGTGACCATGCCCCTGCGCGATTATGGCGCGTTTGAAGACCTCGCCACAGAACTCGGCGTACACATTCAGGATGAAGAGATCCTTCACGGCGACATCAAGCCAAAGAAGCGCCGAGTGCGTGGGAAGCGGATCAAGCCCACAGCGGAGATCTGGGACGCCGCACGAGAGTACCCGGAAGACACGCAGACCGCTCGCGTTCAAAGAGATCTGCGCACCCGGTTCGGAGACGGCAATGTGCCATCCAAATCAACCATCGGGCGCATCCGCCAAGGTGTCACCCCACGGCCCGAGAGGAGCATGAATGATGAAAGTTGAACTCTTATCTCACACCCCGGACGCGCTGAACCTTTTGCTCAGCACAAAGGGCACCCGGCTTCAATACGACGCCAACCCGACCGAGATGACGGATGAGGAGCGTGGCGCCCATCTCGCATACATGCTCGGCACAATCAAGTCCTCTTGGGAATTCTGCGATTACACCTTCAGGATCTCGGGCGTCACCCGCGCCTTCACCCACCAATTGGTTCGGACCAGAACTGGCTCGTATGCCCAAGAAGCGCAACGGGTGGTCAACGTCAAGGACGCGGAGGTGATCATGCCAGAGTTCTCGGGCTTTGCTCCCGGCGTGATTGCGGAGGAGATCTGGAAGGAGACCATCGAGGGCACGATGCGCAATTACGGCCAGCTGGTTGACCTCGGCGTGGCCGTCCAAGATGCTCGCGGACTCCTCCCGACAAACATCACCACCTCGATCGTGGCCAAGTTCAATCTCAGGACACTTCACGAGACCGCGAAGCTGCGGCTGTGCACCCGGACCCAAGGCGAGTATCAAACCGTCTTCCGGGCGATGCGTGACCGGGTGTTGGAGGTTCATCCGTGGGCCGATCCCTTCATCCAAGTTCATTGCGTCTCGACCGGCACCTGCGCCTTCCCGCATTATGGCCCGAGCAAGTGCAAGTTCTACGATTCTCGGATGGACAACACCGCCCTCAAGGTGGAGCTGAAAGACCGCTTCTGGGCCGATGAGGAGCTGCAGGAGGCGAACCCCGTAGCCACCAAGGGGATGGCCACATGAAGACGCCGCACGCAATCTTCGACCTTGACGGCACAATCTCTGATGACCGCTGGCGCCGGGACAAGGTCCGGTGGGATGAAGAAGATCCTGACCGGAGATATTCTGGCTACCATCGCTACTTGGGTGACGACAAACCCATCAATCTGGATCTGGTCCAGAAGGAGTTTGACCGGGACCGGGTGATCATTTTTTGCACCGCTCGCCCGGACTACTGCCGGAAGCACACAGAGGAGTGGATCAAGAAGCACATTCCAGACATCCCGTTCCAACTCTTCATGCGCGGGAAAGACAACCACCAGCCCTCCACGGAACTCAAGCTGGCCAAGTTCAAATCCTGGGCCAAGCGGATAGACATCGCGATCGCCTACGAGGACCGGGCGGACGTGGCCGAAGTTCTGATAGCCGAAGGGTTCAATGTCGTGCTGGTGGACACTTGCGGTCCCGGACCAGATGAGAATGGCAACCCGACCGGGCCAGCCGAGATCCTGCGGAGTATGGCCGCCACCTGCGAAGAGCGCCAAGGGATGTACGGTGAGGTCTGGCGGACGGTCCCGTTGCTGGTCCGGGATCTCTTCCCGGAGGGTGTGCCGGAATGGCTCCTGACCGATCCCCGGTGGCACTTGTTCGAACTACTTTTGGTCAAGATTGCCCGGTGCGCTCACAGCGAGCTGCGGCATCAAGACTCGATCCATGACGCCGGGGTGTTCAGCGCCCTGATTGAAAACGTAATCAAAGAAGGAGAAATGAAATGAGCAACATTTTAATCACAGGCGGCTCTTCAGGCTTGGGCCTGATCATCAGCCAAATGCTGCGCTTCACCGGCCACAAGGTCCACAATTGGGACACCAAGATGGTGCCGCCCCGAGACGTTTGTTCACCACAATCTCTGGCCAGCCACCCCGAGACGTTGGATGTGTTGATCAACTGCGCCGGGGTCAACGACATCGGCCCGCTGGAAGACTTCACCGAGGACCGTTGGGACCGGGTGATGGACACCAACGTCAAAGGGATCTACAAGATGACTCGGTATTTTTTGCCCAAGTTGTTGGAGGTGAATGGAACCGTGGTCAACATCGTCTCGAACGCCTCCCACATGCCAATGACTCATTCTCTTGCATACAACGCCTCGAAGGGCGCGGCCCACATCATGACCCAACAGCTGGCCCGAGAGTTCAAAGGCCGGTTGACGGTCTTCGGGATCTCGCCCAACAAGTTGGAGGGCACGGAGATGAGCAACTACATTGACGACATCGTGCCGGAGATGCGCGGCTGGTCCGTGGAAGAAGCCAAACAATACCAGCTCAACAATTTACTCGCGGGCGCGGAGACGCCGCCAAAGTTTGTGGCCGAGTTCCTGTGCTTCCTTTTGCAAGACAAAGAACATCACCGCTACCTTTCCGGGTGCGTCATCCCATACGGAGTTTGAAAATGGACAAAGCAGAACGTGGCGCGAGCCACACAATCAAACAACTCAAGATCTTCGGAGTTGAGAACGAAGTTGTCATGGACATCGGGGCGAACGTCGGCCACGTGTCGCGATGGCTTCAGGACAATGGCGCCAAGCGGGTTGTTTCCTACGAGCCGCACCCCGGTGCCTTTGCCGAGCTCAAGAAGCGCTGCCCGGATGTCGAACTGGTCAACGCCGCGCTTCTCACGAAGGCCGGCAAGTCAGTCATCGCCACCTCTCAAAAGGACGCGGACGCCGGGTATTTTTGCAACGCCTCGATGACCAGCGCCCTCCCGGTCAAGACCGAAGTTGAGGTGCTGTCATTCCCGGCAGAACTTCGCCGGGTCAAGCCGACCGCGATCAAGATGGATGTGGAGGGCAGCGAGTACGATATGCTGCTCAACACCCGGCTCGTGAAGCGGATCAAATGGGTGAGCATGGAGGTCCACAAGCTCAACAATCCGACCGGGCCGTATCTCTTCGCGGCTTTGGCGATGACCATGTTCAGTCAAGGGTTCGGTATGTACCCATTACAGCCGTCTTGCCGGCCAAAGCCCGGAGTCTGCAAGTCATTCTGGGGCTTCATGCAGGTTGACTTTGCCCGAGGTCATGAGACGCGAGAAGAGGATGCCAAGTGGATCGCTTCTCTGGTCAAAAGAGGGCAGCGCGATCGGCACAAAGTCAACACGCGCATCAAGCCGCTGCAAGATCTCTTCAATCAGGAGTACAGGACATGAAGTTGAACCTTCCACCCCAGCTCAATCTGACCCCAGCGCGCACCGCCAAGATCGCTCGCTACGCTCCGGAGATCCGGGGCGGGCGGCGCCAGGTGCCGGTCTCCTTTCAGGTGGCTTTGACGGACTCTTGTTTCAATCGGTGCATCGGCTGCGGCCATCCCGACCGGGACCAGAAGAAAATGGCGCCCGGAATGTGGTGCGAGTTCCTTGATGACTTGCCGGTTTTGCCGGAGTCCGTTTGCTACTCCGGTGGCGATCCGATGGCCTACCCCTACTTCAACGAAGTGATGTCATGGCACCTCCAAAATGAAATCGAGTTCGGGTGCACCATCACCGGCTATGTCCCCAAAACGATCGACATGGGCTTGTTGGCTCAAGCGGCATGGATCCGGGTCAGCCTCGATGCGCTGGACCCGGAAGTCTACGCCAAGGTCCGGGGCAAGACTTCGGTCCACAAGGTGCTCGCGTCAATCGACAAGATGTTGGACGCCGGAGTCAACGTGGAGCTGGGCATCACCCTTCACCCCGACAACGAAGGCGAGTTGCCGGCGCTCAAGGAATGGGCCAAGGAAAAGGGCATCACAGAGATCTTCGCCCACTATGTCTACCCGCAGTCTAACCCGATGTGGGAGGACATTGACTTGGAGGATCGCGGCGTGATGTCGTTCAAGACCTGCAAAGCCGCTCTCCACCAACTTTATATCGACTCGGACGGATCGGTTTACCCCTGCTGTGTTACGGCGGGAGACACACGCTCACAAGCTCAGGGAGCCGCTCTCGGGAATATCTTTCGGGACCAGTGGGCCTGGATCTGGCTCAACGTTGTCCATTACTCCGAGCTCAAGCGGTCAAAACTTCCGGAGATCTGCCAGACTTGCTGCGTCAAACGTCTCAGCGAGATCAACCACGTTCACGATTTTCTCATCACCGACACCAAATCATTTTTCTAAGGAGAACCACATGCAATTCTTTATCGAACAGATCGCAATTTGCCCGCCCGACCGGGAAGCCGCCATGGACTTGATGAAAGCCATCGGTGCCCAAGACTGGGTGAATGATTCCGTCCGAGCCAAAGGCACTGTCTACGGGGAAGAAGGCAGCAACGCCGCACACCTCGCCTTCAACTACGATCTTCGGCACCCGGAGAAGTTGGAATTTGAGGTGCTCAATTACGTGATCGGGCCCAACTGGATGGAAGGGAAAGCGCCGGCAGTCAGCCACCTCGGGATGCACTGCACCGCTGAAGAATTGAAGGAGTGGAAAGACTTTTTCTATCTTCGCGGCATCGACATCGCGCAGGAGGTGAAGACCCACTTCCACAAGAACCCGTTTTTGATCGACAACGGGC
>Ga0316187_10001532_pt1 | contig 20050 bp, 15 predicted proteins | sample CroRivburrow1_MG_FD_204927 | JGI IMG/M metagenome (GOLD analysis project Ga0316187, IMG submission 204927) | Coastal sediment microbial communities from Maine, United States - Cross River worm burrow 1 | ecosystem: Environmental > Aquatic > Marine > Coastal > Sediment | place: USA: Maine...
AAATAAAGGCTGCCCTTCGGCGCGCTGAGAAACGCGCGGCCTTGATTTTGTTCCTCACTTCGCATGTTTGCTGCCAATACAAAAAAAGAAGAAAAAAAGTAATTCTTATTGGCGCTTTCAACAGCAAGAATCATATTCTTTACAGGAATTGAAATAACTAACTTTATCATAAACTAAGTGGTGCACTTTCATATTGCATTTGACCGCTAAGAGCCAAATTAATCCCTCATTGCGCTGACTCAGGGTCATTCCCCGGTTAATTTTTTTATCAGTGTTCGTGAATTTGTAAGCGCTCTGTGGGCGCCAAGCTTTACTATCCTTCCAAAAAGCTTGCCGATTTATTGTCGAAAAACTGCCAGCCGGATGCTTACATCGGGAGCGTATTCATTCGATGCTCGGATAGCAAAGCAGGGCTGAGTATGAAGGGGTGAGAGTTCAATAAATGCGCGTAACTTGACCCTGAATTAATTGCGTGGGGATTCAAAATAGTCTTTGATACTTAACGCCGGGCAATTAAGATTTTTGTATGAAAATTCAGTCAATGAGACTGGAATAATATTCGCACAAGTCAAAATAGTATGTATAAATTACCTATTAATAAAACCCATATCCGGTTCTTACTAAATTCTATTTATGATAAAGCGGGGGATAATATGAATACTTCGGATTCATTGGCCAAAGCCGCTTTCCAGATTATTTTAAATGTGTATCGTGCGTTGCTACCCTGCGGTATGATTACGACGCCATACCGGCAACGTTAGGCATTTGATCGAAATAAACTTGCCACCTTCCACTCCATCTGAACTCATAATTCAAGATTTTCCTGGTAATATTATTTTGACCTGAACCCTTCGCGCCTCAAACCTTTAGGACGGACAACAATGAAACGACAACTTTTAATTTTGCTGATGTTTTTCACGACATGCGCTTTGACTTTTGCGCAAGATGAAGCGATAACCAAGGATGGACAAAAAGTATTGCTATATAATGACGGCTCTTGGAAATTTGCAGGCGGCGACCCACTCGACAATAGTAAAATGATAACTGTTGGCAAATTAGAAATTCCTAAAATTGAACGGAATGAGACAATTATTTCGCATATTGGCTATTCTCTTTCTTACAATGAGACACATGAACAGGCGAAATGGGTCGCATACGAGTTGACAAGTGAAGAAACCAATCGAAAATGGGAAAGAACGAACAAGTTTTTAATTGACGCGAAAGTAAAGACAGGGACAGCAAACGATAAAGATTATTATCACTCAGGTTACGACAAAGGCCATTTAGCGCCCGCAAGTGATATGGGGTGGTCAAGCGCTGCAATGGCCGAATCGTTTTATTATAGCAATATAAGTCCGCAAGACTCTGGTTTTAATAGAGGAATTTGGAAACGACTTGAAGGGTTGGTTAGAACATGGGCGGTTGACAATGAGTCTGTCTATATCGTGACAGGGCCTGTTTTGACAACTGCGCATGACGCCATTGGAAAAAACAAAATTTCTGTCCCGAAATATTTTTATAAGGTAATCCTTGACCACAAAGAGCCAGGTATTAAAGGCATCGGGTTTATTATGCCGCACATGAAGTCAAGTGGTTCGCTTCAGATATATGCAGTATCCATTGACAGCGTTGAGAAATTCACAGGCATTGATTTCTTCCCTTTATTGCCAGATGAGCAGGAAAATTTTATTGAGAGCAGTTTAAGTATTGAATCGTGGTCTTGGAAAAGTTCAAAGCTCGCAAGTGGAACAGCAGGGAAAACTGTATCGGCTCAATGTGATGGGATTACCGGGGCGGGGGCAAGGTGCAAAAATAAAACGCTCAATGTGAATGGTTATTGCTCTCATCACGTAAGCCAAATTAACAATAGAAATGAAAGCATAAAGACCACTCAACGGACTGCCATCACCAGTAAAAATAGTTCTTTTTCCATACAATGCTCCGGGACAACAAAAGCAGGCAACCGTTGTAAAAGAGTGACAACCAGTTCAAACGGACGATGTTATCAGCATGGAGAAAAAAGCTAACTATCGGTTTATAAGTGGTCTGGTTTCTCTGGACAGCTTTTAGTCATTTATAGGTGATCTTTGTCATGCCGCCGCCAGTCGGCATCTAAATCAATTTTCTCAGAAGTAAACCCTTAATCGCGCAAACCCGCCAACGCCGAACTCGCCAAATTCAGTCAATTTTCCGCCAAAAGGAATGTAGCCGACAAACATGATCTCGCTGTTGTCATTTAAGCTGTAATCTACCCATGGAAAAACCAGGCCGCTGCCGTCATTCAGGTTCACCATGAAAAAGTTTGACATATTGTAGAGTTCAAAAAATGGACGCATGCCGCCGAAGAAAATATAGTCGCGACCGAGATTTTCACCCTGGGCGCTTAGAAGCCGCAACCAATCGTTAAGCGTATAGTCGGATTTGTCGCTTTTGCCGAGACCATTGCGATAGTATTCCGAAGTGATATAGAAGCCGTTCTCAAAAGTATAGTCGCCGCCAATCAAATATTGGCTGAAATGGTCTGAAATTTCCATGCGGTTATGGGCGCCTTCTCCCCAAAAGCCAAGGCCAAAAAGCTCGCCGGAAAAATCAGCGCCGAACAAACGTCTTCGTTCAGGCAATTCCACAAGGTTGTCCAAATCCCAAAATGACTGACGCTTTTCGATGAAAGAAAGAGAAAGGTCGAAACCAGCAAAATGCTGCTTGATTCCCCAAGCTTTCATGGAGGATTTAAAATTTTCTTCCGGGCTGAAAATGGCTGTGATCATTCCTGCGGAAGAAAATGGTATTTCGAGCTTAAATGCATTCAATCCAACTTTTTCGTAAGCTGGGTCGAGCGCGTTTTTATCATTAAAAATATCTGTGGGGTTCCAGGTGTAGCCGCTTCCCCGGGGCAATTGCTGCTTGCCGATGCGCAGGTTGAAGTGGTCGCTATAAATTGAGACATAAGCGTTATCAAGAAAATTTCGATCTTGAACCTGAATGGAAAAGACGTCGCTGACTTGCTGCGCCGTTTGCGCGGGCAGCGCATTTAAAACAGGGTCAATCAGCGCGGCTGGAATAAAGTCAGCGGCGGAAAATGTGGTTTTCCCGTGGAAGGTCTGATAGACATAATCGCCGGTAAAGCTCATGTTCTCGCCAATGGCCGCAGTTAGGTCGAGGCGGATTTTGTTGTAATCCTGCAGGATGAACTTCCCGCTAATTTTTTGTGGATAGAATTGGTTCTCATAGTAGCCGGATAGTTGTAAATCCTGCGCGGGCAGGCGCGCAAAGGTTGTTCCGACCAGCATGAGCATGACAATGAATTGGTGTCTCATCGTTTTTTCAGGTTATTGGTGGTGAACAGTTTGTCATCGAGTTTGACGTTCATTTTAATGCTTATGTTTTCGATGACTGTTTCGCCGCCTTCCTGCAGGTTTGTCATGACCATGCGCATCGGATGCCAGCGGGTTTCGATTTTCTCGATGTTATGGCATTGCAAACGCTTGAGCAATTCGTCCTCTTCATCATAATAATGGCATTGAATTGTAACGAAGCGTTCTTTGTCAGCCCAGAGAATGAGCTTTGAATAGGAGGGGCCGGATTCGGTGGGAATCAGCTCAAATTTATAGCACAATCTGTCGAGAATCTCCTCTTCGCCTAACAAGGTGTAAGTGAAGTCTTTTTCATAGTTTCCGGCTGACATGTCTTCGTATGAAAAGTCGCTGCCCTGCACTTTTTGCTTTCTCGCATGACTGGCCAAATGTCGCACCCGGTCGGTTTTTGGTGTGTAAAACCAGATGTCGTCGCCGTCGTTGAGCATTAAGACTTTATCGCCTTTGACGCGTTTTGGACTGATGTATTCCATGAGCTGTTTGGCGTTGCGATCCTTGCTGTAGCCGTGGAACTCAAGAGTTCGTTTTTTCCCTGAGGAGGTTTTGATAATTTGGCGTCCGTGTGATTCACTGGATTGAATTCTTTCCATATCCGACAACTTTTTAATGATTTGTTCCGGCGTTAATTTTTGAGAAATAACATTGTTTGCGTTGAGCAGCAAAATGGCAAGCAATATGGTTTTCATTGCGACGATCTCCTGTTAAAATTTATCCCTGTATGAAAAAGACAAAAACAATTTTCTTGCTGACCTCAGGAACTGAGCCTCAGGAACTGATTCTCAGGTAGAAAACACTGCTTTTAAGCAAAAAAATGGAAATCTTCTGCTGTTTCTGTATGTCACAAAATCCAGGTTGAAATAATAATTCATCTTTATTTACCCTGTCATCCGGTCTACATTTTTCAGTTCACATAAGTCTAAGGCGCTGATGACAAACATGCCGGAAAATCAAAAAAGCCTTGTTTACTTTTGCGGCTTATTGCCGAGCATGGCGGGCAGCAATACAATTGAGGCGACAAAACATGCGCCAACGCCAATAAACAGCGCGACGCCAAGACTGCCAAGCCCGCGATAGGTTGCAAATGTAAATGAGCCAAAGGCCAGCATTGTGGTGACTGAAGTTAGCATGACAGCTTTGCCGGCGCTGGAGAAAACCGTGCGAATGTTGGCCTCGCCTTCGGCTTTGTAACGGTGTAAAAGATGGATGCCGTCGTCAATGCCAATGCCGAGGATCATGGGCAAACCAATGACATTCATCATGGTCAGTTGCAGTCCGCAAAGTTGCATGACGCCTATCATCCAAATTGCGCCGACGAGAAGAGGTACCATCGCTGTTGCAGCGTATTTGAGCTTGCCGAAGTCCCACCAGAGCAACAAAAAGACAACGAGCAAGGTGAGGGTGAAAGCCGCCTTGCCATCTTTGGCGATCAATTTCATCACAACATAAGATATGGCGGGAACCCCGGTAATTCGCTCGTCTAACTTCAACATTCGTTTGTTAAATTGCTCAAGAAAAGTTGCGTCTTCCCAAATGCCTTGTTTTGGATAGATGCTGACCAGAAATTGATCCCGTTTTCGACTGGTGAATTCGCTCATGATCCTGTCTGGAAGATTGTCGAGCGTAATCGTCTCCGTTGAAGTCATGGACAGCGCTGTTTTTTGGTAGTGGGGTGAAAATTCTGTCTGAAATTGGTTCAACCCTTGCGCGCTTTGCTCCGGGTTTTCTTTGATGAGATTGGTCAACTGAGAAATGACGCCCTTTCCAGCGCTGTTTTCCAAATTTCCCACTAACTGCTCGCACTTTTTGTCAACTTTGTCCTGTCCGCCAAGATAAGCGAGTTGCGCCAATTCAATAATGTTGCTTTCAAGCCTGGACAATTGTTCAACGACTGCGGCGATATCTTGTGTTTGGATGTGTTGCAGTTTTAGGCTGTTCTGCAGGTCGTTTTTGATATCCCGAATTATGGCCGCGCGCGCTGTCTGCTGACTGACTGAAGGAATGTATTGCGATATACTGGTCACCATGCCCACCATTTTGATCTTTTTGGCGGCTTCCGCAACCCTTCTGGCTTCTTGAACTGAGGACACTGATAAAACGCCAAAATCGGGGGTTACATCGAATTTGTTTTCCATTATATGTTGCAACTCAATCGACTTCAAGCCCTCTGGTTCCATGTTCAGATAGTTTTGATCAAAGGTAATTTGCATGGCGGAGTAGAGCATGCCAATGGTCAGCATGGCGCCAATGCCAAGGGTTAAAAGACGATTATTGGCAATGGCCACCGCCAGGTCGCCAAGAAAATCAAACTCAATGGATCTGACTGTGCGCTTCTTTCGAGATACTTTATCGCGCACCTTTTCTCGCAGCGCAAGCATTGCCGGTAAAACTACGATGCTTGCGATCATACAAAGCAGAATACCTGAGCCAGCCACCAGGCCAAATTCCTGCATGCCTTTTGTTTCGGATATGAGCAGCGTTAAAAAAGCCAGAGCCGTTGAGATGGCGCCGGTAATGACGCCGACTCCCGACTTTAGCAAGGTTTGCTCAACAGCCGCGTCAAGCGCTACCCCTGCGGCGCGCCGTTCCGTAAAAGTCGAAATGATATGAACGGAAAAATCAACGCCAAGCCCAATCAGGATGACCGCAAACATGGATGTCATAATGTTGAGGCTCCCCAAACTGACGGCGATTAAACCGGAAGTCCAGGTGACGCCCATTATCAGGGTGACGCCGCTTAACAGAGGAGCGACCCACATTTTAAATGAAATGACAAAGAGAATGACAATGAGAATAATAGCAATGAGGGATGTGATAAACATGTCAGCGCTCATGGCTTCCATCTCATCGCGGTTGATGGCAATTGCGCCGGTTGCGCTGGCGTATACAGAGGGAAATTGAGCGAGAAGACTATTTATTTCGTCGTCCATTATATTGATGGCCTGCACACCTTTTTCCATTTCGTTGATCGAAAAAGTGGGGCGGCAAAGCATTAGAATCATATCTTTATTCGGAGAAAGATAGTATTCGTCGCCCACTAACATCTGTTCGGCCGCCTGCCGCGCAGCTTCAATGTCAACCTCCTCACCCCGAACCGTCGCCGCGACTGTTTTGACCCAGTTCCCGATGGCGTTCAAAAAGGCAATGGAGGTGTTTTCCTGCTCTTTGGTGGAGATGCCGTCTTCATCATAAATATAGGTTTTTTCAAAATTGTCGTTGAGGTGAGTTAGCCATGCGGACAAATTCATGTCAGTGTAAAGGTTGCGGCTGTTTTTTAGATCTTTGACTTTTTGCAACATGAGTCCGTGGCGCAAAATAAAGTCACGATCTTGTTTATGATCCACCCGTTGAATGTAATCTGTCAAGGAGAGCAAACGAGGCGCAAGCGCATCGGAAAAGGCTTTTAATTCGGTTTCATCGCCGGTGGCGGCAACAATGATCATACTCGCTGTGCTAAAATTCTCAACGATTTGATCAAACTCCCGCACCAGTAAATGATTGCCTGGCAACAAATCTTTGAACTGGGTTTCAAGTTTCAGACTTTGGGCAAGCGCGCCCGCGATAAATGTAAAAGCAAGGCTAAACAGAATAACTTTTAAAGGGTGTTGAGCGGATAAACGGGCTATTCCACACAGTATTTTTTTCCTCATCGCAATATCTCCTAACCCGACCGGGCGGTCGGTTGGCGCTTTGAGCCGAACCTGGCTATCAACCTTTTTAGTCGCGTTCCTGCCGCTAAAACGCCAATATACCGTTGTCGCCCAAACAGTGCAACCCTGATTCTTTTGATAAACTAAAAAGGCGCCACTTTATCATAAAATGATAAAGTGAAATAGAGAAGTGGTCTGGTTTCTCCAGACAGTTATTATTGCTCGTCAAGTGATCTTTGCCTTGCTGCCGCCAGCTACAGCAAGGCAATCTTCGCAATAAATTTGACCCGGTGTTTTTTTCTCCAAATCATAACGCCTTCGTTCCTGATTTGGAATGAATAAAATAAGACCATCGATGACTGTAAGCAATGTTCGAAAATAACAGACAATTTCTGGCTATGATTTTTTAGCCCTTGTTACATGCTTTTCTTTATTCTTGACGAATATAAGTTTGTGCCTGCTTTTAGGACTTTCTCTTTGTTCTAATTCAAAATTACCAATAGATTTAATTAATGGTGTTAATTTTTCAAAGCCATAATTCCTTGAATCGAAATTAGGTTGTTTTTTTAGCAACAGGCTGCCCACATCTCCAAGGAAAGCCCAACCGTCTTCATCTGAAAGGTCAGATATTGTTGAGGATATTAACTTAATTTCAGTACGAGTAACTTTGTCAAGACTTTCTTTGACTTTGTCTTTTTCTGGAGAATCTTCTTTCTTTTCAGATTGATTTCTAATTATTTCGATATAAATAAATTTATCACAGGCTACTATAAAAGGCTTGGGTGTCTTTTTTTCCCCGATGCCTATTACCTGCATTCCAGCCTCTCTTAATCGAGTAGCTAATTTTGTGAAATCACTGTCACTTGAAACCAAACAAAATCCACTTACTTTTTCTGAATAAAGAATATCCATTGCATCAATTATCATCGCTGAATCTGTTGCATTTTTTCCAGTGGTGTATCCGTATTGTTGGATTGGAGTTATTGCATTTTCCAGTAGCAGGTTTTTCCACTTTGATAAATTCGGCTTTGTCCAGTCTCCGTAGATTCTTTTTATTGTAGGATTGCCATATTTAGCTATTTCCTCCATCATTTCTTTTACATGCGCCGATGGTATATTATCACCATCAATGAGCACTGCTAAGTTTAAATTCTTTTCCATTTTAGTCCTCTATATTTTCTTTGTTCGTGCATACAGAAGTGGTCTGGTTTCTCCGGACAGTTATTCATGCTTTATAAGTGATTTTTGGCATGCTGCCGCAAGCGATAGCTGATAATTTTCGAAATAAATTTGATCCAGTGTTTTTCTTTCCAGACCACTTTTCGGTCTCTATTGGATTTTCTGTGATAGTGATAGCAATGGCAATGGATCCTAAACCGTAGGGATAGTGATGAACTGCAAATGTTTCCCAATTTCCTGGCGGCGCGGCTACTAATAACTTTTGAGTATTCAGATCTTGTACTGGCAGTGAAGTCCGGGTGAAATTTGCGCTGATATGCTGTTGATTGACCAGGCCGCCGAGGTTTAAAAAAACCATTTGTCATTTGGCTTGGGAATTATTCCGGGCGCCGACAATGACCTCTTTCCCGTCAGGTAGTTTAGAAAACCTGCCTTTTGATTTGTCATGAACAGGATCTGATGATGACCATGGCCATCCGCCAAATTGTGTTTGTTGATATTTTTGTACTGTTTCACGTAAATCATCTTCTGTGTTTGCAACAAAAGGGCCGTATTGCACAAGAGGTTCATTTATCGGGCGGCCTTGCAGGAATAAAAAATAACCTTCCTTTGAACCATTTGTGATCTGCGTTTCTTTTTCAGAATCAAGTTCAATGAGATGATTTTCCTTGATTTCGGTTGTTCCGATAGTGAATAGATTCCCTTGATAAAAGTATAATGAACGCGTTACCCCGTTTTCTATTGGCGGAATACTGAATACTGCATGACTCTCCATCTTAATTGTCCATATCTGAACATGGTTGTCGGGATCAGCAGCCCATGAATTTGGCGTCGGTGGCAGAGCCAACTGGTCATTAAAAGAGCCTGCCACCAGGTTAACACTCGTTTTTTTCCCTTGCTCATCCTTAACTGAAATTTTAGGAATATCTTCACTCCACAGCATTTTATAGTGTGGAGCTACTTTTTTATCTTTCTTGGGTAAATTCAACCAGATTTGGAAAATTTCAAAGGGATTTGAATCCTTATTTAAGAGTGGAAACATTTCGGCATGTTGCACACCTTTGCCTGAAGTTAACCACTGTACGTCGCCATCGCCAAAACGTCCCGCTGCGCCAAGGGAATCAGAATGATCAACCATGCCTTTTGTCACCACAGTCACGGTCTCAAAACCGCTATGAGGATGTGCGGGAAAGCCCGGAACCTTTGTGCCGTGATACATGTTCCATCCATCTTTACCAGAGAAATCCTGTCCGATGTTGCGCCCTGTTAAAGAACTCTCTGGCGCTAAATTGTCATTACCTCCCGGATAAAGGTCAAAATGATAAGAACAAAAAATAAAGGGGTCTTGAGTTTGCCATGGTAAGCGTAAAGGTTTAATGTTCAATATCGGTGTGCTATTAGTCATATCTATTACCCTGTAAAGTAAGAAGTGGGCTGGTTTCTCCGGACAGTTATTGTTGCTTGATTAGTGATCCTTGACATGCTGCCGCTATCTGCGGCTGCCAATTTTCGAAATTAATATAATCCGGTATTTTCGTTTCCAGGCCGTAAAGAATAGGCTCCTGATTTTTGATGAATAAAGTAAGGCTATCGATCATTTAAAGCAATGTCCGAAAATAACAGACCATTTCAGTCTGGAGAAATCGATGGAGCTGTAAAGAAATATTGATTTTGTAGTTTTTTTTTCTAATATATCCATCTATTGTGAGGAGGTCTCAGGCTATCTGTTTGAGGAGTGCTTTGACTGTATCTGTTGTTTGACAAATGTGGTTTTGGGTCAGGTATAGGATAATGGCTCTCAGGGGAGATTGAAATCAGGGAATTCGTGTGGGGAGAAAATAAAGCAGAGAAGAATTTTTAGCTTGCCCCTATAGCTCAGTTATGGATAGAGCGGTGGTTTCCTAAACCATGTGTCGCAGGTTCGAGTCCTGCTAGGGGCACAATACATATATATAGTTTGACATTATTGGTTGCGTTTGTTACATTGGATGTTTGGTGGACTTTGATAGTTGTTTAGCTCAGTTTCTGTTTTGTTATCCCGCCTTTGAGTGAATACGTATAAAAGTATTTTGTTTTTAGCCAAGGATGGCGTTCAAATGTTGGATCTGGAGTTCTATTCTTTTTTTGAGGATATGTTGATTGGTAGTGCTGATTGTTTTGGGTCTTTTTAGCTGAACTTTAGGTCTGTGAAGAATACAGTTTGGCAATATCTTCAAAAGGTAAGTATAGAATGTAGATTTTTCGTGTGATTATATAAGGAAATGTTTTTTGTTGTTAGAAATAAAAGGATGGTCTTCTGTGGTTTGTTTAAATCGATTTATATATATATCCCTTTTGTTGTTCTTTGGGCGCTCCTCTCTTTGGGGGCAGTCTGTTGCGGATACTCCTGCGGTTTCGGATAGCCTGAAGACTGCTTTGGTTGTTGCGAAAGTGCCAAATCAACTGAAGTTGGTTGAGGTTACATCTCAACCGGCAGGTGTTATTGTTCGGCTAAATGGAGCTTATTCGTTTGTTGGAAGAACACCTTTTAAGGTGCCATATCCCTTGCTGGGGCGATACGATGTTAAGGCTGGAAAGCCTGGCTATGAGTCTGAGGCTTCTGTTGTCGAGTTTGTGCAAAATGAAGAAAGCAGTCTGTCTATCAGGCTAATACCAAAAACGAGATGGAAGGCGGCAATTCGTTCCCTTGTCTTTCCAGGGTGGGGGCAGTTTTACGGTGGAGAGAGGTTGAAGGCTATTGTAATTGGCGCAATTCAGGCGGGTCTTGCCGGATACACGTTAATGGCGATTAATGATTATAATGATTCAAATCGAAAAATGAATCTTGCTTTTGCCAATTTTAACGCTGAATCGAAGTTGGAGGATTTTCAAGAAGTTCAAGCCCGCTATTTGGGAGTCAGAAATGATTATGATTATCAGCAAACATTGGTATTGATTTCAGCGGGGTTTTGGGCTGCGAATTTGATTGATTCTTTTCTTTTCTTTTCCAATGGCCGTCACTCAATTGATGTTTTGCCAGTCGAAGCTTCGATGTCTGGCGGTTTGGGGAAAACAGGGTTTCGTCTTTCATGGAGGATGGCATTTTGAGAAAACCTATGAATACTTTCGTTTTACTTTTAAGTGTTATAACGCTTATATTGGCGTGTGTAGAGGTGCCTGTAAACCCACTTAAATATGATGTTCGTGATTTCCCGAAACCGCCAAGCAATGTTAAGCTGGCAATCGGTGACGGCGAAATCTCTTTGCTTTGGCAACACCCTAATCAAAAGTCTATTCGGAATTATCAAATTCAGCGCAGAGACTCTCTTCGGAGTAATTTTGAACTTGTTGGCGTTTCGGAAGAACTTTCATTTACAGATCGACCGTTGCAGAACGGGCGCGTTTATTTTTATAAAATATCCTGTGTGGACACAAATGGTCTGCAAGGAAGCGCCACTGAAATATTGTCAGGAATTCCGGCGGTTTTTGGGGTTCTTATTAATAATGGTCAGGCTTCTACAAATAGCCGATCCGTTAGTTTGACTTTTGCTGCACCAAAATTTACATCGCTTGTTATGGTGTCAAATGATTCAAGTTTTGAAAACGGGCAATGGGGGAATTTCACCACTCCCAGAAGTTGGGTTTTATCGCAGGAGGATGGACTCAAAACTGTTTATGTGAAGTTTAGAAATAATCAAGATGTTGAAAGTAATATGTCTTTTTTGGACAATATTATTCTAGATACCCAAGCCAGGATTTCTCAGTTTGTCCATGATGGGACTTCCAGGATTTTTTCTCCTGGAGACATACTTCATTTGCGCTTGCAGGCGAATGAAACCGGTGGCGTAGCTCAGGTTGATATAAATAATGTAGAGAAGGGGATTTTGTTATATGATGATGGTACGAGAGGGGATGTTGTAGAACAGGATGGTATCTATGAGGTTGATTACTCTATCCCTACAGGTCCTCAGGATGAGGGGGCTTTGGTTATCGGCAGATTTACCGACAAGGCCGGAAATGTAGCTTCCAGTTTAAATTCTTCTTCCGGGCGTATCATTATTAGGAGACCGCCTACGCCGGTAAACTTGATTGCCGTGGCGCCGCCGATTAATTCTTCGCGAAAATTGACACTAACCTGGTCGATTAATACCGACTCAGACTTTGCAAATTATCGTATTTTTCGAAGCCAGACTCCAGGCATAACCGAGCGCTCGCCATTGTTGAAAATTATACAGAATCCCTCTGTGCTCAGTTTAACGGATTCTTTATTAGCGCCAAATACCACTTATTATTATCGGGTATATGTTTATGATCAAACAGGGCTCTTTTTTGGTAGCAATGAAAGAAGCGGCGCCACAAACCCATAGTAAAAGGTTGTTCGTTTTTTGAAATTACAGTCACGGCGACAATATTGTTGATAAATTGGTTTTAAAATGGGAATTGAGTTATTGCCAAAGGAATTGGCTATAAGTGATTTTTGGTGGTTGAGGACTTTGATCTGGGTTTTGGATCCTCACTAGTTAGTAGAGTTTGGGACTGACTGGGCGAAGCTATGCTTAGTAGTACGGATGCATAAGTATTTGAATAAAAGGATGTTGAGATAAGATTATGGCTGTTCCTGTTGATGGATCCGTTGAGAGAAGTTGGTATGCAATTTATACTCGTCCAAGATTTGAAAAAAAAGTTGAAAAAGAGTTGTCGGAGCGACAAATTGAGTGTTTTTTGCCTGTCGTCAGCAGATTGAAATGTTGGAGTGATAGAAAGAAACGTGTGGATGAAATCCTGTTCCCTTCATACGTTTTTGTGCGCGTCACCGAACGGCACAGGCATGAGGCGCTGACACCGCTTGGTGTTGTTCGATTGATTAGTTTTAGCGGTGAACCAGCTAAAATTCCGAACATTCAAATTGAAGCGGTTAAGCGAATCCTTCAAGCGGGTTACGATCCGGTCGTTTGTCCTGAACTTACTCGCGGCGCAGCTGTTGAGATTGTTAGCGGCTCATTGCTGGGACTAAGGGGCATTGTTAACGAGGTCAGGGGACGCTATCACTTATCTATCTTTATTGATGGCATCAGACAATCTCTTTCAGTCAATGTTGAAGCTCAGCATTTGAAGGTGATTGATAGTAGTAAACTAAATTCTGCCTTTTTAAGGCAATTTACGACAGTTTAGCAGAGGTGTTGTGGGCATTTTCAAAAAAATATATTTTCTTATGTTGTTGGTTGCAGTTTTGGGGAGTTTCGTCACAAATGGATTTGCCCAGAGTGGAACCTATATCGTGCAGGTTCAGGATCTTCTGAAAGTTTCTTATTGGGAATATCCCAGCTTAAGCGCGAAAGTCAGAGTGGAACGAGATGGCGGCATAGATTTGCCTCTGGTCGGAGAAATTACGGCGGCTGGTCTTTCTATTAATGTGCTGCGTCAAAAGATTATTTCCCAGATGTCACTCTACAATAAGATTGTTACTCAAATAAGTATTGAAATTGTGGAATACGGCAAAAACATTGTTCATGTGACGGGTCATGTTAAGAAACCGGGCAAATATTCATTCGAAATAATTCCCAATTTGTGGGAAATTTTACTTGAAGCGGGCGGCCCGCTAGAGTCAGCCTCGCTTAGTGATGTTCTTATTGTGCGCTCCGATGAAGGCGGCAGAATTTATTCTATTGATCTTACCAAGGCATTGTCGGATGCGACATTAGATGAAATGCTAACGATCAAACCAGGCGATACAATTCAAATTCAAGCCTCAGGGCAGCCGGGTCAGGTGACATCGCCTTTGATCAAAAAAGAAGTGATCTATATTTTTGGCGCAATCGGTCGCCAGGGTTCGCATATCTTTCAGGCGGGTTCAAATTTGTTGGAAGTTATTGGACGAGCTGGCGGTCCTGCACAAAATGCCGATTTATCAAATGTCAAACACATTTCGGTCTCCAATGGTGTCAGCAGTATTGCTATTGTTGATTTGGAAAGTTATATGGAGAAGACAATTCCTCTTCCGATGCCTATTGGACCCGGAGATTTTGTCATTATCCCTAAAAAGTCAAGTCTTGGTCCCAGGTTGCTCAATGTGGTTATTACAACAACGGTGAGTTCTGTTTTAGGGACAATTTTATTTTTTGTTTTAAAACGATGAATTTATTCGACCCACAAAATAATCTTGAGTTTCGTGATTTCGCTAGAATCTTTGTTCGCAGAAAGTGGTATTTTCTCGCGCCGGTTGTCATCATATTCGGGTTGGGCATCTTTAAACTGACAACACTGGTTCCGCTGTATGAATCAAGTTGCACAATTAAGATTAATCAGAGTGTCTTGCAACTTCTGCCGAACTCAATAAAGAAAACATTGCCGCGTGTTAGCGAACCTGCTACAGCATACGCTGTAAAGAATCAGATTTTAAGTTCAGAATATTTAAGAGAGGTTATTGAGGAAATAAATTTCCTGAACTATCCGAGAGTTGTTGCGCACACAGCAAGAATGAAGCTATCTTATCCGGAAAAAGATGTGAAGGAAATAGGTGAGATGGTTGCTCTGAGTAAATTAAAAAAGGATATTAAGGTTCTTAGTAGCTCGCCTAACGCTGTTATGCTCAAGGCCATAGCAACTGAACCAGGCACGGCTTATGACATTGTAAAATCGTTGAGCCGAATTTTTGTTGAAGATAGTTATCGACGCGCGATGAGTCGCGTTGAAGGCGCTATGTCATTTAACGACGGTCAGATTAGTATTTTTAAAAAACAACTTGACGAAGCGGAAAATGAGCTGGAGAGCTTTCGGCGTAATCGAATTACAAATAGTATTACTGACGACAATCTGAGTAAAGGAGATGTTACAAGAATTCATAATGCGAATATCTCCTTAGAAATCACCATAAATGAAAAAAAGGATTACCTCAATTATTTAGGCTCTCAACTTTCGGATTACCCTGATATTGCAAGTTTGCCGGCGAACCAGAGTATAAGCAAAATTATGTCTCTTATTCATGGTCGAATTGGTGAGATGACTGAACTTATGAAACGCTTTTCATGGAAAAGTCCTGAAATAATCAATGTGAATCGAAAAATAAATGATTTGCGTGAGGAAATTCGTATTGAAAAGGATGTAATTGTTAGGAGAGAGTATACCCAGGCCGATGAGCCTACGTTAAGTTTACTTGTAGAGAAAGCAATTAGTCATGTAGACTTGGAGATTTTGCAAAAGAAAAAAGTGGCCATTGATTCACTTATTTTTTCATTTAAGCAAGCAAGCTCATTGAAACCGGTTGAAGAGATGAGCCTGGCAAAACTGGAAGCAAATGTTAAGGTAAATCGTCGTATTTATAATACCTTTGTTCAACAGAATACTGGTGTTGAAATAGAGGAAATGATAAGCCGTAAGGATGCTTCTGATCGCTTCAAAATAATTGATATGCCAAGAAAAAGTGATAAGCCATTCAATGCTGGCAGCAATATGATAATGCTCATTACTGTGACTGCGGCTTTGGGTCTTGGTTTCGGCGCAATTTATTTAAGAGAATTATTGGATACTTCAATCCGCACCGTTAACGAAGCGGAAGATTCTTTTAAAATTCCGGTATTAGGCGTTTTGCCCGACTTAACCCTTAAAGTTCCTGAAGTTGAGGAAAAAAGCAGAAAAACCATTCCGATTCTTATTGCATTACTTATTGTTTGCGCTGCGGGATTTCTCATCGTGTACTTCATATTGCCGAAATTTGACTTATGATAAAAAATTTTCAGGATATAGAGCGTACGCATGAGTTCAATGGAGATTCGGTCGACAGTCAGTCCCCCGCCTATTATGACGATACGCCTGGAAATGCTGAGACACAGCGACTTTTTGTTAAAATTGATGGTTTGCGCAAAGATATTGAACGGCACTGTTTACTTTTTACAAGCGCTATGCTGGGTGAAGGTAAAAGTACCATTTCATCTCATGTAGCCATGACCTGTGCGCGTAACTGGAGTAATAAGACGCTTTTAATTGATTTTGATTTAAGGCGACCGCGAGCTCATAAAATATTTAACATTGAAAGAGAAAATGGTGTTGCTGAAGTTCTCGCTGGTCACTGTTCCTTTGATGCTTGTATTAAGCCCAGCCTTGAGAGACAATTAGATGTTATTAGCGCCGGGAAGCTTGAAACTAGCCCGCTTGAGGTATTTAATTCGGGAACTATTCGTCAGTTTATTCAAGTTGCAAGAGAGCGCTATAAAAATATTATTATTGACTCGCCTCCTGTGATCCCAGTCAGTGATCCTTTGACGCTTTCACGTTTTGTGGATCATATTCTTTTTGTGGTAAAAGCAGGGCAAACTCCGCGCAAGATTGTTAAGCGTGGGCTGGATATGTTCTCAAGCGCCAATATTGAAATTTCAGGTATCGTGCTAAATAATGTTGACAATGTCTTGCCTGCTTATTTTGATCCGAAATATTACGGCTATCACTATTATTCTTACCAATAAAACAGTCCTCATTATTTTATAAACCAACCCTTAAATAAACAGCGGGTCGAATAGAAAGCTGACGCTTTTTTTTCGATGTTTGCGCATAGCTTTTACCTCCATGCATCTTCTTCCAGTTAGACTCTTGGCTTTTGGAGAGTAGTATGCGCTATGACTACTAATATTTGCTGAGAGCCAACTATGATTCCATATTGTCAACATTTAATTGAAAATGAAGAAATTGAAGAGGTGGTGTCGACTCTTAAGTCAGGCTGGTTAACTACCGGACCTCGCACTGTTCAGTTTGAAAAGATGTTCGCCGAATATGTCGGTTGCGATTATGCTGTGGCTGTGAGTTCGTGCACCGCCGGGCTGCATTTAGCTCTCGTAGTGGCGGGAGTTGGTGCGGGTGATGAGGTGATTACAACCCCGATGACTTTTTGCGCCACTGCCGAAGTGATAGAGTATCTTGGAGCTAAGCCAGTTTTTGTTGATATTCAGGAAGACACCTTTAATATTGACCCGGTTGAGATTGAAAAAGCTGTAACAGAGCGAACCAAGGCCATACTACCGGTTCACTATGGCGGAATACCATGCGACCTGAGCGCCATTCAGAATATTGCGCAAAAACATGGCTTAATTATTGTCGAGGACGCCGCTCATGCCGCAGGCAGTGTCTACCGGGAACAAAAAATTGGCTCTCACGGAAATATGGCGGCCTTCAGCTTTTACCCGACCAAAAATATGACAACTGGCGAAGGCGGTATAATTACAACAAATGACGCCAAAAGCGCCGAGATGCTCAAAATCTTGAGTTTGCATGGAATCTCAAAGGATGCCTGGAAACGTTATTCGAATGAAGGTTCCTGGTATTATGAAGTTCAGCATATAGGCTATAAATATAATTTTACTGATTTGCAGGCGGCTCTTGGCATGCATCAATTGCAGAAGTTAGATAGGTTTAACAAGTCGCGTGAGCATTATGCTGAATTATATATTAATGAAATCGCCAATATCCCTGGAATTTCGTTGCCAGCTTACTATCAGGACTATTTTACGGATAATGCAAACAGCGGATCCTCTTCAGCCTGGCATCTGTTTGTTATGATGCTTGAGCTGGATGCATTAACGATTGATCGCAGTAAGTTTATCGATGAGCTAAACAGCAAAGGCATTGGCGTTAGTGTGCATTTTATACCGCTTCATCTGCAACCCTTTTATGCGGATAAATACCAGTTAGGTCGCGGGGATTTCCCGATTGCCGAAAAGGTTTACGATAGAATCATTTCTCTTCCATTATACCCGAAATTGCAAACTGAACAGATTCATTACATCATTGAAAGTCTGGGTGAATTAGCGCAAAAATTTCATAGATAGGCAAATTTTGTCAAATTTTTTTCTCATTAAGCGATGTATTGATTTGACGGGCGCTTTGATAGTTGCAATTGTTACCTTGCCGGTAATGTTGCTGGTTGCTATCTTGGTTAAATTAGAAGATTTCGGATCTGTTTTCTATCGCGCTGAACGAGTTGGGTTAAACCAGCGCGCATTTCAGATGCTGAAGTTTCGCACAATGCGCCAGGACGCTGACAAGACAGGTCCCGGATTAACGCAACAGGGCGACCCGCGCATCACCAAAATCGGTCGTGTTTTACGCCGTTTAAGCATAGATGAACTTCCGCAAATTATCAATGTTTTGCGAGGTGAAATGAGCCTCATCGGCCCGCGTCCGGAAATAGCGGAAATTGTCGATCAATATTCGAATGAGCAACTGGAGGCATTGTCAGTGCGCCCTGGCATAACCGGACTTTCTCAGGTAAATGGTCGTGACGATTTGTCGATAGAAGAAAAGGTAGGTTTTGATTTGCAATATGTTCGAAATTTGTCAATGAAGCAGGAGTTAACAATTTTGGCTATGACACTTCCGGCTGTGGTGAGCGCGCGTGGCAATCGATTCTAATAGCAAAATTCTCATAATAGCGGCGCATCCTGATGACGAGGTGTTGGGCTGCGGCGGCACAGCGGCTCGACTTGCTAAAGCGGGTAATCAGGTGGTTCCGGTGATTGTTTGTGAGAATTCAACCGTGCGTTATGACGATGTAATGAAAACCACTCTCAGAGAAAATGCTATTGAGTGCGCGGAGATTCTTGGTATTGACAAGCCTTCTTTTCTTGATTTTCCTGACCAAAGATTAGATATATTCCCGGCTCTTGAAATGGCGCAACTCATTGAAAGAATTATTGCTCAACACGACCCGCAAGTTATTTTTACCCATCATGGCGGTGACATCAATCTCGATCATCGGGTTCTTTTTGATGCAACCATGGTGGCGACAAGGCCAACGCCTACTTGTAGCGTGCGGCAAGTCTATACTTATGAAACCATATCAGCCACTGAGTGGGGTGTCCCTGGATATCATCAGCCATTTACGCCGAATGTTTTTTTTGATATTTCGAACACAGTAGAGCTGAAGATGAAAGGTTTTTCAAAGTATGTCTCGGAAGTTAAAGAATACCCGCATCCCCGGTCGTTGGAAGGAATTGAAATCAGAGCAAAAGACTGGGGAACCAGGGTGGGCATGAAGGCGGCGGAACCGTTTGAATTAATTAGATCGTTGCAATAGAGGTCAGTGATGGGCAAAGCAAGAATCGGATTTGTCGGCTGTGTTAAGGAAGGGCGCGAGTGCCTGGAAGAGCTTATTGACGCTGGCGGCAATGTTGTAGGGGTGTTTACCTTTACCGATGAGATGGCTCGAAAAACTTCCGGAGCCGTCGACTTTGAAAAACTTGCCAATCAGCACGATACGCCGTTATTTAAGATCAATAATACCAATACACCTGAAACAGCCGAGCTGATAAAATCAGTGAGACCGGATGTTGTATTTGTGATTGGTTGGACTCGTCTGGTTAGCGCCGAAATTCTGTCTGTTCCAAAGCTTGGATGCATTGGCATGCATGCTTCCATGTTGCCTAAGTACAGAGGGCGCGCTCCTGTGAATTGGGCTATTATTAACGGGGAAACTAAAACTGCCAATACGATGATTTTGCTGGATGATGGTGTTGACACCGGAGACATTTTGTTGCAAAAACCTATCGATATCAACTTCTCAGATACATGTTATACGGTATATGAGAAAGTGGCGTCAGCCGGGCGCGAGATGATAAGTGAAATTCTGTCTTCTATTGATAGTGGTTGTTTGTCAGGAGAAAAACAGGATGACAATCTTGCCAGCCTGATGCCCAAAAGAACCCCGGCGGACGGCCTTATCGATTGGCATAAAACTTCAATGAAAATTTACAATTGGGTTCGCGCTCAAACCCATCCTTATCCGGGCGCTTTTACTTATTGGAACCATAAAAAAATCCAAATATGGGGGGCGCATCCGCAACATTATAGCGCCCCTGGCATGGACGAACAAACACAATATTGCTA
>Ga0316187_10001533_pt1 | contig 20046 bp, 14 predicted proteins | sample CroRivburrow1_MG_FD_204927 | JGI IMG/M metagenome (GOLD analysis project Ga0316187, IMG submission 204927) | Coastal sediment microbial communities from Maine, United States - Cross River worm burrow 1 | ecosystem: Environmental > Aquatic > Marine > Coastal > Sediment | place: USA: Maine...
GACTTATGGCAGGACATGCTCGAGACGTCCGTGTTCGCTCGGAGCCCGCTCCCGGCGGGCTACGGTCCTGCCATAAGTCACCCACCCCCTCGCGCTACCATCGCGGTGAGCCTGTCAGGCGCGGGAAGCTGATGTGAACTTGGCCTTGGCTTCCAGGAGCAGGGCCAGGAACACGGGCAGGATAGTCAATGTCACGAAGCTGGAAAACAGCAGTCCGAACAGCACGATGACGCCCAGGCCCCGGTAGAGTTCCGTACCCTCCCCCGGGATCAGTACCAGCGGCGACAGGCCGCAGACGGTGGTGATGGTCGACATCATTACCGGGCGCAGGCGGACGTGGGCTGCTTCCTTGACCGCATCGCGGATCGCCATACTTTTCTCTTCTATATTGCGCACAGCCCGCTCGACGATCAGGATCGGGTTATTGACGACCGTGCCGATCAGGATCAGGAAGCCGAGCATCGTGATCACGTCGAAAGGCTGGTTGACGCCCAGCGCGTTGAGTAACCACAAGCCAACCAGTCCGCCGGAAATCCCGATAGGCACCGTGGTCATGATGATCAGGGGGAATCCCCAGTGGCTGAAGACGGCCACCATGAGCAAGTAAGCGATCAGGATGGCCAGCACGAAATTGCCACCCATCTGCGCCCGGGTCTGCTCCAGCATGGTGCTGGCGCCAGTGATGCCGACCGTGATGCTGGCCGGGATTTCACCGGCTGCACGCATACCCTCGACCAGCTGCTCCTGCACGATGGCCACACCGGTTTCCAGGGGCACATCTCGCGGTGGAATGATGCCCAGTGTCACGGTGCGCAGTCCGTTAATGCGCCGGACACTGGAAGCGCCCACCGTCTCTTCCACCTGCGCCAGCGAGGACAGCTGGACCGTGCCGTCGGGTGTGTGCAGCATGATGTTTTCCAGGTCTGCCGGCTGGTTGATGGCCCCGGCGGTCGAATACAGATACATGTCTATCTTGTCGTCGTCCAGGAAGAACTCGTCGACGAATGCGCCATCGGAATAAGCCCACATGGTGTAGCCTAGCTGGCTCTGGGTGATGCCCAGTTCCGCCGCACGCTCCCAGTCGGGTTGTATCCGTGCGATGGGCTGCGACATGCTGAGCGTGGGCGGCGACGGGTCGGAGTTGACCTGTACGCCTTCGAACAATTCATTGGCCCTGTCGAAGGCCAGCATCGACGTACTGAACAGCTGCTCCAGGTTGCGCCCGGAAAACTCGACATTGATGCTGCGGCTGCCACCCTGGTTGCCGCTGAAAATCGAGCCGCGACTGGCGAAACTGCGCATGCCGGGCTCGGCCCTGAACTGTTTGGTCAGCGCGCCCACCAGGGCCTCGGTGTCATTACGGTCTGCCGGCGTGGTCACGAAGGTCATGTTGCCCGGACTGACCCAGGAAATCTGGCCGGCAATCGGCGGAATGTTCGTCTTACCCGACAGGTAATCCGATCCGTCAGCCCCGATCTGGCTGGTCACCTGCGGATCCGTTCGAGACCAGATGTCCACCATGGTCTCGAGGTTGTAGCCTGGCGGTGCAAATAAACGGGCAAAAACCTTGGCTTCTTCCCCTTCCGGCAGATACTCAGCAGCCGGGGCCATGGTCAGTGGTATCAGGATTGCTGCCGCGAGCGTGATCGTCAGCGCAATCACGCTGCGCCGCGTTGAGTCCAGCAGCCATGACATCCAGCGCATCAGGCCATGACCGATATGGATTCCGCCGCGAACGATCGCACCAACGGGACCTTTGTGATGCCCGGCGGGAACTTCGCGATGCGTCAGGAAATGGCCGGAAACGCTGGGTAAAAGCGTGACTGCGACGACCATCGACATCAGGATCATGGCCGAAATTCCAATCGCGATATCGCTATAAAGCTGCCCGGCTTCCAGGTCCAGGAAGACCACCGGCAAGAACACCATGACCGTCGTCAGCGTTGAGGCCAGCACCGCCGGCCAGACTTCCTGCACACCGGCCAGGGCTGCTTTTTTGCGTTCCATGCCACCGGCTACCATGCGCATGATGTTTTCCAGCACCACGATGGAGTTGTCCATGGTCATACCGATTGCGAAAGCAACGCCGGCCAGGGAGATCACGTTGATGCTGCGGCCGGTCAGCAGCAGCCCCAGGAATGCCGCCAATGCACATACCGGGATGCCGATCGATCCGATCAGGGTGGCCGACCAGGAACGCAGGAACAGGCGCAGGACCAGCACAGCCAGAACGGCGCCGATCAGCAGATTCTTGATGACGGTGAACACCGAATCCTGAATGTAGCGCACATCATCACTGCGCTTGATGATGGCAACCCCGTAATCGCTGGCCAGGCCCCGGTTGAGTTCCGCGATGGCCTCGTTAGCGTCGTTGAAAACCTCCACGATGTTGGCGCCGACCTGCTTGCGGATGGACATGAATACCTGCGCCTCGCCGTCACTGAAGCGATAGGAACGCAGTTCGGACTGGCCCATTTCCGCGTGACCGACATCCGACAGCCTGATGAACGTACCGTCCCGTTCGGCAATGATCAGTCGGTTGACGTCTTCGACACCCCGAAAGCGCCCGATGGTGCGCACCAGGTAGCGGCGTTTGCCAAAGTCCATGTCGCCGCCCGAGGCGTCACGATTGCGGGACCGAATGGCGTTCCGGACATCCATCACGGTCAGCTGGTGGGAGGCGAGCCGGGACGGGTCGAGATAAATATTCAGTTGCTTGCGCGTGCCGCCGGAGATATCTACCCGGGAAATACCGGGCACGCGTTCCAGCCGGGTCTTGATGTTGTCCTCTATCCAGTCGGTTTCCTCGGAAATATTCAGAGCTTTCGGGTTACCTGGCACAGGCTGGATGCTGTAATAGGCAAACGCATTCTGGGAAAACGACTCACTGGTGATACGCGGTTCATCGACATTCTCCGGGTAACGGGGAACCTGCGACAGGGAGTTGGAAGTGCGGATCAGCGCCTCATTGATGTCCATGCCGAACGGAAATTCCAGTTCGATGGTTCCTCGCCCGAACGATGCGGTGGAAATCATCCGGTCGACGCCGGTCACATTACGCAGGAACTCCTCCTGCGCTACCAGGATTTCTTTTTCAACGTCTTGCGGACTGGCGCCTGGCCAGAACGTCTGAACCGTAACGATTCGCGGATCGAGATCTGGGATCAGTTGCAACGGTACACGGAACAGGGCCGCCAGGCCGAACAGGCTGACGATGATGATCCCGACGGAAAGGATGACCGGTTTTTCAAGCGAGAACCGAATCACGTTACGCTGCTTATTCCTGCGCCACGGTGACCGGGATATCCGGTCTCAGGCTTTCATTGCCGAGTGTCACAACCAGATCGCCCTCACGGAGGTCCACCGCACTGACTTCCACGCTCTGCTGGTTGCGGCGGCCGACCGTCACGGGCACCGCATTGGCAACGCCATCCCGAACCACCCAAACCGCCGCGCTGCCGTCATTCCGGCGAACAATGGCATCGGCCGGCACCTGCAGCACCGCCCTGGATTCCAGCCCCCCCAGCTCAAACACCAGGTGGGCCGACATACCCGGAGCGAGTTCCCGCTCCGGGTTGGGCACGTCCATGCGCGCGGTGAAACTGCGGGTCTTGAAATCCGTTACCGGCACAATGCTTTGTACCTCGGCATGAATCACCTTTCCCGGATGTGCATCCACGGAAACTGAAACCTTAACTCCGGGCCTGATCTCCTCGAAATAACGCTCGGGCACATTGGCCTGTACCCGCAAAGGATCCAGTTGCACCAGCTGAAATGCCGTGTTCCCTGCATTCAGCCACTGCCCAATCTCGGTATGCTTGAACCCGATCACGCCGGCAAACGGAGCCTTCAATACATGCCGCGCGAGCTTGACCTGCTGGCTCTGCACCTGCGAATCCAGCTGCCGCAACCTGGTTTCTTCACCCGCCTCGGTCGCCAGCCTCGACTCGAACTGGGACTTGGAAATATTCCGGTCATTGATCAGCCTGCGCCCCTCGTCCGCCAGCCGCTTCGCATCCTGGAAGGCCAGTACCGCCTCTTCCTGGCGAGCCAACAACCGATCGAGTTCCAGCTTCGTCAGCTGACCGTCCAGTTCCAGCAGCACATCTCCTTCCTGCACCACGTCACCCGCATCCACGTTAATGCTCAGCACCAGCCCACTCTCCTGCGTGGTCAGGTTACTCGAACGCGGGGAAACCACGGAGCCAGAGAGCGGCAATTCCGCAACAATCGGCGCACTTATCACTGCTTCCGCACGCACTTGCACCTGCGCCACCAGAACACCTGGCAAGCATGCCAGCGAGGCGAGAATGAATGTGGTTCGTACGATTCGGGAATTCATGCCCATATCTTACCTATTTTTGAAAATTGTGGGACTCTCTTGAGGCTCGGTGCCATGATGCGCCGGAGCGCAGTGGGGCCTGTTTGCAGGACACGCTCGAGACGTCCCTGTTCGCTCGGAAAACGCTCCCGGCGTTTTACGGTCCTGCAAACAGGCCCCATTCCCCTCCGGCTCGCCCGGCACGAGATTGTCGGCTCGCGTAATGTCTGAGCTCAGCCGTGGTGCCAGTCTTTGGATTCGTCGGGGGATAGACCGAGCATTTCACCGGCGACATCGACTCCCAGGCCGGTCACGGTCCGGTTTGCATAGGCGAAGTAGGCGGTCACCTGGTTGATTTCCAGAATCTCTCCATCGCCCAGTCCAGCCGCTTTCATCACATCAACATCGGCTTGTCCGATATCACCGGGGTTGATAGTGAGTTTTCGGGCATACTCCAGCGCAGCTTGTTCGGATTGCGTGAACGGTTCGCCGGGCTGATCTTCGTCCAGTTGACTCCGATAAGCCTGATAGCTCACTTCATCGCCCTTCAGTTGCCGCTTCAGGCCGGCGCTGTGGTGGCGGGCGCAATAGCTACAGTCGTTGAGAATGCTGACCAGGACGCCTATGCACTCGAGGAACCAGACCGGCAGCTTGTTGCGGGGGTGGTGCAGCACGGCCTTGTAGAGGGCCATGTGCCCGTGCAGGGTATGCGGGCGCAGGCTGTGGATCTGCAACACGTTGTCGACCTGGCCGCCGGGACCGCTGACGAGTTGGTACATATTGTCGAGTCTGCCAGTGGCTTCTTCCGGGCTGATGACCTTGATATAGGGCATATTCAATTTTCCTGTTGGGGCCGGCTCACACCGGTATATCATACGGCCATGTATCGACTGGCTGTTGTGGTGATTGCATTGTTCTTGACCTCGTCCTGCGAATCGGCGGCCACTGTCCGCGTCGCCACCTTTAACATTGCGATGGGCCTGGAAAGTGAGGGCCAGATGGGACACGCGCTGGTGTCCGGGAATAACGAAAAGCTCGAAAAGATCGCGGAGATTCTGCAGCGGGTGCGGCCGGATATCGTCTTGCTCAACGAGTTCGATTACGACCCTTCCATAGATGCTGCAGCGTTGCTGAACGACCATTACCTGGCTAACGGACACAATGGGCAGCAGGCCATTCACTACCCCTGGCACTACCGCGCACCTGTCAATACGGGCGCGGACAGCGGGCTGGACCTGGATGGTGACGGCGAAACCGGAGGCCCCGGCGATGCCTGGGGTTTTGGCCAGTTCCCCGGGCAGTATGGAATGCTGGTGCTTTCGCGCTACCCGCTGACGGCCAGCCGCAGCTTCCGCGAGTTCCGCTGGGCCAGGATGCCGGGCGCGCTTCGGCCGGTGAATCCGGACGGCAGCGATTTCTACTCTGACGAAACATGGGCCCAACTCCGCCTGAGCTCGAAGAGTCACTGGGACCTGGTTTTTGATGTCAAAGGCCGGCCGCTGCATCTGCTGGCCCACCACCCTACTCCGCCGGTTTTTGACGGCGCCGAAGATCGTAACGGCCGGCGCAATTTCGACGAAATCCGATTCTGGCGGGATTACATCCATGCCGGAGATGACACCTACATCGTCGATGACCAGGGTGTTGCCGGCGGTATCTCTGAAGGTGCGTCGTTCGTCATCGCCGGCGATTTCAACGCTGACCCTCAAGACGGCGATTCCATTGCAAACGCTATGGGCCAGTTGCTGCAATCGCCTCGAATAAGCACGGTCTGTACCCCGGTGAGTAACGGCGGGGCGGAAGCCAGCCGGATCCAGGGCGGGCTGAACGGAGCACACCGGAGTGACCCGGCAGCCGACACCGCGGACTTTAACGACAGCTACACCGGTAACCTGCGACTTGACTACGTTTTACCTTCGAGCGACCTGGTTGTCAGCGGCTGCGGCGTGTTCTGGCCGGCTGCTGCTGAACCCGGTCATGCACTGGCCGGTGTGTCGGATCATCACCTGGTCTGGGTGGACATCGAATGGTAAACGAGCTGACACGGTTGTACCTCGACACGATCAAGAAGCACGCCGCGAATCCGGTAGGGTTCGGGGTGGCCATCGATCCCACCCACCAACACGAAGAATACAACCCGCTGTGTGGTGACCGGATCCGGGTGCAACTGCGCATCGACTCCGGACAGATAGAGGCCGCCGCGTTCGACGGCGAGGCCTGCGCCATCTGCATGGCCTCGGCTTCACTGCTGTGCGACTGCATCCCGGGCCAGACCGTGGACCAGCTGAAAATCCTCAACCGGAAACTGCGCGAAGCCCTTGAGGGAAAGATCGAACTCCCCGAAACCGAAACGCTTTCCCCGCTGCTGGGTGTGAAATCTTTTCCTTCCAGAATCCGCTGTGCGACGCTTCCGTGGACCGCTGCAACCCTTGCGAAGTAACATAAATTTAACTTGTTTTTTACAGGGATCGGATATACGATTGCTTTGCACAGATGGTAATCCGTTAAAAACAATATGTTAGTTTCGAATTCAGTCTGTTTTTATAGATTGGTTGCGAGTCCTATAGGTCACCTCAGAAGCTTCGATTAAAAACTCCTGTATTTTGATTTTAATGACGTCGACGATTGATCAGATTTTTTTAATTTTATAAAGGTAATTTCAGCAATGACGACAGGTACCGTTAAGTGGTTCAACGAGTCCAAAGGTTTTGGTTTCATTTCTCCTTCTGACGGAGGCAAAGACGTGTTTGTTCACTTCTCCGCCATCCAGGGCAGTGGTTTCAAATCACTCCAGGAAGGCCAGGCAGTGACCTTTGACGTAGAAGACGGCCCCAAAGGCCCCCAGGCTTCAAACGTTAACACCGAAGGCTAAGCAACACCCAGCCAGCTTTATAAGAAAAACCCCGCCTTCCGGCGGGGTTTTTTTATGCGCTAAGTCAACGAAAGCGCTATAGTTATGGCGGAGGTTGGTCACATGAGCCTTTCATCACAACAACACCCCCCTGCCGAACCCATCAAGGGATTGATCGAGCAACTTGAAACTCTGCGCCAGGAACTCGAAAACCAGGCTGAACAGGGCGAATCCCAGATTCTCGGGTTGCCGCCCGCGCACAAGGTAAGCGCCGAGAATCTGCTGCATTACCTGGCCTTCAGGAGCCAAGACCTGCGGCCCTTGCAGGATCAGCTGTCACGGCTGGGGCTGTCTTCGCTGGGCCGGGCGGAAGCGCACGTCATGGCGACCCTGGATGCCGTCCTGAACAATCTTTACCTGCTCGATGGCACACATCCTTCTCATGGCGAGACCGCGTCACCGCAGGAAGCCTTTGACGCCGGTAGTAAACGTCTGGCAAATAACACGCACAGGCTATTTGGCGATCACCCGCTGAATCGGCGCACGCATATCATGGTAACGATGCCGGCCGAGGCGGCCACCGATTACCTGCTGATGCACCGTTTGCTCAGCAGCGGTATGAACTGCATGCGAATCAACTGCGCCCATGATGACCCGGAAACCTGGTCGGGAATGATCCGGCACCTGCGTGATGCCGAAAGGGCCACGGGTCAATCCTGCCGTATTCTCATGGACCTGGGCGGGCCCAAGCTCCGGACCGGGCCAATGGAGTTGCTGCCGGCCGTGGCCAGGATCAAGCCGATCCGAAACGCGCAGGGACACGTTTTGCGCCATGCGCGAATCTGGCTGACTTCTGACCAGCAAAACCGCAGCGAATCCGAAACAGCCGACGCCTGCCTGGTGGTCGAGCCTGACTGGCTGTCCCGCTGCCGCGTCGGCGACCTGATCCTGTTACGCGATGCCCGTGACTCCAACCGCCGCTGGAGGGTCAGGGAGGTGACGACCGAGGGTTGCTGGGCAGAGTGCAACAAGACGTCTTATGTCGAGAACGGTACGGTTTTGCGGCGCCGCGGACACGAGCACACCACCCGCATCAGCTCCCTGCCCTGCCAGCAAAACGTGATTCACGTCCGCAACGACGACGTACTGCTGATCGTTAACTCGGGCGAGCCCGGCCAGCCAGCCCTGCGTGACGATAACGGCGACCTGCTCAGCCCGGGCAAGGTTTCACTGCCTATCCCGGAGGTTTACCGGGACACGCACCGGGGTGAAACGGTCTGTTTCGATGATGGGCGCATATCCGGCATCATTGAAAAGAAAAGCCCCGGGCGGATGCAGGTGCGTATCACGCATACACGAAGGCCGCTGGAAAAACTCGCGAGTGGCAAAGGGATCAATTTTCCCGATACCCAGCTGAGCCTGCCGGCACTGAACGACAATGACCTGCAGGCCCTGGAATTCGCTGCGCGCCATGCTGACATGATCGGACTGTCTTTTGCTAACCGTCCTGAAGACGTCCGTGACCTGCACGATCACCTGGCAAAGATAGACTGCAAAGAAGTGGCTGTCGTGCTGAAAATCGAGACCCGCTGGGGATTCGCCCGGTTGCCGTTGCTCATCCTCGAAGCGATGAAATTCCCGGCCTGCGGTGTGATGATCGCGCGTGGCGACCTGGCGGTGGAGTGCGGCTTCAAACGAATGGCCGAAGTCCAGGAAGAAATGTTATGGATCTGCGAAGCCGCCCATGTACCGGTGATCTGGGCAACCCAGGTACTGGAGGGCCTGACCCGGCGGGGTCATGCCTCCCGTGCTGAAATCACCGATGCCGCCACCAGCCAGGCGGCAGAGTGCGTCATGCTGAACAAGGGCCCGCACATAGCTGAAGCCGTGCAGACCCTTGATGACATCCTGCAGCGTATGCAGGCTCACCAGTGCAAAAAGCAATCCATGCTGCGCAAACTTCAGGTCGCCTCGAATTTCACTTCGAAGAATTTGATCAAGTAAAAGTCGATGATGCAGCGTTTTATGCTTTGAGCACCCGCTCTTTCAGCTTGCTGATCTGATCACGGACCTGCGCAGCTGCTTCAAACTCCAGTAATTCGGCATGCGTGAACATCTGTTTTTCCAGCTTTGCAATGGCCTGGCCGAGATTTTCAGGCGTGACATCGTCGTAGCCGGCCGGTCCCTCTGCCACCCGGCCTACCCGTTTCATCCGGTTGTGTGAATCGTCACGGGCGCCTTCCATGATGTCGGACACTTTCTTCAGGATGGTTTGAGGCGTGATGCCATGTTCTTCGTTGTAGGCGATCTGCTTGTCGCGTCGCCGGTCCGTCTCCGACATCGCCCGCTCCATCGAGCCGGTGATGCGGTCGGCATAGAGGATCGCCTTGCCCCTGACATTACGCGCGGCGCGACCAATGGTTTGTACCAGGGAGGACTCTGAACGCAGAAAGCCTTCGCGGTCAGCATCTAGAATTGCAACCAATGAAACTTCTGGCATATCAAGACCTTCTCGTAATAAGTTAATGCCAACTAGCACATCGAATTCGCCCAATCGGAGGTCCCTGATGATCTCTACCCGCTCCACGGTGTCGATATCGGAATGCAGGTAACGCACGCGCACGCCGTGGTCGGCGAGGTATTCGGTCAGGTTTTCCGACATTCGCTTGGTCAGCGTGGTGACCAGCACCCGGTCACCCAGCGCGGTGCGTTTGCTGATCTCCGACAGCAGGTCGTCCACCTGGTCAGCCACCGGCCGGACTTCCACTTCCGGGTCGATCAACCCGGTGGGCCTGACCACCTGCTCCACCACGTCACCACCCGACAGTTCCAGTTCGTAGGGACGCGGTGTCGCCGAACAGAAAATCGTCTGAGGCGCCCTCGCCTCCCACTCCTCGAACTTCAACGGCCGGTTATCCAGCGCGGAAGGCAGACGGAAGCCGTAGGTGACCAGGTTTTCCTTGCGGGAACGGTCTCCCTTGTACATGGCGCCCAGCTGCGGAACCATCACGTGGCTTTCATCCAGCACCAGCAGTGATTTTTCCGGCAGGTAATCAAACAGGGTGGGCGGTGCTTCGCCCGGCCCCCTGCCGGTCAGGTGCCGGGAGTAATTCTCGATGCCGTTGCAGTAACCCAGTTCCAGCATCATTTCCAGGTCGTAGCGGGTTCGTTGCTCCAGCCGCTGTGCTTCCACCAGTTTCTGCTGGTCGCGCAGGATTTCGAGGCGCTCCTTCAATTCCTCACCGATGGCCTTTGCGGCGTCCAGAACGACCTGCCTCGGCGTGACATAGTGCGACTTGGGGTAGATCGTGACCCGCGGCAGCTTACGCAGAATCTCGCCGGTCAGCGGGTCCAGCACGCAGATCGAATCGATTTCCTCGTCGAACAGTTCGATTCGGATGGCCTGCGCTTCCTCGTCGCCCGGGAATATGTCGATGATGTCACCGCGCACCCGGTAGGTGCCGCGCCGCAGTTCCATGTCGTTGCGACTGTACTGCATCTCTGCCAGGCGCCTGAGGATACGCCGCTGATCGATGATCTCGCCGCGTGACATGTGCAACACCATGCTCAGGTACTGTGTCGGGTCGCCCAGTCCATAGATGGCGGATACCGTCGCCACGATAATGGTGTCCTGCCGTTCCAGCAGCGCCTTGGTGGCCGACAGGCGCATCTGCTCGATGTGCTCGTTGACCGAGGCGTCTTTCTCGATATAGGTGTCTGATGAGGGAACGTAGGCTTCCGGCTGGTAGTAATCGTAATAGGAAACGAAATACTCAACGGCGTTTTCGGGAAAGAACTCCCTGAACTCGCCATAGAGCTGAGCCGCCAGGGTCTTGTTGGGCGCCATTACCAGCGTCGGCCGCTGCACTTCCTGAATCACGTTGGCTATCGAGAAGGTTTTGCCCGAGCCGGTCACGCCCAGTAAGGTCTGGTGCACCAGGCCGTCTTCGAGTCCTTCCAACATGCCCGCGATCGCCTGCGGCTGGTCTCCCGCGGGCTTGAAATCGCTGTGTAACCGAAAGAGTTTCGAATCGCTCGAAGACATGTATTTCCAAATCCCAAACTTGTTATTATACGACGATGAATAAACTAATTGCCCTGCTCATTTGCGTCCTGGTTTCCTCACCTTTGACAGCCCAGCAGTCACTGACCGCCGAGGCGCAGAGGAATGTCAACATTTCCCGCAAGATGGTCGACGACCAGCGCAACACGCAGATCGTGATGAATATGCATTTCACCAAGGAAGAGAAGGAAAAATTCTGGCCCGTTTACCGGGAATACCGAAAAGCCATGGCTGAGGTCGGCGACAAGCGCCTCGCCGTTATCGTGGAATATGCCAATAATGTAGACCGCATGACAGACCCCCTGGCAAAGAAGTTGCTGGACCGGACTTTCGGTGTCGATAAGGAATTCATTCGCACCAAGGAAAAATACGTGAAGAAATTCCGGCAGTTCCTGCCGGATATCAAAGTCGTTCGCCTGATGCAGCTGGAAAACCGCATGGATATCGCTGTGGACATGAAAGTGGCTGAAGGCATCCCCCTGATGAAATAGCGCCCAGGAATGTTTCTACGATGAGAACCTCGATCAAAGTCGACCAGATCAAACCGTCCGCCACCATTACGGTCAGTGCAAAAGCCATGGACCTCAAGGCGCAGGGGCGGGATATCGTTTCGCTGGGCGCCGGCGAACCGGATTTCGATACGCCGGAACATGTCCGTGACGCAGCCATTGCCGCCATCCACGCCGGCAAGACCCGTTACACCCAGGTCGACGGCACACCGGAACTGAAAGAGGCTATCGTGCACAAATTCCGGTCCCAAAACGGGCTGCAGTTCGGACTGGATCAGATTATCGTGTCGAACGGCGCCAAGCAGAGCCTCTACAACCTGATGGTGGCGGTGCTGAACAAGGGCGACGAAGTCATTGTCCCCGCCCCTTACTGGGTGTCTTACCCGGACATGGTCAAGCTGGCCGACGGCGAACCCGCGATCCTGGCTGCCACGGCGGAACACGACTACAAGATCACCCCCAAGGAATTGCAGAACACGCTCAATGAAAACACCCGCATGGTGATTTTCAACTCACCTTCCAATCCGACCGGCAAGGTTTACAGCGAAGAGGAATACCGGGCGCTGGGCGATGTGCTGATCGAACACCCGAAGATCTATATCGCCTGTGACGACATCTACGAGCACATCTACTGGGGCAGCAGCCCCTTCCGCACTTTTCTCAACGCCTGCCCGGAGCTGGCCGAGCGCACCGTGGTGATCAATGGTGTCTCCAAGGCCTATGCCATGACCGGATGGCGGATCGGCTACCTGGCCGGCCCCGCCGACCTGGTGAAAGCCATGAAGAAGGTGCAGGGACAAAGCACCTCCTGCGCCAGTTCTATCTCGCAAGCCGCGGCCCAGGCGGCCTTGACCGGCCCACAGGGCTGCGTGGAAGAAATGCGGATGGCTTTTGAAGAACGCTACGATTACATCCATGCTGCGCTGAATGAACTGCCCGGCGTCGACTGCCCGGACTGCGATGGCGCGTTTTATGCCTTCCCCTCCTTCCAGGGGTTCATCGACAGGATGGACGACATCCGGGACGACGTGGAACTGGCCAGCTGGTTCCTGGAGGAAGCCGGCGTGGCTACGGTTCCCGGTTCGGCCTTCGGCGCACCGGGGCACCTGAGATTGTCCTATGCCTCCAGCATGGGCGAATTGGAAGATGCCATCGGCCGGATGAAACACGCGATAAATACTTACAGCAACGCGGCCTGATCTCCGGTAGTCGTTCGACCCCACGGATTGCATGCTATGACCCATGAACATTCATGGGCACGGCACGGGTCATAAACTTCAAACTGGATTCACCGTCCTTGAACTGATGATTACCATCAGCGTGGCTGGCATCCTGTTGTTGACCGCAGCGCCTTCACTCCAGCAATTCAGCCGGCAGCAACTCATGAAAGCTGCCGTTGGCCACCTGCAAAACGATTTGATGATGGGACGCAGCGAGGCGGTCGTCCGTAATGTCCGCATCGTTGCCTGCCCCGGCAGTCCGGCGTCGGGTTGCACCGGAGAACCCGACTGGGCGGGCGGCTGGATCGTTTTTGCCGACCACAACGCTGATCGGCAATGGCAGACGGGTGAACCGATCATGCGCCATGGGCAGGAAGTTGAAAACCTGTACATTCAGGGTTCGCAGGGACGCAGGGAAATCCGCTTTTTTCCCAATGGCAGTGCACCCGGAAGCAATGGCAGCATTGTGTTCTGCGGCCTGGGGGGACCTTCTGAAGCCCGCAAACTGGTGATCTCCAACCTGGGGCGAATTCGCCGGGACTCGGCAGCGGATATCGATCCCGCAAAATGCCCAATTAACCCTTGACTCACCTGCCCAAAGCGCGGAAAATACCGCGCCTCAAGACTATTCCCCAGTAGCTCAGCTGGTTAGAGCGGGTGACTGTTAATCACTAGGTCCGCGGTTCGAGTCCGTGCTGGGGAGCCAAACAAAATAAGGCCCTGCGAGAAATCGCGGGGCCTTTTTTAATGAGAAGCCAAAACGCTCGCTAACCCTGGGGGGTCCCTGCACAAACGAGACATGGAGGCAAACACTGCGTATGCTCAATCCGATCTTGTATTGAAAGGGAATACATTGGCTAACTCGAATCAAAAGTGGAAGGTCCTCGCGGAGTCCATCGGCATAACGGCGATTGTTTTGTCCCTGGTTTTCGTCGGGTTGCAGTTGAGGCAAGCCCAAGTGATTGCCAGAAACGAAGTAGGCTTGCAGGAACTGGAGAACAGGATTGCGGCTAACGGTCAGATCAATGACCGTGTGAACGTTTGGCTCAGAGGCTTGGCTGGACAGAAATTGAGCGGTGATGATGCCGCTATCTTCGAAAACCTGTTGATAAACGTTAATGACATAAGCTTTTTTTCGTCTTCGAATTATTATGAGTTGGGAGAAATTGCCGATGCACGCACCGTGACGAGCGATCTGGCGATATTTCTGCATCGAAATCCCGGCGCCCGACAAGTTTGGGAAGCCCGTGAGAAACGATTAGGCAAGGCGCGGAAGATAGTCGAAGCCGGGTTAATGGAGGATGCAGCCAGTTTGGATATCCCCTATGTGGAGTGGGTGACTGAGGCGTTAGAAAACCTTGATCAAGAAGCAAAATAGCAATCGATTCCAGTCACCAGGTGCACAGAGCCGGATCGTGACGAATCACCACGATAATGATTACGGCTGGTGGCAAAGACCACTTGAGTCTTTGCCCCGGGGTTTCTCCCCGGGGCTGACTGTGGTCTTGGCAGGTTTCGGAGCCCTCTTTGCAACGATCAATTCAGTAGCTCAAACCTACGGCTGAATTGTAAAACCTTTGCTGGTTGACGTATTGTCGTGGCCCGGCTTTCTTTGGGGGCTACGTATTCATATTTTCTTCCGCTGGCGGTTTTAACGACTTCGCTGAACTGATCCCGGCGGACCTGGTGAGCTCTTTGCCAGGCATCGATCTTCCCCTGTAACTCGATTTGAGCCAATTCAATTTGGGTCGGACCGGAGACGGTCTTTCTTGTTGGTGGAATGCGCTCTCTGCTCGGAAGAGCTTTTTGCTGATCGGAACGAATCGCGTTAACGATGCGCCAGAACAAAGCCAAAACCATACCAACTGCTGCTATCGAAAAGACAAAATAGATGTACTCCATAATCACTGTCCTTCTACTAATCCGGAGCCAACCAAAAAAATAATTGGCGAACCCGGACATCCAGTTTAAAGCCACAAAATCCACTATGGCCTCTACTGATCCAGACGTTCAATATCCATTTGATCCATGTCGATTTGCCGGTCCTTGCCCTGGACCAACAAAGGTTATTACCCGAAAAGGTAAGTTCCCTGTGCCTATCTGGCAATTCAAATGCCAGTTGCTTGTCAGCGGTTATATTCTTATGGTCACAAGCCATGCAGATACACTGCAAAGGCCTGATAATTCCGCTACTACACTTTAATAATATTACTTAACTAGCTGTATTTCAAGATTAAATTTTATTCGCAATGAAATCATAACAGAATTCATCCCATTTTCAGTGATTTAGGGCATTGAAACATTCCGGTCATGAGACCTGTTAAAGAAACCAAACTTTGTGGCCAGCGCATATTATTTGTTGAGTTTAGCTTCCCAATCAAATAGACAGTCATACCTCGGGTTTTACAACTTTTTGGTCCGACATCAGAGTTCTGTCCGCTTCAGAGTAGTATCTTCTTGGTAGGCATTTCCTCATACGCAACATCCTCCTCTCTACTCTCAGAGACTAGGTGTTACATCGACCGATTGAAATCACATCCCAAAGATGAACAAGTGACTGCGATGGATTATTGGAGGGCATTAAATCATCATTAATCCAGTACCAACCTGTCCGTTGTGCTTTAGCCCTGGATCTCCCTGATTGGAGCCAGAGGACACGAGGAAGGTAGCCTGCCGATTTAACATAGTCGATATTTGGCGGCAGAGCGGACAGCTCCGAAGGAGTTGCGCTAAATCCGCTATTATGTTCAATCGACAGGCGGGCAAGTTACCGGATGAATAGAGATTCCAATACCTCCATACACCTGCGTAGGCGGGCATTGGCCGGGACAAAGGTCGAGCCTGGCAAGCGTAGAGGCCACGTCAGGGATGTGGGGGTGGATGTGCTTGGTAGTACCCACTGCACCCGTAGTCAGGTGAGGTGTTTTCATAAAACCCGCCATAAATTTTTAATAACCTCCATAAAATGTCAATAAATCGGTGTATTGATTTTATATAGATGGTTTTACGGTTTTTATCGATATTGAGGTGTTCTTGATTGCCACGTAGTCGATTCGCTGAAAAACACACCTGGTGTAGAACCGCTTACTGGCCGGCACCGGCCTCTCACCCCAATCAATTGCGTATAGCTGGAGTCGACCCATACCGGCCGAGGCTGTGTGAAAACTCCGCAGCACTCCCACAGCAGAAGTCACCTTCAAACAAAGCATGTGTTGGTTTTGAATGGCCTTGGAGCCACTAGCGTCGTGTCAGTAAGCCACCGATCTCAACCGAAAATTTGCCCGGCCTGAAAACGATCTCAAGAGGTCGTTTTTGAGTTTTCACACAGCCCCGGCCACAAGCGACCGTAGATCCATGTAAATCAGCGTTTGCACTTCGCGGATAATATCGATATAGAAGAGACAGAAAAAATGGATCAATCACCGACTGGGGCATTGCCCTGGCCTTCGCGCAGCTTGGTGCGCGTGCCCTCGGGCTTGGCGGCAACTGGAGCGGCGGCATCAATACCGCCGCGCAGGCCTACCCTCTCTTGATCGAACTACTTGGGCTACCTGAAGGCACGGTCTCCTAAGGAACGACCCTGCTCGGATACCCCGCAGAGACCTTCCTGAGGATTCCGCTGCGAAAGCCTGTCGACGTGACGTGGAAATGAAACACATGCGCCCAGAAAAAGGCACCTGAATCGTAAAAGGACTCTGACCCCTATTACTGGTTAGTAGCTGGGTAACCCGGCGGAACCCGCCAGAACTTCGCGCCGAGATACTCCAGCGGCCTGTCTGGCGGACCGGGGTCCAGGTCATCGCGCAGCATCAATATCAGGTCTGAGCTGACCGTTGGTGCGTTGCGGAAGTAGCTGTGACCAAAACTGTCTGCATTGGAGTCCGATTTATCCGAACTGGATAAGAAATTGATGAACGCAAAGTTTGCGGAACTACGTTCCATGGCTTTCCGAAGTTCCTCTGGCAGGTCCATAACCTGAAGGTTACCGATGCGTCCTCTGGGGCTGGCAAACAGCTTGCTGGACCAACCAATGGCCTTGTCCGCGGGCGAAGTGTAAATGGTAAAACGATTAGCGCTCAGTGTCAGGTAGTCACCCACTATGCGCTGTATCGCGACCTGCGCATCAAGGTCAGGAGCGGCCAGCACAAAATTGTGGATCTTGTAATACTCCCGGGGATTATTTCCTGCAGCGCGGGCTGCAATGGTTAGTTCGCGCAAGGCCGAAACCGCCACGTCGGTTCCCCGACTGTGGGCGATAATATTGATCTTTTCAACTTCCGGGAAACTCGCCAGGTAGCTGATTACACGCCGCAGGTGGTAGACGGTGAATTCACTTGACTCCCGGTCATAGGTATAGCCAAACAGGCCGGGATGCCCGGCTGGCCAGGTATAAACAATCGGAACACCGATACGTCCGAGGAAATGCCACAACTCGGCCATCGCAAAAGCAGCATCGTCAAAATCGTTGTGAAATCCATGCACAAAGACGAACACTTCTTTACGCGGTGTAAGAGCCAATTGGTGTACTACTGACTTGCGAAAAATTTCGCCCTGGGCCCGTCTTTTGGCCACGTATTCGGGATCCTCGACGATTTCGCCGTCAATTTCGGTATACGGGATCGGCGTGTTCGGACCTCGCGTGATTTCATGGATGTCCTGTACCTTCATCGACACTTTTTTAAGACGCTTTTGTGCCCGGCTGGCGTCAAGCAATTGCTCCCAGCTGATGTCTTCACCCAGGTCCACCACCGCGCTGCCGAATGCCAGCGAGGCGGAACGTCCATAGCCATATTTCAGCTGGCCATTTTCGTCCTTCTCAGCCAACCGGTCGGTAACATAAAACAAAGGCACATGTGTGCTTTTCAGTTCCTGGGGCAGGATCTCATAGGTTTCTGCGTCGGAATCGACATAGACATTGGGTGTCGGCATCATGACGCGTTGGCTGCTGCACGCGGCCAGCAACAAAATACAACTGCTTGTCAAACCGACCTGCCGGAGACTGTATGAAGTCGTTCCTGATACAGCGTTTGAGCACAACTTTATGGCAACGCCTCCAATGCCCAGCGTAGCCAGTATTGTCGTGATGTTGAACCCGGCATTGTCCAGCCATATTAAGAGGGCGATGACAACGATCAGAATCTGGATGGCCCGAGTCGCCGGACGTAAAAACACTACGGCGCCGTCGCGACCCTGTGACCGGAGACGATGAGCGTAAGCATCGCGAATCAATCCCGTTCCTGCGAGCAGCAGCCCGGCGATAAGTAGTCGCGCCCGCAGTTTGCTGGGAAATTCTCGTAGCGAGCTTATGAAGCGGTGGTCAATCATTTTAGACATCTCATTTCTCCGTGGGCCAATTGCGGCACTTGAAGGATTCGCGCTTACCGTCTGGATTACCCGGTGGTACTCTCAAAGCTTGGCGTCTAGACATTCCAGACGGCGATCAAAATTTACGAACCACGGCCCCGCCTAAATTCGTATTTGCATCCTCAAGCCCACGACCAGGGCATTGTCAAAACGGCCTTTGGCTGGCTTGACGTATTGGATGTCCGGCCCGAAATACAGCCATGGTGTCACTGCCCAGTTGTAATAGGCTTCAATAGCCGCCTCATCGCCAATAACGACGGCAGGGTTGATGGTGCTCTCAAGCTCATCGCTGAGGTTGTAGTAATACGCACCCAGTCCAAAACTGTCTTGAGGACGTCCAAAAAACAGGGCCCTACCGCCGATCCCGGCGAGCAACGAGCGTTGTACATAGTTCGGATTGCCGTCAGCGATGGCCGCCTTGACGTAGAAACCCCAGGTTGCGCCTGGCTGCTCACTGTTCTCCTGCAGGTTGTGCCTGAACTCAAAATTTATATTCCAGGCGCCCTTCTTGTCAGACGTTTTAACTGCGCCTTCTCCAATCGCTGAAAAATCCACACCCTCCGCTGTACTGTAGAGGCCAGTGGCAACAAAACTTGTCTTACGCCCGGCGAGCGTAGTTGTATGTGCGCCACTGACCGAGACATTTACGCCGTCTTCAAACAGGTCGCCTGGGAAGTAATCGTCAGTGCGGTCGTTGGGGTCGAAAACCATGACGGTCCATGCAAGAGGTTCCGTCTGGATGTTGGCGACTGCCCCCATGAATACGACAGGAATCAATCCACTCGGCGGAGCAACGAGAATGAGATTCATGAAGCGGTCGATGCCCCAACCACCGTAGAAAGGGTCCGCCGCGAGAAGGTCAACAGGGTTGAACTTACCAAACGCGATGCTGCTTCTGTCTCCCACCTTCTGGGTGAAGTAAAGCGACGTCGCCACCAGTTCTTCCGGCGTGCCAACAGGCCAATACATTGCGGTATTGGTCGCAAAGAGCGCACCGCCGAGATTGGTCGCCAGATTGCCATGACTATACTCAAGATGTGAGCGAAAACCACCACCTTCCCACAGGCCCATCTTGCCGCTGTCCAGGGTGATAAAGGCATCGAACTTGCCGGCGTAGTCGAAATCCTTGTCTCCAGTTCCTGACACCAGCCCCTGATAGAAAGAGGTGTACCTGAAATCAAGGGTTACACCCTTATCGGCCAGGGATGAACGCTTGCCCCACCAGTCTCCGGTGAGGGCAGCACGCGTTATAAGATCGGTCTCGTCGGAGGATTGCCCAAAGGCTAAAGGGGTCACTAATGCAAACAGCAATAGGGCAGAAGCCAGCATGAACCCTCTGCGGCTTCCGAAATGCCTATTCATGGACCTGGCAACGCTGCGTGGAAGACCTCTTCGGGAGGTCTGACCACACAGGCTGTCTACTGAGATTCCACCAGGCTAACCAACCCGCCCTTGCATGGTAGGAATCTTTTCCAGGGTCTTCATCTCAATCGCATCGTCAAGCAGTTCTCTCGCCGCCTGGTCAAAAAATTCCGGTGCAGCCCACTTGTTTACATCAAAATCGTTCTTGATGTAGCCGTGTTTGAGCATGAATTCCTTGCCGATATTAACCATCGCCAGGTTCTGCGCTGAAAGATTGGGAACCATGTCCACGTTTTTGATGCCCCGGTAGGTATCCTCTTCGTCCAGGTAGTAGGTTTGCTTGTTGAGGATCGCCG
>Ga0316187_10001535_pt1 | contig 20035 bp, 11 predicted proteins | sample CroRivburrow1_MG_FD_204927 | JGI IMG/M metagenome (GOLD analysis project Ga0316187, IMG submission 204927) | Coastal sediment microbial communities from Maine, United States - Cross River worm burrow 1 | ecosystem: Environmental > Aquatic > Marine > Coastal > Sediment | place: USA: Maine...
CATCACCGAGCCGAAATAGACGTGGCAGGTGGTGGGCAGCATGTCGATGTGGTATTTGCCGCCACGACCGTTGGGCCGGCCATCGACCGCCTCGAAGAAGGTCTCGAAGCACCGCACCATGATCTCGTCGGCCCGGTCGTCGTCGTTGCCGTACTTCGGAGTACGGTTGACCAGGGTCTGACGCAGCGGCTCGTGACCCTCGAAGTCCATGGCGAGGGCCTCTTTGAGCTCTGGGAGGGTCCATCGCCCATCGTCGAAGACATGGGACTTGATAGCCGAGAAGCTGTCGGTGAGGGACCCAATGCCGACGCCCTGGATATAGCTCGTGTTGTAGCGCGCGCCGCCGGCGTTGTAGTCGCGGCCAGCGGTGATGCAGTCGTCGGTGATGATCGAGAGAAAAGGCGCCGGCGCCTTCTCGGCGTACGCACGCTCCCAGACCGCGTTGCCGCGGTGTTTGATCTCGACAAAGTGTTCGACCTGAGTTCGCCACGCGTCATACAGTTCGTCAAAGGTCTTGAACTCATCGGCCTCACCCGTGTGGGGTCCGAGCTGCTTCCCGGTCCGCGGATCGACGCCGTTGTTGAGGGTCAGTTCGAGAAGCTTGGGGAGGTTGAAGTACCCGGTGAGAATGTAGGCTTCCTTGCCGAAGGCCCCGGCCTCGACGCATCCGCTGGTGCCTCCCTCACGGGCGTCCTCGACGGTCTTGCCCTGGCGCACGAGTTCCTTGACCACCGCATCGGCATTGAAGACCGACGGGAAACCGTATCCCTTTCGGATCACCTCGAGCCCGGCGCGGAGGAAATCGTCGGGGTTCTTCGCCGAGAGTTGGAGATTGTTCGACGGCTGGAGGAGGTGCATCTCGTCGATGACCTCGAGCAGGAGGTACGACACCTCGTTGACCGCATCCTCCCCATCGCGGGTGAGCCCTCCGATGTTGATGTTTGCGAAGTCGGTGTAGGTCCCGCTCTCCGCGGCGGTGACCCCGACCTTGGGCGGAGCCGGGTGGTTGTTGAACTTGACGAAGAAACAGCCCAACAGCTCTTTTGCGCGATCACGGGTGAGTGTGCCGTCGGCCAGACCCTGTTCGAAAAAAGGACCCAGGTGCTGATCGAGGTGGCCGGGGTTGAAGGCGTCCCAACCGTTGAGCTCGGTGATGACACCCAAGTGGTAGAACCAGTAGGCCTGAAGCGCCTCGTGGAAGTCGCGTGGCGCGTGGGCAGGGACCCACTCGCAGATCTCGGCGATACGCTCGAGCTCTGCTCGCCGATCAGCGTTCGTCTCGCTGACTGCCTTTTCACGCGCCAGCTCGGCGTGACGCCGGGCAAAGACGATGGCGGCATCGGCGGCCACGTCCATGGCTCGGAGTTGATTCCGTTTGGCTTCGCTTTCGGAGTCGGACGCGTCACCCAACGCCTCGATCGCGCCCGCGATCTCACGCCGAAAATCGATCAGACCCTTGCGGTAGATCTTGCCGTCGGCCACGGTGTGACCCGGCGCCCGCTGCTCCATGAACTCGGTGAAGACGCCGGCTGAGTAGGCGTCGTGCCACTCCTCGGGGAGCTCGGCGAGGACCCGCTCACGGAGCGATTTCCCTTTCCAGAACGGAATGACCTCGGCGGCGAAGGTCTCGATGTCCTCGGCCGCGACGTCATAGCTCGTGAGCGGCCGCGAGCCGAGGATCTCGAGATCCTCGACGCTGTGACATGTGATCTCGGGATAGGTCGGCGTCGCCTTTGGGGCCGGTCCGCGTTCGCCGACGATGAGTTCACCACTCCCGAGGTGGAGTCGCTTGTGGGTGCAGACGTGGTGAAACGCGTGGGCGCGCATGAGCGGCGCCGGCCAATGACCATTGTTTTCGCGGTAGAACTCGGTCAAGAGTAGCGCCCGCTCGATGGAGACCGACGGGTTGGTGTCCAGGCTCTCACGCCTCAATTCGCTGACTCGGCTATTCATGCGCTCCTCCGGAGTGGACCTCGAGACCGTGCGAGCGCAACCGGTCGACAATCGCCTCGAGATCCTCGTCACTCGGTTTCTGGTAATCGACATCGGGGGCGTCCTTGCCCAATCGGCGGTATTTGTCGATACCGGTGGGGTGATAGGGCAGAACGAAAAGAGGATGATCGTTGGGCAGGGCAGCGATGAACGCCGCCATGGCCTCGAGATTCTCCGCGTCGTCGTTGAAACCCGGAATCAGCGGAAAGCGGATCCAAATGGCGGCATCCTCTTCGCTTAGAGTCTGGAGGTTCTCGAGGATCCGCCCATTGTCGACCCCGGTGCGGCGTTTGTGCGCCACCGCGTCCATGTGCTTGAGGTCATAAAGCAGCACATCGGCGAGCTGCGCAATATCGCGGATCACCTTCTTCGAGGCGAAACCGCTGGTGTCCACCGCTGTGTGGAGACCCTTCTCGCGGCACGCCTCGAGACAGGCGGCGAGAAAGGTGGGATAGCACAGGGGCTCGCCACCGGAAAAGGTCACTCCCCCGCCGGATGACTCGAAGAACGGACGATCGCGCTCGACCTCCGCCACCAGGTCGGCCACGGCACGCGGTTCGCCGATGAGCTCACGAGCCTCACCGGGGCATGCCTCGGCGCAGGCGCCGCAGCGTTGACAGGTGCCGTCGTCCCAGTTCGCTCCACGCGCCGGACGTTCACCGTTCGACTCCGGGCAAGCCTCGATGCAGGCGCCGCACGAGGTGCATTTCACCTCGCTGATGGCGACTTCGGGTGCGCCGTCCAGACTCTCGGGGTTGTGGCACCAGTCGCAGCGCAGCGGACAACCCTTGAGGAAGACCGTGGTCCGGATCCCCGGCCCGTCGTGGATCGAACAGCGCTGGATATTGAAGACCGCCACCCCGGACGGGGCGGGTTCGGTCGGCGGGATTCGATCAAGCTCAATCATCGTCCTGCATAAAGTCTATATTCCAGAGCCTTTGATTTCTTGTATGATTTGAAAGTGTGAATTGCGGAATCGGCACAATTTCACGTATTAGGTATTAGGTCTTGAGGTCTTGGGGTCTTGGGGTCTTGAGGTCTTGGGGATCGGGATTCGGATGGAAACAGCTACAGATCTCGCGTCGATCGTCACGACATCCAGCTTTGTCGAACACCTCTTCGACCAGGTGCCCGACGTGGTTTTCTTTGTCAAGGACCTCGAGGGTCGATACCGGGTGGTCAACACCACCCTGGTCGAACGCTGCGGCGCAGGTACGAAAGCGGAGCTCATCGGGCGCACCGCCACCGAGGTCTTTCCACCCCCTCTGGGCACACGCTATCTCGAGCAGGATCGAATGGTGATCCGATCCGGTCTCCCCATCGACCAGAGACTGGAGCTCCACCTCTACCCCAACCGGTACGAGGACTGGTGTCTGACCGACAAGGTGCCCCTCACCGGCGATGGCGGCGCGATCTGCGGCGTCGCCGGCATCTCTCGTGACCTTCAAACCCCGGGTGCCACGATTGCCGATTCCGACGAGCTCTTCGGCGCCATCGAGCTGATTCGGTCTCAATCCACCGATCTGCCCAGCGTGGCCGATATTGCCCGGCGCGTCGGTCTCTCCGCCTATCAGCTCAACACACGGATCAAGAGCCTCCTGGGCATCACCACTCGGCAACTGTTGACCAAGACCCGAATCGACACCGCCTCACGCCTGCTCAGAACCACCGCTCTTCCCATCGGCGATGTCGCTCAATCAAGCGGATACTTCGATCAGAGCGCCTTCACCAGGCAGTTCCGCCAGTCGACCGGGTTGACCCCACGGCAGTATCGCGAACGACATCGCGCCACCTGAGGTCGCCGATGGTCTTCCACCCGATTGTGCTCCACGACACCGTTCACAACCGCTCTGAGGCGCTCCTCGTCAGAAATACCGCTCCAGCATCCGGTCGCAGTAGGGTTCGAGGTTGCCGAGACCCCGTGCGTGTTCGACCATAGAAGGCTCTGTGGGGGACCGGAAAAACATCACGAGAAGCCCGAAGACGGTGGCATCGGTGGTTGTCGGCTCATCGCCGAAGAAATACACTCGATCGCGGAGCAGTTGCGACAACGCCGTGAGATCCTGCCGTCCCATCTCCCAGACATCCTCGGCGCGGTGCAGGGCCACACCATGTCCCCTGAGATCGCGCACCAACTTTTTCCGGACGAGGCGGGAAACCGCTGGCCGAATCACGGCCGGAACCCCGGCGAAGAAACGGCTGATCACCTCCGGGCCCGATGCGACCCAGCGGTAGTAGACGAAGACGTGGTAGAGGTGATTTTCCACCAACCGCTGTATGGCATGAGCGGTGGCTGCCTGTTCGGGGGTCATCCCCGCATCGGGGTTCAGTCCCCGGGTGCGTTTGAGATGCGCGATGGCCAGCGACGAGTCACCAACCACCTCCCCGTCATCGACGATCCAGGGCATTTTCCCGAGCGGCGCCCGCCGAGTGTCGTTCTCGTGAACGACGGTGTATTCCACCCCAAACATTCGCAACCAGGTCTCGAGCTTGAGGCAGAATGAGCTCGGGCTGGGAAGCCCGAATGCCGGCGGAAACTGGTGCAACTCGATCATGATCCGATCACCTCCTGGAATCGCGGTACATCCCACAGCGGTTCGAGACCGAGATCGCGGTGCAGTCTGAGGTCGTGAGGCATCCCGGCGGCGAACGCCTCACCGAGCAATTCCATGGCGCGACCGAGGAATCCTCTGTGGGCTTGGATGCACGCACGCTGAACAAGTGGTTCGCCATAGAGGTATGGCCGATCCACCTCCTGCAGCAGACGATCGACCTCTTCCGCGCGAGCACGGTCGCCGATTCGCACGGACATCCAGCCAACGGCGCCCATGGCTTGCAGATCGCCCTCAGCACAATCTCGCTCGAAGAGCTCTCGGGCCTCCAACCAACGGCCACCGATACACATCGCATCGCGCAGAACTCCACCTGAAACCGTATCCGGACCCTGCCGTTCGACCCAGGCTGAGGCCCTCGACGCCATCTCGATCGATGACCTGCGCTGTCCGTGGGCGCGCAACTCGAAGGCCGCCTCGACCATGAGGGCGCCCAACAAGGGCAGAGCGGCCGGAACACAGATACCGCGATCGAGTACCGTTTCGACTTCCTCGAGCCGACCGGCCGCGGCCAAGGCCCCGATCTCGAGTTGGAGCACGGCGACCGGATTCGGAATCGCCGCAGCCACGGCCCGGACCTGCTCCAACTCACGGTCATGTTCCCCGAGCACGTGGTAGGCCGATGCGATCAGCCGACATCGGACGATACTTGCCGGATGGCGGACAAAGCGCCCACGGAGGCGGATCGCGGAACAGGCATCGACGGCGACGCGTGGCTCACCGGCACGAAGGGCGGTGGTGGCGACCACCATCTTGGTCGGCCCGTCGTGCGGTGCAAGCGCCTCGCCAGATCTCAGGGCAGCCAACGCTTCAGTCCACCGTCCGGCCAATCGCGCGCGGAAGAACGCCCGAAGGAATTCGTGGCCGGGTCTGTCCAACGGGCACGCGGCCTCCATTTCGTCCATGGCCGCCGCGGCCGCCTCGCAATCACCGCTATTGAAATGACAGATCACGATGTTGGCCCACGCCGGAAAGAAGCCCGGAGAGAGTTCAACGGCGCGGCGGAAATGACGCACCGCTTCCGCCATGTCGTTGAAGATCCGCTCTCGTCCATCGATGAACTCGCGGTAAGCGTCAAACGGCGGCGGCAGACCGATCACGCCGAGATCCAACTGACCGAGTTCGTCTGAATCGCTCGCAAAGTGGCAGGCGAGGAGACCGGCGATCCGCTGGCGCAGGCTTTCGATGAGCTCGATGGCAGAGTCCGAACGTCCGACAACCGGGTCCATTGCCCAAAGAAGTCGATCCTGGACCGCATCGGTGACGTTGGCCTGGATCATGATCGACTGGCCATCGAGATAGTAGGAGCCCCAAACGATGACCCCGGCGCCGGTCTCGACGGAAGCGGCAAGAACCGGATCGTCTCCGCGATGCGCCTCGCCGGGCCGCACCATCTCACGAGCGGTGGAGGTCGGCACCACATCGCCGACGGCCCACCTCGCCAATCCCTGGGAGAGCCAGTCCATGGCCATGAGCCCGACGACATCCCGAGCCGGATCTCCGGTTCGGTTTTCGAATGGAAGCACCAATACGCGTCTCGGATCGAGCGCATCAGATCCATGGATCTGTCGGCTCTCGATTTCACGTCCGGTCACCGGAATCGCATCGGTCCCCCTCATCCCGGCAACCACCCGATAGCCGCGTTTCGGGATGGTCTCGATGTAGCGCGGGTGGCGTGCGTCATCGCCAAGCACCCGTCGGAGCTCGGCGATGGTGTTGGTGAGAGTCCCCTCTGAAATGAACCGCCCCTCCCACACCGAGTCGATGATGTCGTTCTTCGACACGACTTCGGGTGCCCGGGTCGCCATGAAGACGAGGAGGTCCATCACCATGGGTTCGAGATGCCGTGTTTCCTGCCCGGACACCAACTCGTTGTTGTTCGGCCGAACCTCCCAATCACCGAGCTCGAAGAACCCGCTCGCTGCCTCTATCAGTGCTGTCTTGGGGCGCATTGCGGCCCCATTGTAGTTCTTCTTCGCGGTTCGGGCGGTGGGAAAAGGAACGACGACCCCGGTACCGAGGATCGGCTGCCCGGCGTCGTCTCGGCGATGATCGTTCATGACTCGAGAAAATGGTGGGCCCGGGCGATGACCCGGGCCCACCGTTCCTGCCTACCGACCCGGTACAAAGATCGGATCGTTGGATCCGTTGTCCACGACCGATGCGTAGGCGAAGAACGCCGCACCATCGGTCGAGGAAGTGACAATGGCAAAGGCGTCGTTCACCTCTTCATGTGCCTTGCTCGAAAACACATTGTTGATCTGCGTGGACTCGAACGGCTCGAGATCGAACTGCTCCCCACCGAGGGATGAACCATCCGCCGCAAAGAACGCCACCTCCACCTGGATCGTTAGCGCGCAGGCGTTGACGATCCCGATGTTTGTCCTCGCGGCGGCGTCATCCTGAAGCTGGATCAGATGCTGCTGTGTTCCGGCGCCGGCGGCTTGGATCCCGTCCATCCCACCGATGTACTGACCGAAGAAACCATCCCCTTCTCTGGATGCGGTGCGCGCCGACGCCATGAGGTCACCGCGAGTTGTGGTGACTCTGAGAGTCCCCGCGCCTTCAGCTTCAAACAAACTCTCCAATACGTTGTCGTATCTCACGGCACGACCCGGCGCCAGCTCGAAAGACACCGCATTGGGAGCGGAGTTGGTCTGATCGCGGACCAGGAGTTCGACCGAGTAGGACGCCGAGTCGACCCCACGATTCATAAGTTCGAGATCGGTCGTCCACCGGCTGCCGTTGGCGCCGCCAATGTTGGCCGCACCCGGGAGATAGACGGTCCGCGGAACCAGCCGATAGACCTTCACACCCAGATCTCCGGCGACATAGATTGCCCCCGACGAGCCGACCGCGATCCCATTGATCGTGCCGAACGGCGGCAGCATGCCCGTGCCCACCGAAGACAACTCGAGGCCGCTCACCACCGGAGTGACGACCCCGGACACCGGACGAATCCGCGAGACGCGGCCCGCAGTACCCTCGACCACCAGCAGAGATCCATCGAGATCGACGGCCATGCCCTCGGGACCGCTGAGTCCCGTCGCCACCGGGATCGGCTGGTCGAGCTCCACGCCATCGGCGATGAGCTGCCACACTATCCCGGTGGCCCAATCGCCGACCCAGAGATCGTCGTCCGTGGCCGCAAGACCGAGGGGGAGGAAGATCTGATCTGTTGCGTCTGCCAAGACCGAGGCGCCTCCATCTCCAACGCGGAGGACCCGCGCCTGCCCCTCGCCCATCCCGAGATCGACGACCACCAGATCGTCACCGAAGGGGATGGCGTTGGCCACCGCCGGATAGTCGAGAATCTCCGAAACCACCTCACGGGTGTCGGGGTCCCAGACCTGGACCCGACTGACGGGAAAGTAGTTCGTGAGAACGAGATTGCCGCCGGCGCCGGCGACCGATATGGCGCCCCCGAACTCCACCGGAGGAAAGGCCATCCGCTCGTGGCTCAGGGTGGCGCCGGTGTCTCCGTCGTACTCGATCAATGAGAACAGAGCGCCGACAAAGACCGACTCACCTTCCGGACGCGGTCTGACGGCGATCCCGCTGGGGATCGTCAACTCACCCGGCATCACGGTCTGAATGGACCCGTCGGGCAGGACCACCGCGACCACGCCATCGGAGTAGCTGGTGACGAAGAGCGCCCCGGTAGGAGCAAACGCAAAGCTATCGGGTCCGAACGGAAGTTCCACATAGGTCGAGTGGTCGCCGGTTGCAGGATCCATACGCTGCGCGGTGAATCCCGTGCGCTCGAGCACATAGAGCATGCCGTCGGGTCCGAACTTGACATTGAACGGACCGGTGATGTCATCGGCGATGGTCACCACCGATGGGGGCGAGACGTCGACGTCGATTTTCACCACCCGGCCCCGGTGCGAAAGCGCTCCGTACATCAGCCCATCCGGGCCGAATTCCGGATTCTTGAGACCACCGATGCCCTGTGCGAGCAGTTCGGGTGGTTCGGTGAAGGTCGGATCGACCTCGTAAAGGGTGTCGGTGTACCAGGGTTCGGTCACGAACATCCGCCCATCGGGCGAAAACACTATGGAGTTGACTCCGGGGCCGATCAGTTGGGTGCTCACCGTACCGTCCGGCTCCATACGTCCGATCTCGCCGCTGAACATCTGTGACCAGTACATGGACCCATCGGGACCGAAATTCACATCTTCGGGGCCGTTCACACCACGCTCCGGTCCGATGAGGTCCACCATCTGTCCCTGGCTCAGATCGATGACAGCGATACCGGCCCCCAGCGCGCAGACATAGAGGTTGCCGCTCGGCCCGAATCGCACGCCGTAGCTGCCCGGCAGATTGCCTTGGGCGAGGACATCATCGGCCGCTGCGGCCACCCCAGCGAAGACCGTCGAAATCAGTACGAGAATTACAAGTGTCGTGACAAATCGACCGTGAACACTACCGACCATTTCTTGCCTCCTTTTGTTCTGGAAGCAATGTGGCACCCGTGCTCATCAAAGTCCTCGGGATTGTCCAGGGATGTTCCAGGGATAAGTTGATCAGGGCTGGAACCGACGTCACCACGGCAGATTGTCGAGGTTGGCGTTGCCGCCGGAGAGGATGAGCCCGATCCGCCGCCCTGCGAAACGCTCGCCGTGGGCGAGCACAGCAGCGAGCGGTACCGCCCCCGACGGTTCGACGAGGATCTTGGCCCGCTCCCAGAGCAGCCGCATGGCCCGGACGATGGTTTCCTCATCGACGGTGAGGATCCCGGCAAGCCCGCCCGAGAGAATGCGGAAGGTCCGGTCCGACAGGGAGGTCAGCAGCCCGTCGGCGATGGTGGTCGGCTTCACCGAGGGATAGAGTTTCCCGTCGCGGAGCGAGCGAAAGGCATCATCGGCCCCGGAAGGCTCGGCGCCCCAGAGCTCGATCTCGGGCCGAAGCGACGTCACCGTGATGGTGGTCCCGCTCGCCAGTCCCCCTCCCCCCACCGGTGGCATCACCACTGCGAGGTCCGGTGCCTGCTCGAGGAGTTCGAGGGCGGCGGTGCCCTGACCGGCGATGACCCGCGGATCGTCATAGGGGTGGATAAAGGTCGCGCCGGTCCGCCCCTGGACCTCGGCGAGCGTCGTCTCCCGCGCTTCGAGGGTGGGCTCGCACTCGGTGATGAGCGCGCCGTAGCCCGCCACGGCGGCCCTCTTCACCGGTGGCGCCGACGACGGCATGACGATGTAGGCGGGAACGCCGCGAAGACCCGCCGCCCTCGCCAGCGCGGCTGCGTGGTTGCCCGACGAGTGGGTGCAGACGCCTCGAGACGCCTCTTCATCCGACAGCGAGAACACCGCATTCGCGGCCCCGCGCGCCTTGAAGGCACCCACCTTCTGGAGGTTCTCGCACTTGAAGAACAGGGTCGTGCCGGCGATGGCGTCGATGGAAGCGCAGGTCGCCACCGGGGTGCGGTGGACGTGCGGCGCAATTCGCTCTGCGGCGTCGCGGATGTCGTCGATGGTGGGGTCGTCATACATCCCGGCATCGTAGCAGGAGGAGGGGAAAATCCGTTTCCGTTTCCGCATCGATCCTCCCCCTCTCCCTCTCCCGACGAACGATGCATCAGCGGCATGGACAGCGCCCTTAACAGCGCTCCGAGCACGCGCAAGACCAACCCCCACCGGGGCGTGCCGGGTTTGACATTGTGCTCCCTAGACCCATCCGGCAACGCAGAGCCTTCCGCACAATGTCATACCGGGCAACCCACGGCGACGGCGACCCGGTGCATCTCTCCCGGCCCGCCATGAGGCCGCCGCTCGCGCGGGCAGCGCGGTCGCAATCCTCCCCGTCATGCTCCATCGACCACGCTGCCCGTGCGACGCCGGTCGCCGGAGGCGGCCCGGAAGGCCGGGGCTGAAGGAAGCGCCTTCCGCGGCAGCGTCCGGGGCAGCGTCCGCGGCAGCGGCAAGGACAGCGGCAGGGAAAGCAGCACGTCCGTTCGGAGCCCTGCCGGTCGAGAAGACGTCTCCACGAATTCTGAAATCCACCAAGCTCCGGGTAGCCCACTCTCAATTGCGATGGCTTCGCGCGTGTTTGCGATGGGCGCTCTTGGCGTACTTCGCGGTTCAACTGCGATGCCTCGCGTCCCTTGCACCCCAGCGATTCAACCCGGCGGCGTTCGATGCATCTACCCCGCAGGATTATCGAGCACCAGAATTGCCTGATCGCGCCAGGCGCCACGCTTCCAGTAGCGGCCCGGAACCCGACCGACCTCGCGGTAACCGACCGCGGCGAGCATTCCCATGGAGCGCTCGTTTGAGGCGATGACGGTGGCGATGAGCATCCGCAGGCCGAGCACCTCGAAGGCGTAACGCGATCGCACCCGTGCCGAGTCGGTGCCGAGCCCGCCGCCCCAGAGATCGTGTCGTCCGATCACGCTGCCCGAAACCGCGACCCGGCTCTGCCAGTCGATGGACCGAAGACCCGAAAACCCGACGTGGTCGCCGTCGAGGGTCTCGACCGCGAACTGGACGCTTCCCTTGTCCGGCCGTTCGGCGGCTCGAAAGAACTCCTCTTCGGTTCCCCTGGTCAGGGGCCAATCTCCGGTCTCCAACCAGGCCGTGATCGTGGGATCGTTGAACCAGCCCAGCGCGTTCTCCAGGTGCTTCTCTTTGTCCAGCGGCACCAATCGCACCTTGTCGCCTTCCCATCCGTAGGCCATCAGCCGCCCCCATCGTCGGTGTGCGTGATCCGCACCGAATCTCCTCGCCTCAGTCCGGTGGCCATGGCCGCCGATCCGCCGTTGACGGCCAGTTCGAGGAATCCGGCGGATCCTTCGAGCAGGACCACCTCGTCACCCTCGGCCTCGCTGTACGTCCGGACGCGGCGCGCGACCTCATCAGACGTCCAGGCCGCCTTGGCTTGGTCGTCCACCGAGCTTCCCGGCAGATTTGTCGCCAGATTGCCGAACCGGTCCACCGATATCACCGTTGCCTGATACCCCGAGGTGAGAGGCTCCGGATCCGGTAATGGGCACGACACGAGGATGTCCGAATCAACCTCCTTGCCCATCTGAGTGAGATCCTCACCCCTGGCCAGCCAGGCCGCAGCCGGGGCGAAGAGGTCGCGACCCTGAAATGTCCTCGAGGGCTCAGCCAATCCCATGGATCGCCAGTCGATCTCCACAACGTCGGACGCCGGCCCGAGAGATGCCGCGAGTCCGTTGTCCGGCGCCACCAAAAATCGACGGCCCAGGGCCAATGCCAAGGCTCTCCGGTCGGTCCCGACCCCGGGGTCCACGACCGCCATGACCACGCACCCGGCCGGCAGATGCGGCCAGGCACATCGCAGCTGGAACGATGCCTCCCAGATGTCGCCCGGAGGGACCAGGTGGTCGAGGTCGATCCTGGGGACACCGGGCGCATACTTTTCGAGCACGGCATGGACCACGCCGACATAGTGGTCGGAGAGGCCGAAGTCGGTCAGGAGCGCGACGGGACGCATCGGAGGAGGCTATCACAAAAGGGGTTAGGAGGTTAGGAGTTAGACGTTAGAAGGTTAGAATGTCAGGCGGTCCATTCCCTTTGCGCAGTTCCTTCGAAACTTCCCAACCTCCTCACCTCCTAACCTCCTCACTCGCTGCTACCATGTCCTCGGAGGCACGCCATGCGCGAGATGAAGCTCTTCCTCAACGGTCAGTGGCTCGACGGTGACGATCTCATCACGATTCGCTCCCCATATGACAACCGCGAGGTTGCTCAGGTCGCCCGCGGTGGACCGGCGAGCCTCGAACGGGCCGCAGCTACCGCGGAGCGCGCCGCTGGAATGATGGCGGAATTGCCGCCATCCGAGCGCGCCGCCATCCTCGAGGGCACTTCCGCCCTGGTCCTCGAACACCGGGACCAGTTGGCGGCCGCGATCTCCGAGGAGGCCGGCAAGCCCATCCGGCTCGCCCTCATCGAGGCCGACCGCTGTGCCGACACTCTGACCGAGGCCGCGGCTGTTGCCCGTCACCCCGAAATCGAGGCGCGCGATCTCTCAGGTTTCCCCTCGGGTCACGATCGCCTCGCCCTGGTGCGCCGGGTGCCGGTGGGGCCGGTGCTCGCCATCACCCCCTTCAATTTTCCCCTCAACCTGGTGGCCCACAAGCTCGCCCCCGCGGTGGCTGCGGGCTGTCCGGTGGTGCTCAAACCCGCAAGCCAGACGCCGAGCCCGGCCCTCATGCTGGCCGAGCTGCTCGCCGCGGCAGGCTTGCCCGCCGGCGCCCTCGCCGTTGTTCCATCACGCGGTTCCGACGCCGAGAAACTGGCCACCGATGAGCGTTTCGCAGCACTCACCTTCACCGGTTCCATGGATGTCGGCTGGCACCTCAAGGAGATCGCCTGGAAGCGACGAGTGACCCTCGAGCTCGGCGGCAACGCGGCCGTGGTGGTGGAGCCCGACGCCGGTGATCTCGCCATCGTGGCGAAGAAGATCGCCGCCGCCGCCTATGGCTACGCCGGCCAATCCTGCATCTCCGTCCAGCGGGTGCTCGCCCACGAGGACATCTATATCGCGCTGCGGCGCGAGTTGGTCGAGGCCACCGAGGCCATCCGCCACGGCGACCCCAACGAAGAGGCCGCCATCTGCGGTCCCCTCATCGACGCGGCCAACGCCGACCGCGTGGCCGAGTGGATCGGTGGAGCGGTCGCCGCCGGGGGACGTCTGCTCGCCGGCGGTGACCGAACGGGCAACGTGATCGCACCGGCACTGATCGAGGAGGCACCGACGGATCAGCCCGTCGTCGCCGACGAGGTCTTCGGCCCTGTTGCCTGCCTCGACCCCTACGAGGACTTTGCCCAGGCGCTCAACATGATCAACGACTCTCGCTACGGCCTCCAGGCCGGGATCTTCACCACCGACGTGTCCAAGATCCAGGAAGCGTGGCAACACATCGAGGCCGGCGGCATCATCCAGGGCGATGTCCCAACCTGGCGCACCGACCCCATGCCCTACGGTGGAGTCAAGAACTCCGGCGTCGGCCGCGAAGGCCCGGCCTACACCTATCGCGAGCTCACCGAAGAACGGCTCCTGGTCCTGAGTCGGTAAACCGAGCGCCGAACCCGCAGATCTCACCAGCTGTCTGCTGCACCTGACGATGCACAGCAGCTCGAGTTGCTTTCTCGCCTCCGGAATCGCGTCCGGTTGTTGTTCATCCTTCCCACACGAGGGTTCTCTTTCCGTACCGAATGAAGACGGTTCGATCTCGGCGAAACCGGGGTCAACACTTGACCCTTTGTTCTTGTGTCGAAATGAGAATTGACAATAAGTGATACACTCGAGTCGAGATTTGCGCCGATTTTCTGGAGGATTTCATGACAATCCGTTCCGCTTTCATCGTATCTACGGTTCTCGCAATCGCGTCCGGCCTCGGCGCCCAGGCTCTCGTCTCGACCCAACCGGGGATCCAGACGATTTCTCCGGATCTGATGTTGATCGCCGGTGAACAGCCGGGCAACACCGCCATTCCGAAAGCCTCCGAAACCGTTCTCAGTGACTCGTTTGAGGGCTCATTCCCCGGTCAGTGGCAGGTCCTGTCGTCGACCACGAGCCAGTGGGGCCAGACCGCACATCGCGCCTCTCAAGGCACACACAGCGTGTATTGCGCCGGTGGAGGGACCGGCCCGGCGCCCCAGGGTGGACCTTATTTCAACGACATGGAAACCTGGATGATCATCGGGCCGTTCTCGCTCGCTGATGCAACTTCCGCCTCCATCGCCTTCGACCTCTGGATGAAGACCGAGCCCGCAGACGGCGACACGTTCCTTGACTATCTTTTCTATGGACTCTCGGTGAACGGCTCCAATTTTTCCGGATTCAACACCACCGGCGACACCCAGGGATGGAGTCCGTCCTCCTTCGATGTCTCCGAGATCACCAACATCACTGCGCTTGGCGCCGAGCAGGTCTGGTTTGGTCTGGGTTTCTATTCCGACGAATCGATCACAGACGAGGGCGTCTATATCGACAACGTCACGGTGACGAAGACCACGGCGAATCCCTGCACTCTCAGCTGTTCGGCCAGTGGACCGAGTTCCGGGCAGGTTGGAGGAACGGTCAACTTCACGGCATCGGCAACGGCGGACAACTGCTCCAGCTCGCCCTCCTACAGTTGGAGCTTCGGCGATGGCTCACCACCCTCGCCCACACGGAATCCCACTCACACCTTCTCCTCCGCGGGGTCCTACACCTGGACCATGACCGCCTCGGCCGACGGCCAGACCTGTCAGAAGACCGGAGTGATCACCATCTCGGGTTCTTCGGCGAACTTCTCGAAAGAGTACTGGGTCGCCGCCGCGGCTCACGCGGCGGGCAGCCTCGGGAGTCAGTGGAGGACCGATCTCGGGATCCTCAACCCGGGTGACGCCGCCGCCGCGGTGCGGATCGATTTCCACAACGGTGCCAGCGTGCATTCCCTGAATCGATCACTCGGTCCCGGATCGAGCGTGCTGTTGCAGGACGTGGTCGGCCTCTACAACCTCACCGCCTCGGGCGCGTTGGAGATTCTGTCAGACCAGGATGTCTTTGTGACATCCCGTACCTTCAACCAGGGAAGCTCCGGGAGCTTCGGTCAGTATCTGGACGGAGTCGACCCCGCTCTGGCGCTGGCGAGCGGCCAGTCGGCAACCCTCCCGCAGCTGCGGGAGGATTCGGGGTTCCGAACCAACATCGGACTCCTCAACACCTCGGGCAGCAGCGCCACGGTTCGACTCACCCTCTACGACGGGAACGGCACCCAGCTCCATTCGGTCAATCGGACCCTGAGCCCGGGCATCCTGCGACAGGAGAACCGGCCGTTCTCGACATTGGCCGGTCGTACGGATCTCCTCCGCTGTTCGGCCGAAGTCACCGTGGTTTCGGGCGGAGGCGTTCTCACCTACGCTTCGGTCATCGACAATGGTACCCAGGACCCGACGACCATCCCGATGAAAGTCGCGGACACTGAAATTCGTCAGGGCTGGGTTGCAGCCGCCGCACATGCGGCCGGCACCCTCGGGAGCCAGTGGCGCACCGATTTGGGCCTGCTCAACCGCCAGGGAACCCTCGCTCAGGTGACGATCAAGATGCACGTCTCCGGCACCACCCATCAACTGACGACCAGTGTCGGCGCCGGCGTTCAGAATCTCCTCGACGATGTTGTCGGCATGATGGGTGTCAACGGCTCAGGGAGTCTCGAGATCTCGTCGAGCGTTCCTCTCTACATGACTTCGAGAACGTACAACCAGAGTTCCGCGGGGAGCTTCGGCCAGTTCCTCGACGGCTACGCACCGACCACCGGGATCGGCGCGGGCCAGACCGTCTATCTTCCGCAACTCAGCGAGAACTCGGCCTATCGAAGCAACATCGGCTTCGTCAACACATCCGGCTCGAGCGCGACCGTCAAGACCGAGCTGCTGTCATCCAACGGAACGGTATTGGGTCAGTTCTCCAAGACGCTCGCATCAGGCGAAAGCTGGCAGAAGAACCGTCCGTTTTCGACCGTGGCCGGTCGGAACAACATCAGCGGGGGTGCCGCCCGGGTTCAGGTGGAGTCGGGCTCCGGAGTCTTCGCCTACGCTTCGGTGATCGACAACCTGACCCAGGATCCGACCACCATCCCCATGAAGGGAAGCGGCGGCGTCGGTGGAATCACGGGCACGGTCAAGGAGCCCGGTGGATTTGCGCTGTCGGGCGCCACCGTCGAGGCGGCAGGTAAGACCACCTCGACCAACAGCCAGGGGTTCTACGTGTTGGATACCATTCCCGTGTCTGGGGCCATGTCGGTGAAGTTCTCGAAAGCCGGGTATGTCCCGACGTTCAAGATCCTTCGCGTGGTTGCGGGCGAGTCCAACACGCAGAATGCAATCCTGCTCCACGTCGAGACGACGGCGACCATCTCAGGGACATCCGGAGGGACCGTCAGCACCTCGGACGGCGCGTCTGTCCTCATTCCGGCCAACTCTCTCGTCGACCAGAGCGGAAATGCCTTCACCGGCAACGCGACGGTCAGCTTGACCAGCTTCGACCCATCCGTACCGGAGGAACTCGAGGCCTTCCCCGGCACCTTCCAGGGTGTTGATCTCAGTGGACAGACGGTCTTCATCAACACCTACGGTTTTGTCGATGTGACGGTCACCTCGGGGACGCAGCAACTCCAACTGGCCCCGGGGACCGTTGCGACATTGCGCGTCCCGATTCCGACAACCCTGCAGGACGAAGCACCGAACGACATCCCATCTTGGTGGTTCGATCCCGATCTTCAGACCTGGTATGAAGTGGGATCGTTTGACAGAATCGGCAACGAGTTTCGGACCTGGATCCCCCACTTCTCGATCTGGAACTGTGATGTGGCTGCAACCCGGTGCTATGTGTCCGGAAGAGTGGTCGACGGGGACGGGCTCCCGGTGAAGGGCGCTCGCGTCACCTTCAAGAGCTTCCGACGCAACGGCGGCTATGTGACGAGTGGTGAGACCTCCACACCGGCCGACGGAAGCTTCCGCGTCCCAGTGGATGCCAACGCCGACATCGAGTTCTGGGCCGAGAAGGCCGGTGTCGAGAGCGTCCACCGATTCGACCACGCCTGTGAACACAATGGCGAGATGGTCGTTGGCGACCTCGTGCTCGGCCTCGGGGGTGGGAGCTCGGCCATCCAAATCACCCTGACCTGGGGTGATGAGCCGCGTGACCTCGACTCGCACCTCACGGTTCCGCTCGCCGCCGGAGGGTGGGAACACCTCTTCTACGGACACCGTACCGGAACCGGTGCAAATCTCGACACGGATGACACCGACGGCGACGGCCCGGAGATCTTCACCATCTCGAGCATCCAGGACGGACGGTACCGCTACAGCGTGCATCAGTATTCAGGAACCGGCGACTTCCACAGCTCAGAGGCCAGGGTTTCGGTCGTCGGCGGCGGTATCTCCTACCGGATATTCACACCCCCCTCATCCGGCGCGATGGGCGATGACGACGTCTGGAGAATCTTCGATCTCGACTGCCAGAGCGGGCACTGCACACTCACGCCCATCAACGACTATCTCCACGATGTCGACGCCGGCGATGCGGGATCCTTCGAACCGTGATCGGAGCGGCGCCTTTCGACTGATCGACGAACACGGACCTTGAGGTCGGCTTCAATCTGCTTGCAGAGATATCCGTTGAGGACCTCGAAGAGCGTGCCGTCACCGCCACCGGCCGCCACGCCGTCGTACCGGCTGAATGTCAAACCATGCCAGCCTCCCCGGCAAAGCCGGGGGACCTCCTTTGGGTGTTGGCTCTTAGCTATTGGCTCCATCGCAGTTATCCTTCCCACCAACAGGGGGCTTGCGATGAGCCACAAGCTAATGGCTAAAAGCTAATAGCTAATGGCCAAGAGCTTCTCACTCACCTCGAAGAACTCTCCAACGCTCCGGTGGAGCAGCAAATTGCGGGGCGGGTGTGCGAGGCGTTCCCGCTTCTACGCGCCATTCCGCGATTCTGACGACTCACTCCGTGCGACTCACGAATCACGAGTCAGGTCGTGAGGTTCTGGGGTCTTCGTGATTCTCAGAGCACCGACTCCTCCCTCAGCAGCGCCTCGACCTGGGCCTGGGTCTCGGCTTTAGGCCCGCTGGTGTCGATGAGGTGGAAGTAGCACTCGGCGTCCGGGTTGGCCGGCTCGAAATCGCCGCGCTGTTGTTCCATGAGCTCAACCCGGCCGTCGGATCTGGTGTCGTGCCGCTGGCGTCCCTCGAGGCGTGTGTGCTGTTCGTCGGCGCCGCAGGTGGTCTCGATGAACACCAGCCGCGCCCCGGTTCGCCGTGCGGCCTCGATCACCGGCTCACGTTCGCTCTGCCGTTTGAAGGCGCCGTCCACGATCACCGGGAATCCACCCCACAGGAGATTCTCGGCACGGTCGCAGACCTCGGCGTAGGTCCGGGCGTTCATCTCGGGTGAGTAGAGCCCCTCGTTGTAGGGGACATAGACCCTGGTGTTCTCCCCCACCCCGGAGATCTGCTTGCGCACCGCGTCGGTGGACAGCACGTGCCAGCCGTAGCTTTCGCGAAGATAGCGCGCCACCGATGTCTTGCCGGTCCCCATCAATCCATAGAGCACCACCAACGACGGTCGTCTGGTTCCGCCCGCATACTCGTAGGCGAGACCGAAGTAGCGCCGCGCCAGGTTGCGTTGGGCACGTTTGGCGGTTCCGTCGAGGGCCGGGTCGGTCGAGGTGAAACAGGCGATCTTGCCGCGAACATAGGCTCGGTAGCACTTGTAGAAATCGAGCATCTCAGTCAGCTCGGTGTCATCTGAAGCCTCGACATAACGGTCGATGAAGTGCTTCGACAGATCCTGTCGTCCATTGAAATCGAGGTCCATGGCGAGGAAGGCGATATCCACCGCGACATCGCCGCAACGGAGACGTTCGTTGAACTCGATGCAGTCGAAGATGACCGGCTGATCCTCGAAGAAGATGTTGCGAAGGTGGAGGTCGCCGTGGCTTTCACGGGTTCGGCCCTCGGCGATCCGACGTTCGAAGAGTTCGGCGTGCTGATCGAAAAAAGCGTTGGTCCAGTCGCGAATATGTTCGAAGCGATCCCTCGAAACGAGCTTGCCGACATAGGCCTCGGTCTGGGAAAAATTCTCGTCGGTGTTGAACTTGACAGCCTCGACCGAGCCGAAGGTGTCGATTCCCTCGCCCGTGGCCGCCGATGTGTAGAACGGTACGAGCACGTCGACGAGGGCGTCCATATGTGATTCGGAGAGCTCGCCTCGCGCGAGGACCTCGGTCCCGAGCAGTTTCCCGTCGAGCTCGCGCATGACGACGACCCAGTCGATCACGTCGCCGTCACCGTTGAGGGTCGCCTGATCTCCATCGAGGGTGATGGGAACGGCATCGATATAGACCAACGGCGCCAGCCGCCGGTTGAGGGCCACCTCGGCGCGGCAGTTCTGCTCCCGAAGCTCGATGGTCGAGTAGTCGAGGAAGCCGAAGTTGACCGGTTTCTTGAGCTTGTAGACGTAGCTCCCGGTCAGAAAGACCGAGGAGATGTGGGTCTGGAGAAATCGGACCTCATCAACCGGATAGTCATAGAAAGTCGGTTCGGAGAGGGCGTCCACAAGAGCGGCGTGATCCAAGGCGGCCTCCAGATGCTCACGATCGCGCACGTTGTCACATCGTTGGAATCTGGTCAACACGAGGGTGAGGGGTCAGGGGTTAGGGGTTAGGAGTTAGACGTTAGACGTTAGACGTTAGACGTTAGACGTTAGACGTTAGACGTTAGACGTTAGACGTTAGACGTTAGACGTTAGACGTTAGACGTTAGACGTTAGACGCCGAGAGGATCTCACTCCTAACTCCGGACCTGCCCCGAAATGGTGGACACCCAGAATAGCCCGTCGTCGTCGAAGCTGTGGGATCTGTGGGAAACCCGGAGGGTTTTCCAAAGGGCTGCTGGAAACGCGGAGCGTTTTCC
>Ga0316187_10001537_pt1 | contig 20023 bp, 14 predicted proteins | sample CroRivburrow1_MG_FD_204927 | JGI IMG/M metagenome (GOLD analysis project Ga0316187, IMG submission 204927) | Coastal sediment microbial communities from Maine, United States - Cross River worm burrow 1 | ecosystem: Environmental > Aquatic > Marine > Coastal > Sediment | place: USA: Maine...
GTACGCAACGCCGGTCATCAACTTGGGTGGACAAACCTGCGGCGTTCTGATTATTAATGTTTTTGCCGAAGCGGTTTTTGACATCATCGGCGATATTCCCAAAGAAGCTTATTCCATATTGACTGATCATGCCGGACTTTACTTATACCACTCGCGCAACACGCATGATCGAAGTTATTTCCGAAACCGCAGCCTGCATGATGACTATCCTGCTGAAATTGTAAAGAACGTTCTGCGCGAAAAGAACAACCTAACCCGATCATCGAAGCATATTCTCGCTTCGGCTCGCATTCATTCATCCATCCAAACCAATAACGCATGGACGCTTTTACTGGCGGTTCCCAACCGGATCATTTTTGCGGCAGTTTATGAAATGCGCACAGTTTTTTTCACCATACTCATCCTTTTGGTAATTGTCGCCACTTTTCTTGGCATGGTTGCCGCGGGTGAATTTACCAGGCCGGCGTTAAAATTAATTCAAGGAGCAGATTTAATTGCGAAGGGTGAATTTAGCCATCGCATTCATGTTGACTCAAAAGATGAATTGGGCGATTTGTCCGGTCACTTTAACACGATGGCCCGACGCCTTGGTCAGTCGCAAAGAAAATTGCAACGTTGGAACGAAGAATTGCAAAGTGAAGTGGAGCGTCGCACCACAGAACTGGTGGTTTCCGAAGCGCAATTAAAAATTGAAATGCAAAAACTTGATGATATTGTCAGCAGCATTGGAGCTGAAATCTGCTTAATCGATGAAAATTTGGGAGTTGTCTGGGTAAATGAAACCCTGGCAGAACGGCTCAATGGTCAAAACGCCGCGCTTGACAAGAAGTGTTACGCTTTATTTCATAATGGCTCTGAATTCTGCGCGCACTGTCTCGGCGAACAAACCATTAAAAGCGGACAAGGCGGCAAAGTTGTGGTTAGCCGTTCAGATGAAAATGGCGAGGATCGCATTTTTCAGGTGGTTTTTACTCCAGTGGTCGATGTGAACGGAAAAATCAGCCAAATGTTGGAAATGCATCTTGATATAACCGAGTCGGTTATGCAGGAGCGCAGCCTGGAAAAACAACTCGCTGAAAAAGAACGCCTCGCCTCGCAAGTGCAATTAGCCGCCGGTGTAATTCATGAAGTCGCCAAACCGCTGGCCTCCATGAAAATTACGCTGCAAGTGTTAGAAGAGGAAAGCGCGGACGAAGAACAAAGATCTTTCCTCAAAGGCATGGAAAACCAGATCGACCATTTAAGCGCTTTTCTGAGAACATTTTCAACTTTTGCGCGACCGAGGCCGCTTGACTTAAACCTGTGCGGAATTGAGGATATTGTCAGACAGGTGTTGTTGTTGGTCAAAAAAGACGCCGAACGCCGAAATGTAGAGATTCACGTAAAATATGAGGACGAACTTCCTGAAATCAAGCTTGATCCACTTCAGATGCAGCAAGTCATTCTCAATATTTGCATCAATGCTTTTGAGGCCATGCCGAAAGGCGGCGTATTGCATATTGAATGTGAAATGGCGCATACGGATAAGTCTGCCCTGCGCCTTTGCATTTCCGATGATGGCGAGGGAATTCACCCGGACAAAATCGAAAAACTTTTTGAACCTTTCTATTCCGACAAACCGAACGGCACAGGACTTGGCCTGACCATTGTGCGTCAGATTATTCGAGGACATGGCGGTGAGCTGCAGGTCAAGAGCGAGCCTGGCGAAGGCGCCAGCTTCATTTTGACCTTTCCTGCATAGGAATTGCGGCTTGATGGTTTTGCAAGCCAAGGCTCAAAACAGATTGACGGGATATGCTTTGGGTCGTCAGCTGCAAAAAATCGAACGGCGCGCCTTCATTTTTGTATGGCAACTTCCCCGCTTTTATTAAAAGGCAAATTGATGCTGTTGAGCAACGGCAGGGATGAGTCCAGATCTACATTTCCCGAAAAATTATACGACAACGCTTGATCGCCCGCCAATATTTTGCTGATTGCGGCGCCCATTTGCAGCAGGTTCAACGAAATCGGCAATTCAATTACGCTGGATTGCTTCGATGCGATTTGCGCGCTTTGGCTTGACCTTCCCTTTAACCATTCAATATTGTTGACAGTAAAGGCATAATTCATTGCATTTACAATGAATGTGAACGCATTGGGGTTGTCGATTTCAATTTTCAAGTTGAGGTCTGCGCCAGTGAAATTCATTTTCTCTAACTTCAACGATTTAACTTTTACGCCAGGCCTTTTTAAAAGCGGCAACGCCCCTGCTTTGCTGACGGTTACCCTGCGGCTGCCAAGAACCGGCAGATCGAATGAAAATCCGCAAACCACATTATAAGCTGCGCTGTCCTGTTTCTGAAAGGAGCGAATGGTTTTATAGATTTCCGAAAAAGAGAGCGAGACAGGCGCCTGAACTGTGCTTTCACCATTTGCTTCAATGCTAAGGCCATCCTTGTTGTCGCCCTTAACAAAAGTATTGCCATTTAACAGAAAATCATAATCAAATCCCGCCAAAGAGATGCTGACTGGATTTGGATTTGAGATTTTCAGATCAAAAATCAAGTCAGCCTTGCTCAAGGAGAGGTGGCTGATTTTGGCGCCTTCAAAAGTGACTTTGGGCAGTCGAGTGTTTGATTTAACAAATTCATCAACCATGGCGCACGAGCTTGTTAGTAACGAACAGAAAAGAATCAATATGAATTTATTCATGATAGATAATTTATTATTTATGGCTGCGAAGATGATCGTTCGTCAATTTGAGAATTTCATCATTCCTGCCGGTGAGCTGCCATCTGATCAATGAAACAGGTATAACTCCGGCCTCATTCACCTCTTTAAAAAATTCTTTCAACACAAATTGCTCGCTGAGTTGCGCGCTACGGTCTTTCAGCAATCTCTCAATGAGGTATTTGCCAGTGATGTAGGAGGAACCATAGCCTGGTTGTCGCATATATAAGAGTTGTTCAAAGCCCAGAAGGTCGAGGTCTGCGCGCATCCAGCCGCGCGGCGTCCATTTTACGTGGAAGTCGCGCGCTTCTTTCATCGTAAATTCATTGGCGTGCGCGTAGAGCGAACCCAATCCCCTGGCCGCTCTTTGCGCCAACATAATCCAGACGATTTCGCGGACGCGTGGGTTGTCATCGTACAGGCCGGCGTGCATGGTCATTTCTTCGAACCCTGTGGCCATTCCCTCTGCGCGGCTGTCCCAAATATTGTAAAGCAACGCCTCTCTGCGTATCGGGCTTGCATGCGGCGCCGCTTGCATGGCCGCCAGATCCCACCAATGGTACCAGTGCGTGAATAGCGTTGTCGGCTCATAGTGAATTGCGATCTGGAAGAAGTGGCGCTCAGCTTCCGGCACAAACCGTCCTGTGTGAGCTCGCAATGCAGGTTCGGTGAAATCGTGAACAGGAATCATTTCACGATCTGTCAAAAACTGCATAAAACTTTTGATGGATTGCTCAGACCTTTGCTCAAACTCTTCCGGGCTTGCAATTGCTTTTAGCGGCGGCAGGTCGCGGTTGCGCGCCTCTTCCAGTCGCAGCGAGGCGTGCGCTCTGTCTAATTCGCGTGTAAGCAAGCTGACCTCTTCCTCCCAGGAAAGGGGAACGAGATGAACATTGCGCAAATGCCATGTATAGTTCTCTTTTCCAACGCCGGATGAGCCTGTTTTGGTCGGGCTTTCTTTTTCCAGCCAGGTTACAAAAGATTGCGTAGCGAGCAGGGCGTTGGACAATGATTTCTTAAAGGCGTTGCTGGTTTCTTCTGTTTGACCTTGCAATTCAATTAGGTTTTCTGCCTGCCTGCGCAAATTTTGAATTCCGCCAATCCAAAGTTCCCGGGCGTTGCCGGTCAGGTTGCTTTGGGCTTGTTCGAGCAGTGGCGGAATCGTTTGCAGCGCAAGGGAAAGTTTGTTTTCGTTTTCAACGGACAGGGGGAACTCATACGTCCACAGTTCAATAACAGCATGGTTGGTCGGCCCCTCATGCGCGGGCGTGTCGCTTTGGTAAATAAAAACAGATGTATAAAAAGCAGGATCCCGTTGCCACGGCCTGAGAACCCGGATATTGAAATCCAGTCCATTCATTTCCGCAAGAATGATGTGATAATCAACTTTGTCTGCAATAGACCAATTCGTCGTATCAATGGCCGCCAGTCGCTGCATACGCTCTTTTAGTTCACTGTGCATTCCACTGATAGATTTCGGAGAATAGTCAGGCGCATTTTTTTTAAATTGCGGTTTCTCAAAGGCGCGCCAATCCTGAAAAAAATCAACGAGTTCGCTATGATTTTTATTTTGCGCAACGGCCGCAGTATTCCCGGCGATGGTTGCAATCAGGCTGATCAGGGCGAACACCTTGACTGCGAGGTCTCTTGCAAATGATTTTATATTCACGTTTCCTCCTCAGGATAACATTTATGGATACCGCTCAAGCAAATTATAATGGAAAAATTAACCGACTTTCTGAAAACCCAGGAAATTTTAAAATCGAATTTTCAGAAGGAAATGAACAGCCTGTTCCGGTTTTCTTAAGCAGTTACAAGAATAGTCGCTTTTTCAATTTAGCCTCAAAAAGCCACCATCGCATCAACGATAAACTGGCTGTTCCAATCTTCATCGAAGGCGCCTTCTAAACGCAGAATCAAATTGTATGGCATGAAAAGGTGAAGTCCGCCGCCCCAACCGGAAATCCGTTTTGCTTTGTTAAAATCGGCGCCGTCAGCAAGATTATCGAACCAGATTTTCCCGGTGTCATAAAAAACGCCGCCGGAGACGCCATAGCGAAAATTAGCGCCATATTGCCCCATGGTTTCATCGAAAGGACCCCATGTGAAATATTTGACCGGAAGAATTGGAAAACGTAACGCCGCGCTGGCCACTGCAATATTTTCGCCGATGCTCTTTTCACGAAAATGTCCACGGATACGGGTAAGGAAACCCAGATGGACCTGCTCATAAACAGGTATTTTACCTTTTGCCAGATTGGTCGCCACTCTGAATGCGAAAGTTGCGTCTTTCAGGGGAAAGTATTCCCGGATGTCCAGACCATAACGAAGGTAATCTACTGTTTTGCTCCGAAAACCGGTTTGGGTTGCCCAGACATTTAGATAATGCCCTTTGTGTGGATATTCATGTAAATCGCGTGAATCATACCGAAAAGCAAAACCCAGAGAAGGCAAATGATCTTTCCCCGATGGCGAAAGCGTGGCGTTTATATCGCCCAAAAAAGATAATTGGCGATAACCGATTTTCATGTCAAAATAGGTAAAATGGCCAAACCGCTTGCCAAGGGTTGCTCTGAACCCGATTTGCTCTTCGTTGACCACCGAATCCAAAACGGTAAAAGTGCGATTTCGGACTTTTTTTATAAAAAAGGAGATATCCGTATAAAATTTTGCCGCTCCGAAAATCCACGGGTTGGAATATTTTAAGTTCAGCGCCGGGTTAAAGCCCAGCCAACCGGAGAAATCTAAAACCTCACGTCTTCCGCGAAAATTAGTGTTCAACAAACCGGCGCCGTACGAAACGCGTCGCCAGGCTCGATCGTTGCGAAAGATGATCGGGTAAGGGAAGATATGCCACATTTCACTGACTGTCACAACAATGATGACGCCGGAGTTTGTGGGAATCTGATCCATTTCAACCCGGTTGAAAATACCAAGATTTTGGATCTGCAACCTATCTTGTTCTAACTTATCCTCATCAAACGCATCGCCCGGTTTAAGTTTCATTTCGCGCAAAATAGTTTCCTCTCGGGTGTCATCGTTGCCCTGGATGAGGATTTGACGGACAATTTTGGGCTGAGGGTTTGGGCTTTGCGCAAAGGTCGCCGACGCTACTGTCAGAAAAAGACCGGCGGTGAGGAAAAAAATCAAACGGAAACCATGGCCATGTGATAAAATAAGCATGCCTTGTCTATATGACCTCAAGGATTCGAAATGTAAATCGATAGTCATTTGCGCCGTCAATGGAACGCAATCTGCGCGCCAGATTTAACCGAAAAATACCATCAAGTATAAACAACGACAGACCAATATCCGATTGAAAACTGAAATTTTTAAAGCCCTTGAAAATGGCGACGTCTTTTTGCGACCTGCCTACCCAGCCAGTGTCAACAAATGCTCCGAGTGAGATATGCGGCCAAACATAATCAAACCCTGGAATTTTGGTGAGCGGAATCTTTTGCGCAAGCTCGCCGCCAAACTTGTAATCAACGTTCAGCATCACCATGCGGTTGCCAATATATTCCTTGTCCTTGTAACCTCGCAATGTGCCGACGCCGCCAATACCGATGGTATGTTGTTGAGCGAGGCTGCCGCTGCGACTGCCGAGCATGGCGCGAATGGAATAGCGCTGGTTTCCGAATGTTTGCTGATAACGTTGCAACGCAATAAACAGCCCGTCCGTCTTGAAGTCTTGAAAAGTGCGCTCGTAAATGGTGGTGATATGCCAGCCGTTTACCGGGAAAATTGGATTATCTCTAAAATCAAAAGATGTAATAAACCGCACACTCAGTTCATTGCCTTCAGCCAACGTAATTGGGCTGATGAGAGAGCGGATGGGGTTATCCTGAAATGCGCCGCCGAAAAGGCTCCAGTTGATATTTCTTTGCAGATTGTCATATTTTCGTTGGGTTACCTCTATTCTCGCAGTATGGTCAGCAGTGATTTTTTTGTCGACATAGAAGCGGACGCCCTGGTCGCCGTAGTAGTCTGCGTAATCATCGCGTAAGAAAAAGGAATTGACAGAATTCTCAACTTCGCTGATGACCCAATTATCCATGCTGCCCAGTTGTCTGAAAATATCCAGACCGACACTGAGTCTCTCAAAACCCATCATATCATGCCTGGCGCCAAGGAAAAACCGAAACTCCTTGCCAGCTTCATTCCAGCCTCCCCAGCCAGCTTCAGCTTTCACATGGAAGCCCGGAAGCTTTTGCGGGTAATGGTTTACGCCGCCGTGGAAAAACAAGCCCTCCACACGATTGAAACGTGGGGCGGCGTAAAATTCGAATGACTTTTGAAATTCCAACCCGGATTGATCTTTAATCTTATTATAATGAAATTGCGCAAAGAGTGTGTTGACCGGTGAGAAGAGCAGGGCGATTGCCAGGCAGGGAACACGTCCGGTTGTTATCCGCATTAAACCTCCAATAATGAACGACATAAAATTTTACTGATACATGACTCTGTTGATTTAATAGCTTTTTGAACAAATCACAGCACTTAACTTCAATATCGACGTTGCTAAAATTCTTAAAAATGGACTTAATCAACAGAGTCATACATTTAGTGGCTGCCCTAAAATGAAAACCGTCGGCAATCATGCTTTCGCCCCGGCTCAGACATTCCAGGCAGGAGTTATTTCATTGTTTTTTTCACACCCGGTTGTATCCGGTATGTGAAGACGCATAAAAAAAATGCATACATTTGTGCAGTCAAATTTGCAAATTGCGCGTCAAAGTATTAAACAAGGGGTATAGAAGCAAGTCAAAATATGACTGTCCTTTACAGAGCAATGCGCTGTTTTAATAAAATATTTGCAATTCCATCATATTTTTAAGATCTTTTGCTCGCCTGTCAGAAAAACAGACTCTTAAATACAATTTATTTTATTTGGCGTTTCATTTTATACTACACAAAGAACCTGGGAGATTTCGATGAAAGTCTACAATGTACTTGTTACTTCAGCTATAATTATTTTATTGCTGTTTTGGGGGCGCGGTCAGGATAATGCGCAGGCCACCTTGACGTTCAGTCCGGGAAAAGTTGGCTATACCGATCCGGATGTTATTGTCGCAGCAATGCCTGAGTATCGTGAAATTCAACAAAAATTGCAGAATGAATTTCAATTAAAACAACAGGAGTTGCAGCAACAAGCAGCCGATTTTCAGCAAAAACTTGAGGCGTATCAAACACAACAGGCAATGCTTTCCACAGATAAACGCGCTGAACGTGAGAAGGAGCTGCAACAGCTTCAGGCTGATATTCAGCAAGCTTCATCCAAAAAGGATCAGGAATTAAATGAAAGCCAGTTGAAAATGATGGAGCCATTGGTCAAAAAAGTGCAGGATGTGATTGATGAAACAGCAAAGGCCAAGGGGCTTGAAATGGTTTTTCGCAGCCCTGCGTTGCTTTATGTGAATGAAGCGACTGTGGTTGACATCACAAAAGAAGTGGCAAAAAAGCTCGGAATTCCGATTCCGGATGAAAAAAAATAACCTGATTTAAGTCAAGAATACCATGGCGCAAACAACAAAAACTTTTTGTTTGCCATAAGCTGAAGCCTCGACGCAAGCCGGGGCTTCAGCTATTTGGGTCTGCGCAAATTTACCGTCTACAACACCCGCCCGAAATATTGCAGTTCTTTCATTTAACGGAAAGAACATTTCATTTAACGTTTTCCAAAAAATCAAACCAGGCAGTATAGATGTCTTTCTCGTTTTTGATCCCTTTCACCCGATGTCCCTGGTCAGGGAATTCTATATAGGTCACATCTTTGCCATGCTTTTGCAAGGCTTCGGCCATTTGTCGGCTGCCTGCCACAGGAACCCGGCTATCGTTGCTGCCGTGAACCAGCAATAGCTTGCCTCGCATTTTGTCGGCGTGATACAAAGGAGACCGATCGTTTAGTTTGTCTATTTCTGTCGCAGGATCGCCTGCTTCCAGCAGAACCCAGTCGGGAATATTGCAATGTTCATAGAAATGAATAATATCAGAAAAACCAGCGGTTGCTATTCCAAATCCCCAATCAAAATTAGCTTTAACGCCATTAATTTCTCCTGGAAAAGTAAGCAAACGCATGGTTGCGTAACCGCCATGACTGCGTCCGAAAACACCAACACGTTCCGGTGGAATGCCAAGTTTTTCTGAAATATATTTTCCCGCGTAAATAATATCGATGATTTCGTTGCCGCCCAGATCGCGGTCGTTCAGCGCGGAAAATTCTCGTCCAAAGCCAGAACAGCCGCGTGGCGCCGGGCTGAAGACATAAATGCCGGCATGGGTGAGAATTTGCACTTTATTGTTAAATTCATTCTCTCCACCATAAAAAGAAAGTATCATCACCATCTGCTGATCGGTCGGCAGGGGATTGTCAGGTTTGTAGAGATATGCGTGCAACATTCTTGATTTTCCGGTTTTCGGATCGACGTCAAAAGTTGCAAATTCAACGCGCTCAACAGTGGAATGTACAATATTCTGTTTGAGTTGCTTTGACATGGAGGCTTTGTTTGTAAAGGCAAAACTATTGTTGTTCACAACCAACTCATCAATCCGAAATTTCTCGACTGTGGACGAGGCCAGCAAGATGGCTTTGTTATTTTCAGTGTCCAGAATATCAAGTCTGTCGGCGCTAATATGGCGATTGATAATTTTCCCCTCAACAGGGTCGATGAGGCACAATTCTGTTTTAACCGGGCTTTGCAGAATTGCCAGCATTATTTTTTTGTTGTCAACGTTCAGTAGCCCCGCGCTGCTGATGTCGGTTTTAAAGTGGGTGATTTGCGACGACTTTTTGGCGACAATATTATATCGATAGAGGTTGACATTGCCATCTTCGTTGGAAAAATAGTTGAATTCTGTCGGGCTTAGCCACTGCTGATCGGCGTGCGGAAAATTGCGCGGTTTTTTGGGATCGGTGACAAGAGCCCACTTTTTTGACTGAAAATCATAATGAATCAAGTTGGCGGCATTTCTATCCATGTTGGATAAAACCGTTAAGACAAGACCATTTCCGTCAGGCTGCCAACTCGGCTCGCTCCAGGTAAACCGATATTCAGGCGTGTCTTGCATGAGAACGGTTTCCTGCATCGTTTCAAGATCTAAAATCCTGAGTTCGCCGGCTTGCTGTTCCCGGTGACCGAGGCGCGCAATGAAGGCTATTTGTTTTTGCTCTTTGTCCCATTGATATCCATAAATGAACGGCACGTTTGTAATTTTTTCAACGACCTTTGTTTGCGGGTTTAGCCTGAAAAGATTGATGACTTCATCATTGTTTTCGTCGCCAAACAAATAGAGATGTTTATCGCGTTTGTTGTAGTTCACACCCCAAATATTTCGTTTGGAAAAATCGATATCAGATATGCGTTTTCCGGCGCGCAGGTCGCTTTGACCGCTGAGCGGCAGCTCAAGTAGCTCGGAAGTTGAGTCGTCATGAAAGTAAAACAGTTTGTCGGCGTCGTATGAAATCGAAAAGTCTCGATATGGAAACCCGTTGATATATGGTTCCAGATCAATACTCCGTCCGCGGAATTGAACTGTCGATTCCGGTAAATTTTGTGCGACCATGTTATAACATCCCAGTAATATTAAGCCTGTCGTTAAGCTCGCAATGAGACTGCGCATCATAAGCGTCCTCCGTCAAAATAATTTAAATTAGATCAGCTCTTAACTTCAGTTAAGAACCTTTTTCTACGAGAGAATATATTTGAGTATTTCAATGACTTGTTGCGGCTCGCGGGCGGTGGCGCTGGCGGCGGCGTTCACTTCTTTCAATGCATGATCATGCTCTTCATCATGTAAAGTAATGATCGGCTTGCCTATGGCGGCGGCATATCCGGCGGCGAATGCGGCGTTCCATTGTTTGTACTTTGCGCCAAAGCGAACAACAACAATGTCAGCCTGACCAATTAAGGTTGATGTTCGAATAGAATTTATGCCGGCTCCCTTGCTATCGCGCCAAAACGCCTTATCCTCTCCGCCGAGAATTCTGACGCCGCACTGGTCGCTCGCTTCATGATCAGTCACCGGAAAGCTGAAATGTAGGGGTAGATTGGCTTGCTTGCTTCCCTGGATAATTTGCTGTCTCCAATCGGAATGTATTTCTCCCGAAAGGTAGACCTTCCAAAAATTTTCGCTCATTGCAGCTCCTGCGCTGTGGCTTATTCATTAATTTGGTTCAGAAAGGTGAGCAAAAAATAGTGAAGCGGGCAGACTTAGTCAATAACCAACAATTGCTGTCTTCCATTTCGCATTTTGATTTTCGATCACATTTGGAAAGTTGGTTTTGACGCCGAATATCAATGCGTAGAGGTTCACTAATTTGGTTAATTTTAACGTTAGCGCAGTTCGGTTAAAGGAAATTTTAATGCGGATTTTTCGAGGCGCTGTTGCGGAAGATATTATGGCGACTGCGTAACAAAAACTCAGTTTATGAAACAACCTCTACGCGCACTTCGGCAGATTCCTCCTTTTCGGCCAATTCCAACTCATTGACCAACCTTTTTACTTCTGCGGCCTGGCTCGACAGCTCTTGTGAAGCCGCAGCGATCTCTGCTGCGCTGGAGGTGTTTGCCTGGGTCACATTGTCGATTTGCACAAGCGCACTGCGCGTCTGACCAATGCCAATGGATTGTTTTTGGGAAGATTGCGCTATATCGCTAACAAGCGAGATGACCTTGGTTATATTTTTGATTATTTCATTTAAAGCGGTTGCAGTCTTATCCGCTATTTGCATGCCGTTTTTAACTTTTTTTGCGGAACTTTCGATTAGTTCAGATGTCTCATGCGCTGCTTTTGCGCTGCGTTGCGCCAGGTTTCTAACTTCCTGGGCGACAACTGCAAACCCTTTGCCATGTATTCCGGCTCGAGCCGCTTCAACTGCGGCGTTTAACGCCAATAAATTGGTTTGAAAGGCGATTTCATCGATGACTTTAATTACCTTTGAAATGTCTCCTGACGCCCGGTTGATTTCATGCATCGCTTTGAGCATTTCTTTCATCTGCTGATTGCCTTCACTCGCTGATTCTCCGGTTAATTCGGCAATTTGATTTGCCTGACCAGCATTGTCGGCGTTTTGTTTTGTTTGCGAATCCAGTTCCGACATCGAAACACTAATTTCCTGAAGGGAAACTGCTTGCCGGGTTGCGCCTCTTGACAAGGAGCGACTGGCGTATGAAACTTGATTTGAGCCTGAGGCAACCAAAGCAATTGAGGCCGCAATGTGTTTCATAATGTCGTTGAAAGATTCAAGCGTCGAATTAATCGCTTGTTTCATCAAGGCGTGATCGCCTTTATAATCACCCCGCATATTTTTGGATACGTCGCCCTTGGCCATATAGGAAAGGCATGCAACGGCTTCATTGATCGGTTTCAACATTAATTCTATGGTATTGTTAAACCCGACGACAATCTCGTGATAACTGCCTGAAAATTTAGAGGCGTTGCCGCGAACCTGCAGCTCTCCTTTATCAGCGGCGTTGGTTAATAAAAGCGTTTCTTCGACAAGGGCTTTCAGGTTATTTCGAATATCGTTCAGGTTCTGTGTGAAAACAGCCTGTTTTCCTGGCAATTTTTTCATTTCTCTGCGTAAGTCTCCAGCGCCGTATTCTGCCAGAATTGTCATGCCTTCTTTAACCGGATTAATAACCGCATCAAGCGTATTGTTTACACCTTCGAGGAGTTCTGCATAAGCTCCATCAAACTGTTCAGTCTCGCACCTTGCGTCCCAGTCGCCTTCCTTCTGAGCCTTAATGGTTTTTTCCAAGACTTTTTGCAGCCCTTTTACGCTTTCCTTCATGTGCGAAATTGACATGCCCAAAGTGTCTTTTTTAGAAAGGACGTTAACCGTAACGTCGAAATTGCCTCGCGCGATACTATTTGCCACAGCGGCTCTTTCTTTTTGGGCTGCAATAATTTGTCGAAATGAGTCATATAATTTACCAATTTCATCACTTGACCTAAAAAGTAAATCATGTTGCACATCCCCTCTGGCCATATTACCGGCGACTTCAGCCAGGTCAGATATTGGCTTGCCAATCTCCCGACCAACGAAAAAGCCAAGACCCAAAACAAAGAATAAGGCAATACCGACAGTTATGTAAATCGAACGAAGGATTCCATCTGTTCCGGCTACACTCGCTATATTATCTTTTGCCATCCAGACCAAAACCGCCCAATTCATTCCGGGGTATCCCAACGCGCCATGCAAGTGAGAAAAACCAACAACATGGACACTTTTTTTTCGCGGATGGACGGCCCACATAATTCCGGTTTCGCCTTTAACCGCTCGCAGAGCAGGCTCAATTTTCGCCTCAACCCAATTATCTTTCATAATGAGATTGTTCAGATCGTGAACAATCTCTCCCTCCCCGGTCATTGATGGGTCAAATTCAGTGATAACCTGACCCTCGTTGTTAAGCAGCGTAAACTCCGCTTGAGGGAAACTCTCTTTGAGTTCCGCGTAAGTTTCCTTTAAAATTTGTTCTACAAGGGAGAATTTCGTTCGGTTGCTCCAGTAGCCAATCACCTCCCCTTTTTCATAAACTGGCGCGGAAAAGGAAATCGTCAATGCCGGTTCATCCGGATATATCTGCTGCACATCTTTATCAAAATGCAGGTTTTCAATATAGGTTCCGGTGGAAAAATCATTTCCTTTGCTTGTATAAGGCATTTTTTCGGTGAATTGGTCAGCTTTTAACGCCATAAACCAAGCCGACTCGCTATAATTTTTCCCTTTTAGAGGGCCTGTATCAAGATCGTTTCCCTTCGAGTCTTTTGAGTTGCAAGCCACCAGGTCGCCGTTTAAATCAACCAAAAGCGTTAGATAATAGATATCATACGTATCGATCAATTGATTCATCAATTCGGTGACATCTTTATTTTCGGGCGTGTTTGCTCGCCATGACGCTTCATTATGCAGGGCGCGGTTTAGACCAAAAGCCTGAACATCTCCATACCTCTCAAATAAATTGCGGTCAATTTTATCTGCAATTTCTTCGGCGGTCAATTGAAAACGAAAGCTGACTTTGCTTTCAATGTTTTTTGTCGACTGATATGAAATGAGACCAAGAATCACCATCGGAACGAGGCCGAAAGCTACAAAAATAATAGGTAATTTGACCGTCAGCGGCAGGTCTTTGAAGCTAAACATACTGATACCCTTGCAATAAATTAACTATCCACAGCAAGCAGAATAGGCTTACATAGAGTCGTTTTTTTGGTTTTGTCATAATTAAAAAAGTCGACGTTTTATTTTGAAACTTGAGAGTTGCGGGCAGAGCAGGTTTTCAAGCAAAAGTTTAAAGAAGATGTGAAGAGGGCGGGCAGCTTATCAAATGGCAATCAGAAAAACCGTTGCTTGCCAAAGGGTGTCGACAACGCAACTATTGTGAAAATTTGTTAATCCGTGAATTACTTTTGGTAAATATCATCAATAAAATTAATAGAAATATAGGTTTACTTTCTTCAAAATATATACACCAGGCGGAGTGTCTTTACGCAGGAAATTTTCTTTCTGTTACTTCATGCATAAATTGTCTTGCCACATCCTCAACCGTTTGACTTACATAGGCATATTGTTTGGAAAACGGAGGCCAGTAATCACCCAAACCGATGGCGTCGTTTATCACCAACACCTGGCCGTCACAGGCGGCTCCGGCTCCGATGCCAATGGTAGGAACTTTTAATTGCGCCGTAATTTGCCCTGCTAATTTTGCCGGAATGTGCTCCAGAACAACCATAAAAGCGCCTGCTGCGGCAATTTTTTCGGATTCGTCAATTATTCTGGCGGCGTCATCCTTTTCACGGCCAACCTGTTTGAAGTTTTCAGCGGTCTGTGGCGTCAGACCCGTATGTCCGATCACATCAATATGATTGTCTACAAGGTGGGCTATGATCTCTGTTTTGGGACCTTCTAACTTTACGCTGTCAGCGCCAGCCTCTATTAAAAGCCGCGAATTTTTTAGCGTTGAGTCAGGATCATTGTCGCTCTGATAAGGTAAGTCGCCAATGACATGCGTTTCAGGCGCGCCTCGTCGCACAGCCGCAACATGGTAACACATTTGCTCAACCGTAACCGGCCGGGTGCTCTTGTGTCCCATCTCCACCATTCCCAGTGTGTCACCCACCAGAATGATCGGCACACCAGCCTTTTCAAGGCAACGCGCAACCGGATAAGTGTAAGCGGTAAGCATGGTTATCAATGTCTTGCCTTTCATGGCGAGGAATTTTTCAGCGTTTAGTCTCATCGTTCAAACCTGGTTAAGCGGTGAAAGGGAATTTGCATTGGTCTGCCTGCGGCGCTCCGGGAGAAGACGCAGTTAGACAATGCCTTTCTTAAATATAAAAAGTTTATGAACCGGCTGCAAAAATAAAAAATCGCATGAGCTTACTCCGCCGTTTGAACACCAAACTACACGCTCAGACAATTTATGCGAACTGTTGGCATTTGGGGCAATAAAAGCTGCTGCGCCCAGCCTGGATAATGCGCTGAATCGGCTGTCCGCACTTTAGACAGGGCTGCTCTTCCCGGCCATAAACAAAATGAGCGTTTTGAAAGTAGCCGGTCTCACCATTGCTGTTGACAAAATCTTTCAGCGTCGACCCGCCCTGTTTGATGGCGTCTTGCAGAACTTCCCGAATACAGGTTAGCAGGCTTTCCCATTGTTTTCGGCTCAGTTTGCCAGCGGCTGAAGTTGGATGTATTCGCGCATGAAAAAGCGCCTCATTCGCGTAGATGTTGCCAATGCCAACAATGATCGATGCATCCATCAGGAAGTTTTTTATCGGCCCTTTGCGTGAGTTTGCACGCTCAAAAAGCGTCTTGGCCGTAAGATTGTCAGAAAAGGGCTCATAACCGAGTCTTTGCAAACGGGGATGGCTTGCTTCTTCTTCAGCGGGAAAAGAGTCGACCATTCCAAATCGACGTGGATCGCGAAACCGCAATTGCGAGCCATTGTCCAGATCAAAAATAACATGGTCGTGTTTTTCAAAAGGACGTTGATCATTGATAAATAGCAAACGTCCGCTCATGCCGAGATGGATTAATAAAATGGTATTGCGATCCGTTCCTAACAGTAAATATTTCGAGCGTCGGTCAAACTTGTTAAAGGTCGCATTGCCTAGCATTACCTGCAATTTAAGCGCATTAACCGGCCATCTTAACCGGTCGTCGCGAACATTAATATTTTCAATTCTTCGACCGGTTAATTGCTTTATTAAAGCTCTGCGTATTGTCTCAACTTCGGGTAGTTCCGGCATGGCAAGTCTTGCTTAATGGTGTTTCATTAATATTCGAACTCAAATTTCAATAAGCTAAAAGGGAATCAGCAAATAAACGCCGCTCTACACAGATTTAAGGTTTGCGTCCATCCATGCGAATGAAGTCCCGATTACGCATCAGCTTTGCTTTCGTCTCTTCACAAACTCGACCGCCCAGAACAAAATTGTAACGCCCATTAAGAGGATAATCGGCAACCTGCCGATTATTGCAAATAGTGTGACAGGCGGTTTCGCAGGAATATTTAATGTCGTATTTAGAAAATCCTGTGTGTAAAGATCTGTTTCTTTCGAAATTGTGCGACCCGCAGAATCGATGATCAACGAAGTTCCGGTATTCAGCGCCCGGATCATTGGTTTGCGGTATTCAACTGTTCTTGCCCGCGCCATTTGTTTGTGAAGATGACTCGCCGCCGAGCGGCCAAACCAGCCATCGTTTGTGGTGTTGACAAAAAAGTCTGCTTTGGAGTGATCAAAGCCTGCGACAAAGCCGAAAATGATATCTTCATAGCAAATCAACGGCAGCCAGGTTACGTTTTCCTTCAGTTTGAAAACCGGTTTTTGGCGGCCTCGCGAAAAATTGGATATTGTTTCCGGCAGCCATTTTTCCAAAGCGGGGAAAATATCCACAAAAGGGATGTATTCTCCAAAAGCGAGAAGCATGATTTTTCTGTATCGATCAACAATTTCCCCATTGCTGTCAAAAACAAACAGCGTGTTGTAATATTCATACTTCCCATTGCTTTTCTCTCCGACAAATTCAATGGAGCCGGCACTGATATTTACTTTATATTTCCGGGCGATTTGAGAAATTTTGTCGTGAACAGCCGCCGTCTGCAAAATTGCGAAATGGATGGCGCTCTCCGGCAAAACAAGCAAATCGCAACTGTCAAGGCTGGCCTGAATGGCTTTTTCAGACACTTGCATTAATTGCTGAAAATCTTGATAACGCTCTGACCTGCTTTTGCCAAGGCCGTAGAATTTAGCCATTTCGGTGTTTGACTGAACGAGGCTGACTGCAACCTTTTTCTTCCCGGCTGCAGGCTCATTGTTATATTTTTTCAGACACCAGGCGCCATAAATAAGGATGAATGATAAAAAGAAAATTTGGGCGGTCAATTGCGGCCGTAGTGAAGTGAGTAGTTTGCGGCGGTTTCTCCACAACCAATACGGCAAATGAATTAAGGCAATGGCGACAAAACTTAAACCGGGCGCGCCAAAGAGGTCGGCTGTTTGATAGAGCAAGGGAGTGGAATCGAGAGTCGCGCCAAAATACCATGGGAAAATCTGCGGATTTAGTTGTTCGGCCGCCACAAAAAAGGTTGCCGTAATAAACGGGTTTTGCTTTTCTCCCCAAAATTTTTCCCAATATCCCCAGAGAACAAAATTGAGATTATTGAACAGGCTGAACAGGAGAACCAGGCTCCATGCAAGAGGCGAGGCAATGCCGCCGAATTCAGATGCGACAATGCGAATCCAGCCGAAACCGCCCAAATTGGTAACAATCGCCATCAACCAGTAGGCAAGCAGTTTTTGTCGCAAAGGCAGTTGTCGCATTCCGTGCAGAAAAAAGGGCAATAGTAGAATGGCCGGAGAAAAATTATAACGCTCAAAACCAAGAAAAATAGAGCATCCTGCCAGCACAGGAAAAATAAATCGCAAGACCCAACTCGGAACCCGGTTAAAAGAATTTGTCAAAAGATGCTCCTTCGCGTGATTACGGTTGCGACAAAAGTAAAGAATACGATTCCCAAAAAAAAGAAAAGGTTTCTGCAATTTTGCAAGGGGAGTTCCAGGAATCGAACCCATATATTTTCCAGGTTCTCGAATCCAGCTTGTTTAAATTTCATTCATAGCAAAGTTTGAGACGGCGGGGAATGGCCGCCTTTTTTCAATCCGAGCGTTGTCATGTTGAGCGCAAATTCTCAAAGGCAAACCTCTCATCATTTGTCCCGGCATTATTTGTCTTGATATACGAGTAAATTAAGCTTAATTTACATGCATCACTTTCACTCTTTATTTTTTTGTTATTTGACCTGCGTTCGCTTTACCTGCACAGCTTTGCGAAAATTAATTTCTTTCTGCATGACAGCTACTTGACTTATCTCTTCTTGTGCAAGCTATCACAAGTAGACACTGACTTAGATAGTAATTTATAATATATTTTTTTAGGAGGATGTACTTAATATACAACTAAACTAGCGGGAGGTTCGTTATGTCCCAATCTGATAACGATGTTGGAGCAATTCTCAAAAAAATAACGGAAAAACTGGACAAAGTTGAACAAAGAGTCAAACGGCTCGAATTTTTTGTTGATTCCGGTGAGTTTGAAACAGAACAGCTCCAGACTGCGCCAGAGGCTCCGGTGTCCGTTAAAAATGAGTCTGTTGAGTCAAGAGTTGGCGAGTATGGGCTGGCGTGGCTGGGCACAATTGTTCTATTTTTAAGCATTTCATCTTTGATGGCTTATTTGTACAACAATGGGTACATTGTCTTCTCCAGTATTCTTGGTTACTCACTATCAGTTTTTGTTTTTGTTGCAGTTAAATACTTGCGCCGCACAGCGCCCTACCTTGTTCTTCTGCTCACTCTAATTGGCCACATCCTCATCTACTATACCACGTTGCGTCTGCATTATTTTTCTGCGCAACCGCTTGTTTCATCGATGTTTATTACGCTGATATTATTGGCTGGCGCTCTTGGCGCCCAACTTTACTTTTCAGTGCACAAAAAATCTGAGCTATTGGCTGGTTTGACGATTCTCCTTTTCCTGACAACAGCTATTATTAGCAACTCATCTCATATTTATCTTTCTATAATCAGCCTCACTGCGGCAATTGCTCTTTATTTATTTGTGGCGCATACCTGGTGGCGCTTACTTCTCTTTACGATTATACTGGTTTATAGCAGCCACCTTATCTGGCTTTTTAATAACCCGATAATGGGCAATCCGTTTCAACCGATGACTGCGCATCAATATAACCATATTTATTTGGCGCTATACGGCGTGCTTTTTTCACTGCCATTGCTCGTTCCACGGAAAGAAAGATTTTCCAGGGCAATATTCCCCGCCATTTTTTTATTAAATGGTTTTGTTTTTTTTGTACTGTGCGCATTTGTTATATTAATGTTTTTTCAGGAGCAGTACTCAGAAATAAGCCTCGCAATTTCTGTATTCTGCATTTCATTTTCGATTCTTCTTAAGAAGAAAACAGATTTACATTTTGCCCCTTCCTTTTATGCCTGTTTCGGATTTATGGCTCTGAGTCTTGCGCTAAAGTCTCTTGCCGGGTTGCCTGATGTATATCCGCTTCTTATGCTGCAAAGTTTACTGGTTGTGTCTATGGCTTTGTGGTTTCGCTCAAGAATTATCGTCGTTGTAAATTCATTTTTGTTTCTATTTATACTCCTGGCCTATCTTCTCAGCTCTCCATCTGCAAATTTTACGAATTTCACCATCGTTTTTACCGCCCTGGCAACAGCGAGAATAATGAACTGGCAAAAAGAGCGGCTAACCCTGCAAACAGAAATGATGAGAAACATCAACTTGGTTTCAGCTTTTTTCATGCTGTTGTTTAGTTTGCATCATGCAGCGCCAAGCCAACACGTCACATTAGCCTGGGCAGGCGCCGCCAGCTTGTATTTCATAATGAGTATATGGCTGAAAAACGAAAAGTACCGCTGGATGGCCATTCTTACTTTGGTTGCGGCCTGTATTTATCTTTTTACGAAAGGTCTTGCAATCATGGGCGTTGGCTACAGCATCGTGGTTTTTCTTGCAATTGCGATTATATCCATAAGCGCTTCATTGTTTTACACAAATCAGAAAAAAAAGCTAAATACAGGCAACCAATAATCGACTAAGGTATTTGATCGAAATAAACTTGCCCCCTTCCACTCCATCTGAACTCATAAAGAAGTGGACCCCATCCTTAAGACATCTTTAAGGTGAATTTAAGTGAAATCTTTTTAAATTCTTAATTCATTTAAACATGAGGAACACAGGAAATGAGCCGAAAAAGACGCACTCACTCAGCAGTAT
>Ga0316187_10001538_pt1 | contig 20014 bp, 19 predicted proteins | sample CroRivburrow1_MG_FD_204927 | JGI IMG/M metagenome (GOLD analysis project Ga0316187, IMG submission 204927) | Coastal sediment microbial communities from Maine, United States - Cross River worm burrow 1 | ecosystem: Environmental > Aquatic > Marine > Coastal > Sediment | place: USA: Maine...
CCGTTCGACTTGCATGTGTTAAGCATACCGCCAGCGTTCAATCTGAGCCAGGATCAAACTCTTCAGTTTAAAACTATTTACGGATAGCTCCGTGTAACTTTTTTGAAGAGAGTAACCTCGACTTATTAACGTAAGTTAAAGTTTTGGTCACTCAAATCGTTAATGATACGAAATCATTATTAACATGAGTGCCCACACAAATTACCTAATCAATTGTAAAAGATCGTTTCATCGGGGAACGCCCGGTGATTTACCGCCTTTTCAGGCCCGTCTCGCAGCGCCGAAAACCTTTCGATCGTCGGGTACTTTTTAAAAGCGAGGCGCGAATTATAAGCCCTTTTTGCGTGGCGTCAACGTATTCCGCAGTATTTATTTCGATAAATACCACCGAGTCGATATCTGCTCGTTCATCAAGTGCCTCTAACCGCTCGTCACTGACCTGAATCAGTGGTTTTTCAACCCGGCCCCAAGGACCCGACGAGGCGCGCATTATAGGGGCTTAGCAGATCGCGTCAAGCACTTAATTCGACATTTTTCAATTGAGCGTAATCCGACTGAATTTACGCTTGCCGACTTGCGCTACAACGACACTGCCACGCGCCACATCGAGACCACGATCAGAGACTTTTTCACCATCGAGTTTTACCGCGCCCTGGTCAATCATACGAAAGCTCTCCGAAGTGCTGGTCGTCAGTCCGGATTGTTTCAATAGCGCGGCGATTCCAATAGTGCTTTGCTCCAGCGTGAGCGTAACCTCGGGCATGTCATCCGGTAAGGCGCCACGAGTAAAGCGCGTAATGAAATCCTGTTTAGCGCCTGCGGCGGCGCTGGCATCATGAAAACGGGTAATGATCTCCTCGGCCAACAGAAACTTTATATCGCGCGGATTCGCGCCTGCAGCCACATCACGCTGAAATTGCTCTACTTCGGCCATCGGCCGGAAACTGAGCAATTCGAAATAGCGCCACATCAAAACATCGCTGATCGACATGACCTTACCAAACATATCGTTCGCTGCGTCTTCGATACCGATATAATTGCCCAGCGACTTGGACATCTTTTGCACACCATCCAGACCTTCGAGTATCGGCATGGTCAGAATAACCTGCGGCTCCATGCCTTCAGCCTTCATCAATTCACGCCCGACCAGCAGATTAAACTTCTGATCAGTGCCACCCAGCTCAACATCCGCCTTCATTTCGACCGAATCCCAACCCTGTACCAGCGGATATAGAAATTCGTGTATCGAAATCGGCTGATTTTCGCGATATCGCCTGGCGAAATCATCACGCTCCAGCATGCGTGCCACGGTATGCCGCGACGCCAGGCGAATCATGTCGGCCGAACTGCGCGGACCATGCCAGCTTGAATTGAAACAAATCTCGGTGGCGTCAGGATCAAGTATCTTGAAAACCTGCTTCTGATAAGTTTCCGCATTCTGGCTGATCTGCTCAGGCGTGAGGGCAGGACGGGTTGCTGATTTGCCACTGGGATCACCGATCATGCCGGTGAAATCACCGATCAGGAACATGATATGGTGCCCCAACTCCTGGAACTGACGCATTTTGTTGATCAATACGGTATGGCCGAGATGCAGATCGGGAGCCGTCGGATCGAAGCCAGCCTTGATCCTTAGCGGCTTGCCGCGTGATAATTTTTCCTGCAATTCAGTCTCCAGCAGGATTTCTTCGCAACCGCGCCTGAACTGTTCCATTGCATCTTTTTCGCAAATCATGCTATATACCTGTCTGGAGATAAAACAATGCGTTCATTATCTCTATTTAACCAATAACTTAGACCAATCACCTCATGAGTTTTCAAGATCTCGATTTCAAATCTGACCGCGCCAGTATGGCCAGTTCCGGAAATTCATTGTCTATGCAATCGAGCTTCCGCTTCAATCTATTGATCAAATTGCTCATGGTGTCGGCTGTTGTCGCGCTACTGGGCCTCAGCGTTTCCAACTGGCCAACGTCGGCCAAAGCCGCGGATTCTACTCCCAACTTGGTGCGATTACACTATTCGCTGCCGCTACCCGCGCCTGATCCTGATCCTGATCCTGATCCTGATCCTGAATTGCAACAGGGGATTACCGAGACTACCGAGACAATCGATCCGAACTTGTGGGAAAGCGTGATTATCAAGTCCGGCGATACACTGGCATCGATCTTTTTCAAAAAGGGCATTAGCTCGACTACAACCCACAAGATTGCGACGCTGAATGATCAAACGCGCAAATTACGCTATATCCAGCCGGGAGATGAAATTAAGCTATTGCTCGACGAACAGCGTCAGTTGCGACAAATGAAGTATATCGCCGACATTACGCGGACCCTGCTGATCCAGCGTAATGAAGATCAGGAATTCACCAGTCAGATTATCAACTATCAACTGGATGCCTTTCCCGTGTATCGCGAAGGTGTGATTGAAAGTTCGCTATTTGAAGCAGCGGCGAACGCCAACATCCCCGAGGACGTCATCATGGATCTGGCCGCCATATTCGGCTGGGACATCGACTTTTCGCTGGATATTCGCAGCGGCGATCGCTTTGGAATCGTTTACGAAGAACTTTACAAGGATGATGTCAAAATTAGAAACGGCCGCATCCTGTCCGCCGAGTTTATCAACAACGGCAAGACCTATCGGGCGGCTTACTATACCGACCCGAGCGGCGACAGTGACTACTACGCTCCCGATGGCAAGAGTATGCGCAAGGCTTTCCTGCGCAGTCCGGTCACATTTTCACGCATTAGTTCGCGTTTCAGCAACAATCGCTGGCATCCAGTGCTATCGAAGTGGCGTTCGCATAAAGGGGTGGATTATGCTGCCGCACGCGGCACACCGGTACGCGCATCCGGGGACGGCAAGGTCACATATGCCGGCACCAAGGGCGGCTATGGGCGGCTCGTCGTGATTCGCCACGGGGGCCGGTATACCACCGCCTATGGGCATCTGCACCGTTATGCAAAAGGCGTTCGTGCTGGCGCAAAGGTCAAGCAGGGACAAATCATTGGCTACGTTGGCAGCTCAGGGCTTGCAACCGGGCCGCATCTGCATTACGAGTTTCGTGTGAACGGGGTGCACCGTAATCCGTTAACCGTGAAACTGCCCGAAGCCAAACCCGTGAATGCGGCCTATCTTGACAACTTCAAGGAAAAAACCCAGGTATACCTGTCAATGCTGCGCCTGATGGACCGCACTTTGGCCGACAATTCGCAGTGACCCCCAAACGAGGAAACGAGCTTTATGTCGGCCTGATGTCCGGCACCAGCCTCGATGGTGTCGATGTCGCCATCGTCGATTTTGCCGAATTTCCTCCAGCCTTACGCTACTGCTCGACCACTCCATACAGCGAATCCGTTCGTGATCGTCTGATCCAATTGTGTCGTTCGCAAACCACCTCTCTGGACAGACTTTACAGCCTGGATGCAGAGCTCGGGGAGATCTATGCCGGGGTCGTCAATGCTGCGCTCAACTGCGCCGGGATCACGGCAGATCAAGTCATCGCCATTGGCTGCCACGGGCAAACCATCCGCCATAGTCCAAATACTGCGATGTCCCATTCCGCGCAAATCGGCGACCCGAGTCGCATAGCAGTATTGACCGGCATATCCACCGTGGCCGACTTCAGGCGCAAGGACATCGCTCTAGGTGGCCAGGCAGCACCGCTCGCTCCGGCCTTTCATCGATTCCTGTTTCGCTCCAGCGAGGAAGATCGCGCCGTCGTCAATATCGGCGGCATTGCGAATATTAGCTACCTGCCCGCCGACCACGGCCGAGCAATCCTTGGCTTTGATACCGGGCCAGGCAACACCCTGCTCGATTACTGGACCGAGCAACACCGCAATGCACCCTATGACGACGGTGGCGCCTGGGCACGCAGCGGCAAGGTAAATGCTGAATTGCTCAACCGAATGATGAACAGCGAACCCTATTTTCAGCTCGCCGCCCCCAAGTCTACCGGCACCGAATACTTTAATCCGAGCTGGTTAATGGCCTTCCTGGATGAGACAACAAAAGAGGGCTTATCCCCCGCTGATATACAGGCGACTCTAGTGGAATTGACCGTCATCACGATTGCAGCAGCGCTTCAGGCGCTACCTTCGAGGATAGAGAATTGTTACCTGTGCGGGGGCGGCGCCCATAACCACTACCTGTTAGAGCGCCTGGCACTGGCCCTACCCGAGTGTGCCGTGATCACCACAGCAGCACTAGGCTTCGACCCTGACTTCGTTGAAGCCGGTGCATTTGCCTGGCTGGCGCGCGAACGCATAAACCTGCGCGTGGGTAACATTCCCGAGGTAACACGCGCCCGACAGGCAAGCGTACTCGGCGCAATCTACGCCGCCGACATAACCGTATGAATGTGAAATAGTTAACACAAACAGGGAGCACTTGCACTATCCTAATATCTTATTCTAATACTAGATGCTAATATCCATAGTTAGAGTTTCATGAGATTATCGATGAGTAAAACAAGGATCGTATTCGCATTGTCAGCCTGTCTGTGGCTGGTCATCGGCACCGCCCAGGCGGATTTCGTCGGCCTCAATATCGGTGTGCATACCGGCCAATCTGCCAATACACTCAACCGCAGCATTGATATCGTCGACGATCTTGACGTCGATAGCCCTGCCCAGTCTTCAATGGTTCTGATTCTGGAACATCCCATTGCGCTTCTTCCAAATGTCCGCTACCAGGGCTATAACATGGATTCATCGGAACGCTCCGGGGTGAGTTCGGAGCGCAACAGCAACAGCGTGGCGATCAACGGCAAAACCACTACCACCAGCTTCGAACTCAATAATCAGGATATCGTGCTTTACTACCAGTTACTGAACAACTGGGTAGACCTCGACATGGGCGTCGATTTAAAGCGATTTGACGGCCAGGTATCGCAGGACGGCACAACAGGAAGCAGTATAGACGTCGATGAAACCATACCCCTGCTCTACCTGTCGGCACGCGTAGCTTTGCCGGTTAACGGCTTGTACGTCGGCGCCCACATCAATGCCAATGTTGTCGACCTGGGCCTTAGCCAGAGCACGGCGCAGGATTCGACTATAATGCTCGGTTACGAGTCTGGAACAGGCCTCGGGATTGAAGGTGGGATCAAATCATTTTCCGTCGAGCTCAACGATTCGGACAACCTCAATACCAACCTCGAGTACGACGGCCTATTTCTTAACGGCTATTACAATTTTTAAACCCTGGCCACTCTAGGCCGATTTTCAGGCAATCGCACAACCTCAATTCTATCCGTTTTATTTCAGCCACTTTGCAGCATGCCATTACAGGGGAGCCGGTGATGACTGCCGAAGACGGCGGATAATCTGTAAAGAAAGCATTGAAGTTAACATTTTGCCCAATTACGCCGTCATGTTGATTGCACCGCTAGCCACTGTGGCGAACGGTCACGATGAGGCACCCTCCGAGAAGGACAGGTTCTTTTTTTAAACTCAACGATACCGATGAAGCACTCCCGGCATCCACGGTAAAGTCGATATTGAAGAATGGAACCGTCCGCAAAGCCAGCCCCCCAACCGCGCGAACACAAAATGCTCGACACCAAGGTCCAAAGGTCACCTTAAAGTCTCTGCACCATAAAGTCTCCACCATAAAGTATCTGCACCATCGAGGCCTCATATGACCCTGGAAGATAGAGTCGCCATCCCGGTCCTGGCCGGTCGTCTTATGAGTGCTCAGAAACGGGGCCGGGCGGACAACACGCAGTTAACGGGCCGGGTAAAATTGGCGGGATGGCAACCGGCGAATGCGTATTTTTTACAGGTACGCTGCGACCCGAATCAAACGATCAGGGCACCTGCGAGGAATAATCTGGCGGAACTCGGCGCAAAAACGCAGCGGACTAGATAGAGAACGAAGCTCCGCAACCACAGGTTGAAGTGGCATTAGGGTTATTCACCACGAACATCGCACCTTCGAGACCCTCGACATAATCAACTGTCGACCCGGCTAGATACTGGTAGCTCATCTGGTCTATGAGCAAGGTTACCCCTTCCTTTTCAACGGACTTGTCGACAGGCTTCTGCTCTTCTTCCAGTGAAAAGGTGTATTGAAAACCAGAACAACCACCGCCATAGACCGACACGCGCAGCATCAGGTTGGGATTTTGCTCCTCGGCCTGCAGCTGCTTGAGCTTGTTAACCGCACTGTCCGAAAATTCAAGCAGGGTTGTGCCGGACTTGGAGCCAAGCGCCATGCCGAAATTCGCATCGATTATAACTTCCATTAATTTACCTGCCTGCTTTAAACCTGTGACACCGATTATATCACTTTACGTCAGCTTTCGGTGATCGGCTGACCCGGCTGCTTACTGTCCATGCCTTTGGACTTGTCTTCCAGTTGCTTCGGCAGCTTAACACCCTGGGGCTGATGCACCAGCCCGCCGTTCACTTCGGCCCCGATCGCCATCTCAATGAGATTGTAGTAAACACTGCCCTTGACCCTGGCCTTGGGAGCAAGCTCAACCCGCGTAGAGCCAAACACATCACCGATAATCTCACCATTAAGTACCATGTTGGGCACGGTAACCTCGCCTTCTATGCGCCCGAATTCGCTCAATATCAACATCGCGGTGCTGCCCTCTTCGGCCGCGACATTACCCTTGATTGTTCCATCGACGTGCAAGCCACCCGAAAACACCAGATCACCCGTGATCTCTGTTCCCTGGCCAACCAGAGTATCGATACGAGCCGCACTAAATCCCTTCTTTCTTCCAAACATTCACACACCCTCGGACAGTACTTCCGCCCACGAAATTGTTTCAGTAAAAGCCTCGACTTTCTTCGTCGTCGGTATCACGCCTATTTTAACCTCAAATGGCTCGAACCCTTCTGGTAACACAATATCGCCTTCAAAAACCTGAAAGTACCGAAATGCAAATTTGGTGCCTTTGTCAGCATTATCAAGGGTCAAGTCGGTCAATTTCAATTCGCTAACCTTTCCATCACTTTCACCGCGAATCAAAACTGTCGTGTCTCCAGATACCTTTTTAGTACTTTTTCCGCTTTTCGTCAGGATCAATTTGAAACTATATTGATTCTGACTGTTTTTCCGGCGCACCTCGAAGGATTGCAAGTTCACCCCCAGCGCTCTATCCGACGGCGAAACTATACGCCGATAGAATACCAGTTCCTCTTTCTGTTCCAGCAATTCCTGCTGTAATTTGACTAATTCCTGGTTAGCCTGTTGATAGGCTTCCCGCTCAATCTTGCTACCACCCTCCAGGTGCGCGTTTTTTTGCAGCAGCTTGTGATTACGGCTTTCCAGCTCGGCAATACGACTCAGCAGTGTTTCCCGCTCCAGCAGCACACGTTCCAGTTCGTAAGACTGATATGTCCTGCCGGCGAAAAAGGCTAGCGCCAGGCAAGCAACCAGGACCAGTAAGCCGACCCAGAGCTTCCATGGCTTATGCTGCCGGACCTGAAACCCGCCATGCAGCTTGCTCAAGGTGTCATTCCCGGCGACTCGAGGCCAGCGGTCTCGTCCAGGCCAAACATCAGGTTCATGTTCTGAATTGCCTGGCCTGCCGCCCCCTTGACCAGGTTATCCTCGACCGACAACACCACATATTTATTGGCGGAGGCAAGATAATGTACCGCCAGCCGGCAAATATTCGCGCCGCGCACACTGCGTGTTTCCGGATGCGATCCAGCAGGCATGACGTCGACGAAAGGTTCGTCACGATAGTAATCTTCGAACAGGGACTGAACCCTGTCCGCTGCCGTGCAGGCGTCCGCGTAAACAGTGGCGTGAATTCCACGAATCATCGGCATTAGATGCGGTGTAAACACGAGGTCGGCATCGGCATCGAGGGTTTGCAGCACTTCGCGGATTTCGGGCAAATGGCGATGACCCTGCACGGCATAAGCCTTAACCGATTCGGTAACTTCACAAAAGGCCGTATCAATGCTGGCCTTGCGGCCCGCACCACTGATGCCCGACTTGCAATCGGCAATGATCGAACGCGGATCGATAAGACGATTGGCGAGCAACGGCAATAGCGCGAGAATTACCGAGGTCGGGTAGCAGCCAGGGTTGGCGACCAGACGCGCGCCACGAATCTTTTCACGATTGAGTTCGGGCAAACCGTATACCGCCTCGGCCACCAGGGCCGGACAGGCATGGGTAGTCCCGTACCATTGTTCCCAGGTAGGGATATGCTTGATTCTGAAATCCGCGGCCAGGTCGATTACTCGAATACCCGCATCGAGCAAGGATTGCGCCTGTTCCATCGCGGTGGTATTGGGTGTTGCAAAAAACACCAGATCGCAATCACGATAACTGTCGACTGCGGGCTCGCTGAAATCCAGTTTTACCAGCCCCCGCAAACTTGGGAAAAGATCCGCCACGGCACTGCCTGCTTTCGAACGTGAAGTGATTTTTTCAAGTATTACCGAAGGGTGCCGCACCAGCAGGCGCATCAATTCCACTCCGGTATATCCCGTGCCACCAATTATTCCGACCTTAATCATTTTATTGTTTGAGTCTAACCGCTAGAATGGACTCAGCATTATACATCTACCCTATTTCGAGACCATTGAAAACTCGCCCAAAGGCCCGCCGAAAAACGGTATCTCAGGCATTTCCCGGAGAATCCCCCTATGATTTGGGTTAAAGCGTTTCACATCATCTTCATGGTCGCCTGGTTTGCCGGTTTGTTTTACCTGCCACGCCTGTTCGTCAACCATGCGATGAGTGAAGAAGAATCCGTCAGGCAGCGCCTGGCATTGATGGAGAAAAAGCTTTACCGGTTCATTACCCCGTGGATGGTGCTGACCATCGGTTTCGGGCTGTGGCTGATGATAGATTACGCCTGGGCCGCCTACGCACACATGTGGTGGCTACAGATCAAGCTGGCGCTGGTCGCCGCGCTCGTCGCTTATCATTTTTACTGTGGAAGCGTCATTCGCGAGCTAGCCGAGGGTCGCAATCAGCGCTCACACGTCTGGTTTCGCTGGTTCAACGAGTTGCCGGTACTGGTATTGTTCGCCGCGGTCATCCTCGCCGTGGTGAAACCGTTTTAATCCATCATCGCTCGTCACACGGTCTCTGCTGCTATTTCCCGCAGTGCAGATGTATCAAAATCAGCAGGTTTAACGGATAGCCAGTCCCTGGCTGCGGCCCTGCGCTGTGCCGTACCTGGCAGATCCCGGATAAGCATTTTGCGCATTCTAGGGATACCCGCTGCTTTGGCGTCGGGTCACTTGCCGACGCGGATAAGGCCTCCCAGACCACGTTCGTCGAGTTTACCGGCATACAACTGACGAATCTGGGCGGCGTCTGAGATGGTAAGCGCCTGTTCCAGCAATTCAGCCAGCTCGCTGTAGCTGAAGGACATGATGACTTTCTTCGCGCGTAACAAGCTACCAACGCTCATCGACAAGCTGTCGATGCCCATGCCAATCAGGGCCATCACGCCGAGCGGATCGCCCGCCAACTCGCCACAAACGCTGACCGGGGTGCCGCTTTTCGCCGCACCTTGCACGATCTGTCGCATTGCTTTTAACACCGCGGGATGCAACGAAGAAAACAGATCGGCGACATTTTCGTTATTGCGATCTACCGCCAGTAGATACTGGGTTAGATCGTTGGTACCGATGGATACGAAATCGATGACCTCGCAGATATCTTCGATCTGGTAAACCGCCGACGGTACCTCAATCATGGCGCCGATTCTGGGCATTGGGATCGGCTGCCCCAACTCTTCTTCGATCTCACCGCGCACACGTTTGATCAGCACCAGGCATTCCAGCAACTCGGTCTTGCCGCTAATCATCGGCAACAGTATTTCCAGGTTATTGACCGCGAAATTGGCACGTATCATCGCGCGCACCTGGGTTACGAAAATCTCGGGATGATCGAGCGTGATGCGGACCCCTCGCCAGCCCAGAAAGGGATTGGCCTCATGGATCGGAAAATAACTGAGCGGTTTGTCACCGCCAACATCGAGCGTACGCAATACCACCGGCATGCCCTTGAAGGTATTCAGTACGTCCCGATAAATCAGGAACTGCTCTTCCTCGCTCGGAAAACGATCGCGAATCTGGAACGGAATTTCGGTGCGATACAGGCCAACGCCCTGCGCACCACTGCGCAGCGAGGGCGTGTAATCCGACATCAGACCCGAATTGACCAGCAGCGTTACCTTGCGTTGATCGGTGGTGATGGCGGGCTGGTTTTTCAGTACCAGTAAATCCTGCTCTATCGCGGCTTCTTCGCGCAAGTATTGACGATACTCGAGCAGAATTGACTTGCTCGGATTGATAAACGCCGAACCGTTATAGCCGTCGACCACCAGCTCGACCCCGTCGAGCTGCTTGACCGGGAGATTGGGCACCCCCATCACCGCCGGAATGCCGAGTGCATGGGCGAGAATCGCAACATGCGAAGAACTGCTGCCATGAGCCGACAAGATGCCGCACAGGCGATCGAGGGGAACATCAGCCAGGTCGGTTGCTGTCACCTCGTCACCAACCAGTACGGTGAACTCGGGGAAATCGATGTCGCCGATGTGCTCGAGCATCAACTTGCGCATCACGCGCAGACCCAGATCCCGTATGTCATTAGCGCGCTCAGCCAGGTAGGAGTCTTCCATCTGGCTAAACACGTGTGCGTGTTGCTCGACCGTATCGCGCCAGCTAGAGGGTGCCCAGGTGCCCTCCTTGATGCTCTGTTCGGTATCGTCGATCAACGAGCCGCCGCTCAGCATTTGTGCATAAGCGATGAATAGCGCGCATTCCTCTTCGGGCAGCGATGCCCGCATCAATTCGGCCTGTTCAGTGAGTTCGTCGCGAACCCGGTGCACCGCCTCGCGGAATCGCTGTAAATCGCCGTCGATGTCAGCGGTTTTCTTATCGGGGACCGAATCGAGGTTAATGCCTCGATTCAGCACCAGTGCGACGCCAATCGCCATCCCCGGCGCACCGGCCACACCCTTGATGATGTGGGTCGCCTTCTCCGTACTGAAACGGTCCTGGCTTTCAGCGCGCTCGATCGAGTTGGCGAGTTGGGCTGCAAGCGTGGTCAAAAAGGCTTCTTCATCTTCGTTGAAGGCCCCTTCGCGGCGCTGCACCGAGATCACTCCCAGCACGGCACGGTGAGCCATGATCGGCACGCCCAGTACAATTGGATAATTGGTTTCACCGGAATGGGGAACCAGCATGAATTTCGGATGTGCCGGCGCATCGACGAGATTCATGGCTTCCGCACGCGCGGCGATGGTACCGATCAGTCCCTGCCCCAGTTTCAGCTTTACGGTACCGATAATATCGGGATTCAAGCCGCTGCAGGCCTGCAATACCAGGGTATCGGGCTTGTCTTTTTGGGTGAGGAAAATGGTACAGGCATTCGCGTTCAAATCACGCGTCAGGCTCTCGGTGATTAACAGCAACGCAGCGCCGATTCCAGGAGCCCGGTTGACCTCCTGGACAATACTTTGCAGCCGGTGAATCATCGAAGGCAAATCATCTCTCCAGGGCTAGCTTATTCAGCGCCAGGCTGCGGCAAGTTCGACTCCAGCTGCGCCAGTGCGCACTGGTAGACGCGGCGTTTGAAAAAAACCACGTTATCGGCTGGATACCAGTAGTCAACCCACTTCCAGTGATCAAACTCCGGCGTCGAAGATACGCTGAGATCAAAGCTGGCCTCGTCTGAATCGAGGCGCAACAGGTACCAGAGCTGTTTTTGACCGATGCAGCGCGGCTCCGAACGCCGCATGAGGCGTTTGGGGAGCTTGTAACGCAGCCAGCTGTCGGTCGCAGCCAACAGCGAAACGTGCTCCGCCCGCAGACCGGTTTCTTCCCACAATTCACGATACATGGCATCCATTGGCTCTTCATCGGGGCTGATGCCCCCTTGCGGAAACTGCCAGGCGTCCTGCCCGACCCGGCGCGCCCACATCACCTGACCCTCCGGGTTACACAGGATGATCCCGACGTTCGCACGGTAACCATCTGTATCAATCATTTCGCCACTCACCATAAATCGTTTAGAATCTCGTCCGCCCATTCTGACATAGACGTTCCAAACCCAGCAAGCGACGACTCCGGATACCCAACATGACACTGGCAATATTTGATCTAGACCACACCCTGATAAATGGTGATAGCGATCATCTGTGGGGCGAATACATGGTTGAAAACGGTATCGTTGACAAACAGGCCTATCGACAACGAAACGACGTTTTTTACCAGGACTACCAACGCGGCACTCTGGATAACGATGAATACCTGGCCTTCGCGCTGGAACCCCTGACGCATTACAGCATCGACAAATTACACGCGTGGCGCGCGGATTACGTGGAAAAATGGATAAGGCCCCTGATCGCGCCCGGCACCACCCGATTGCTCGACGAGCATCGCGAGCGCAATCACCATCTAATGATCATCAGTGCGACCAATTTGTTCGTCAGCGAGCCGATCGCACACATGCTGGGGGTGACTACGATACTTGCGACCGAGCCGGAAATCATCGCTAACCGATATAGCGGACGCTTCCTCGGCACGCCGACTTACCAGCAGGGCAAGGTGACCGTACTCAAGGAATGGATCGCCAGCAATAACCATGACCTGGTCGGCGCATACTTCTACAGCGATTCACTCAATGATCTGGCGTTACTGGAACAGGTTGACAATCCAGTCACGGTGAATCCGGACGACGACCTCAAGGCCATCGCCGAGGCGCGCGCCTGGAAGATTATCGATCTCGGCTGAATCGAGGTTCCCCCGGGGCAACTCATTACCTGCACCAGGTAGCTTTTTCGCGCCGCGTGGAGCCGCTGGCCCGCACCATGCAGTCTAGGCCTTAGGCAGCGTAACGCCCTTTTGGCCCTGGTATTTACCGCCACGATCCTTGTAGGAAATTTCGCAGACTTCGTCGGATTCATAAAACAACATCTGGGCAACACCTTCATTGGCATAAATTTTTGCCGGCAAAGGTGTCGTGTTGGAAAATTCGAGCGTCACATGCCCTTCCCACTCGGGCTCCAGCGGAGTGACATTGACGATAATACCGCAGCGGGCATAAGTAGACTTGCCCAGGCAAATGGTTAACACGCTGCGTGGAATACGGAAATACTCAACGGTGCGCGCCAGGGCAAATGAGTTCGGCGGAATAATGCAGACATCCGACTGGATGTCGACAAAACTGTCGTCGGAGAAGTTTTTCGGATCGACGATAGCCGAGTTGATGTTGGTGAAGATCTTGAATTCGTCGGCACAACGCACATCGTAGCCATAGCTCGAAGTACCATAGGAAATGATACGCCCACTCGCCGATTCACGGATCTGCCCGGGCTCAAAGGGCTCGATCATGCCTTCCGCTGCCGCCATGCGACGAATCCAGCGGTCCGATTTAATAGTCATGCGATTTACTCATCCGATTTATTCAGGCGTTGCGCAAAAGGCGCAGTATATCCGCTCCCGGGGATCGACGTCGATGCCGATTAGGGCGAATGCCACCAGTAGTGTATTCGTTTATATGTCAACCCCCTGAAAATGCGCATGTAGCGCATCGCTGAGCACCCTGACCCTTCCCGCCACCAGCCGGCCTGGCGGATACACGGCGTACATCCCCGCCTCCGGGGGCACAAATTTTGTCAGGATCGGAACCAGTTGACCGCTATCGATATAGCTCTGCACCAAAGCCAGAGGGCCGCTGACTATCGCCTGCCCATAACTGGCCACCGCCGCAAGGAATTCACCGTTGTTCGCACTCAAACGGTATTTCATGCGTGGGCTGACCCGCTTGCCATCGCGCTGATAAGACCACTGCCGTCCTACGCTGACATTGCTGTATACCAGCACCTCGTGATCAACCAGCTCCGACGGATGTTGGGGCTCGCCATTCACTCGCAAATACTCGGGGCTGGCACAGACGGCGAAGTGCACGTTGGCCAGCTTGCGGGCAATCAGTGAAGAGTCCTCGAGCTCACCGATGCGTATCGCCAGATCGATATTCTCTTTGATCAGATCCTGTCGACGATCGTTCAGATCGACCTCGATGCTAATTTCAGGGTGGCGCAGCAGAAATTGACTAAGCGGTTGCGCCAGTCGACTCACGCCAAACCCCAATGGCAGCGCCAGTCGAATGCGACCCGAAATCGCAGTCTGGCCATGGGCAACGGATAACTCGGCATCCTGCATATCAGAGATCAACTGGGTCGCTCGCCGGTAAAACTCGCGCCCCGCATCGGTGACGGCTTGACGCCGGGTGGTTCGTTGCAGCAACTGCACGCCGAGCCGGCGCTCGAGTTCGCTGACGCGCCGGCTGACCATCGACTTGGCAATGCCCAGCTTGTCTGCGGCGTTGCCGAATCCCCGGTAATCGACGACGGCAACATAGGCCTCAAGTTCTTCAAAGCGATTCATATTGTTCTCATATTAGCAATTATATTTTACAAAATTAGGTATTTATTGATTTTTTGGAACAACAATAATAACTCCACTCAAACTTGACAGGCAAACAAAATGCATTCAAAAACTTTATCCAACCTTTCGCTACTGGCGGGGCGCGCGATGCTTGCGGCCATGTTCATCAGCGCTGGTTTCAGCAAGATCGGCGCCTATGCAGGTACCCAGGCCTACATGGAATCGGTCGGGGTACCCGGCCTGCTGCTACCCGCGGTAATCGCGCTCGAAATCGTCGGTGGCTTCGCGGTTCTCGCTGGGATACAAACCAGCATCACCGCACTGCTGCTGGCGGGGTTTACCCTCGTTGCAACGATTATTTTTCACAGCGATTTCAGCCAACAGATACAAACCATCATGTTCTCCAAAAACATCGCGATCACCGGCGCCTTCCTGCTGCTGTATGCACATGGCCCGGGAGACTGGTCGATTAAATTCGGCAGCAGAGTACGGAGGGCCACGGCATGAAGCAATCCACTCGAATCCTGCGGCTTGACGCCAGTGCCAGTCCCGCCGAGTCGAGCAGCCGTGGCCTCGGGGATGAATTAGTCGAGCGTATCATGCGACACAACCCGGACAGCGCAATCCGCCAAAGGGATCTGAATCGCGAGGCCCAGTTCATCGACGCCCACTGGATCGAAGCCAATTTAAGTGCAAACGACGCGCGCAGCGCAGAGGCAACGCAACGCCTGGCATATTCGGATGAACTGATTGCTGAACTGCAGTGGGCAGATCACCTTCTGATAACCACGCCGATGTACAACTTCAGCGTGCCGGCAACGCTGAAAGCCTGGATCGATCAGGTATGCCGTGCCGGTATCACTTTCCGCTACACTGCAAATGGCCCAGAGGGATTGCTTCGCGGTAAGCGCGCTGATATCGTCATCACCACCGGTGGCGTCCCGGTCAACAGCCCGGTTGATTTTGCCAGTGGCTATTTGCGCCAGGTGATGGCATTTATTGGCATTGACGAGGTTGATATCATCGCTGCAGACGGCATGAATCAGAACGGTGAGCAAAGTGTCGCGCGCGCGCTGCAGCAAATCGAACGGCGCTACCCTGCCCTTGCCGCATGAGATCGAAATATGAACACTCGCACGGTTGAAAAAGTCATCAATGGCCAGCCCACAAGCGATGGCGCAGGCGTCGAACTGGTGCGCATGATAGGCCAACCGGGGTTGATGGATCTCGATCCTTTTCTGCTGCTCGACGCGTTCCGCTCGGACAACCCGAATGACTACCTCGCCGGTTTCCCAGAGCATCCGCATCGAGGATTCGAAACGGTTACCTATCTGCTCAATGGGCGCATGCGGCATCGTGACAACGCCGGTAACGAGGGTGTCATCGAGCCTGGCGGCATACAGTGGATGACCGCCGGTCGTGGCATCGTGCATTCCGAAATGCCGGAGCAGGAAAATGGCCTGATGGCCGGATTCCAGCTGTGGATCAACTTGCCGGCGGCACACAAGATGTCGGCTCCAGCCTACCAGGAGCATGACGCAGCGCAGATTCCTCTGGAAACGCGCAGCGGCACGCAGATCAGGGTGATCAGCGGTAAAACCTCCCAGGGGACGATCGGCCCCGTGGTGCAGCCATTGACCGACCCGCTTTACCTCGATGTTACGCTCGCACCCGGCATAGAATTCGAAGAAACCCTGGCAGCGCAGCATAACGCTTTTATCCAGGTCATCGAGGGTGTGGTTTCTCTGCAGGCCGGCGATCAGTCCCGTGTTCAGTTAGGGCGAGACCAACTCGCGGTGCTCGGTAAAGGGGAACGTGTCGTCGTGCACAATGAAGACCAGGCGAGCCGCTTTCTGCTGGTAGCCGGCAAGCCACTGAACGAGCCCGTGGCCCGTGCCGGTCCTTTCGTGATGAACACAGAGGCCGAATTACGACAGGCTTTCAGCGATTACCAGCGTGGTGATTTTTGACCCTGCCCGATTTCCCCTACCTCAATACCAGCTATCACTGTCGTCCCCGCAAAAGCGGGGACCTTGCAAAGTAATGACATCATACCGCGGCTGGAACACCGACTGCTGCAAACACCCCCGTAAACCCATCAAATACGTTCAGCTTCGCCTGTAAGGGTGGCAATGTTTCAAGATTCCCGCTTACGCGGGAATGACAATCGGGTTTTAAGACCGTCCAGCGGGCATTCGCCAGGTGTACATCAGGTGTTCTGGATGACGATATTGGGGAAGGCAGACGAGTGATCGCGCGCCTTGTTGGCCAGCCGGGCCGCGGTTTTGCGCGCGATACTGCGATAGATTCCGCTGATCTGGCTGTCCTGCATCGCCGCCACGGTCGGATATCCACTGTCGGATTGCTCACGAATGCGTATATCCAGCGGCAACGCGCCAAGCAGGTCGACGCCATGGTCTGCAGACATACGGGCGCCACCACCCTCACCGAAGATGTGCTCGGCGTGTCCACACTGACTGCAAATATGAATACTCATGTTCTCGATGATACCAAGCACTGGCACTTCGACTTTCTCGAACATTTTCAGGCCCTTGCGCGCATCCAGCAAAGCAATGTCCTGTGGCGTGGTGACAATGACCGCACCGCTCACCGGAATTCGCTGCGCCAGGGTCAGCTGGATATCCCCGGTGCCCGGTGGTAAATCGACGATCAGGTAATCGACACCGCTCCAGTGCGTGTCGTTGAGTAATTGTTCCAGCGCCTGGGTGACCATCGGCCCACGCCAGATCATCGGCGTGTCTTCCTCGATCAGGTAACCGATCGACATCGACTGAATGCCATGACCCACCATCGGTTCGAGGCTCTTGCCGTCAGCCGACTCCGGCTGCCCCTGGCAACCCAGCATGCGCGGAATACTCGGACCATAGATATCCGCATCGAGTATGCCAACGGTAGCGCCCTCGGCCTGCAACGCCAATGCCAGGTTGACCGCCGTGGTGGATTTACCGACGCCACCCTTGCCCGATGCCACCGCAATTATATTCTTGATGCCGACCAGCGGTTTGAGATTCTGCTGCACCGCGTGCGACTTGATCTGGCTCGTCACCTTGACCTCGACGCTGCCCATGCCGTCAATAGCAGACACGGCAGTGCGGACTTGCTGGATTAGTTCCTCGAAATACCCGGCCGCGGGATAACCCAGCTGAATTTCAATGTTACAGCCGTCGCCATCAAGTTCTATCGACTTGACCGCCTTGCTGCTGACCAGGTCAACTTCCGAGTTGGTGTCAATGATTTGCGCTAACCGCGCTTCAATCTGTGATTTATCAATCGCCATGGGTTTCCAACGGGTTTTCAGGTTATGGATTCGAGCGCGCATTTTACCCGAGCCGGCCGCAATATATCACATAGTTTTTATGTGCGTGCTCACCATGCCCAGGCAACCCGCCGTCAGGAATGCGGCAATGCGGGCAATACCCACCCGGCTGCGGCTCTATTCCGGGACCAGCTGGCTAGCCTGCCGAAATGAGGTCGGAAGCCCTCCCCACAAGGCCATCGACAGCGGGCTGAAAAGCCGATTATTACCTTGCTAGAGTGCAGGCCCAGCACCTAAAATACGCTGCTTTACCCAGGTCAGCCACTCATGAGCCCCAAACCCCGTCAGATCGTGGTCACCAGTGCGTTACCCTATGCAAACGGCCCGATACACATCGGCCACATGCTCGAGTACGTGCAAACGGATATCTGGGTGCGCTTTCAGAAATTGCGCGGGCACGAATGCATTTACGTCTGCGCGGACGATGCACACGGCACCCCTATCATGCTGCGCGCCCAGGCGGAAGGCATCAGTCCCGAAGCGCTGATCGAACGCATGCACAAGGAACACCTGCAGGATTTCACGGATTTCGGAGTCGCCTTCGACAATTACTACAGCACCCACTCCGCAGAAAATCGCCATTTCGCCGAAACCATATATACCCGCCTGCGCGATGCCGGGCACATCCGCACCCGGGTCATCAAGCAGGCCTACGATCCAAAAGCTGAAATGTTCCTGCCCGATCGCTTCATCAAGGGTGAATGCCCCAACTGCGGTGCCGGCGACCAGTATGGCGACAATTGTGAGAACTGCGGCGCTACCTACGCGCCCACCGATCTCAAAAACCCGATCTCGGTGGTCAGCGGCGAAACACCGATTGAGAAGGATTCGGAGCAATACTTCTTCAAGCTGGAAGACTTCGAAGACATGCTGAAGAGCTGGACCCGCGCCGGTCACATTCAGACCGAAATCGCCAACAAAATGGATGAGTGGCTGGACGAAGGACTGAAAGACTGGGACATCTCGCGCAACGCGCCTTACTGGGGATTCGAAATTCCGGATGCGCCAGGCAAGTATTTTTACGTGTGGCTCGACGCGCCTATCGGTTACATGGCCAGCTTTAAACACTGGTGCACGCGGAGCGGCCATGACTTCGATACCTACTGGAACGAGGACAGTGTAACCGAGCTGTATCACTTCATCGGCAAGGACATCGCCCGTTTCCACACGCTGTTCTGGCCGGCGATGCTGCACGGCGCCGGATATCGCAAACCCAGTGCGGTCTACTGTCACGGATTCCTGACCGTAGATGGCCAGAAGATGTCCAAGTCGCGCGGCACCTTTATCATGGCGCGCACCTACCTCGACCACCTTAATCCTGAATACCTGCGATATTACTTCGCCGCAAAACTCGGTCCAGGAGTCGATGACATCGATCTCAGCCTCGAAGATTTCAGCGCCCGCGTCAATTCTGACCTGGTCGGCAAACTGGTCAATATCGCGAGCCGCTGCGCCGGATTCATCAATAAACGTTTCGACGGCAATCTCGGCGCGACGCTATCCAGCGACAGCTTGAATCAGCAATACCTGGAGACCGCAGAGACCATCGCCACTTACTACGAAAAGCGCGAATTTGGCAAAGCCATGCGCGATATCATGGCGCTGGCCGACAAGGTCAACCAGTACATCGATGAAAAACAGCCCTGGGTTGTTATCAAGGACGAAGCGCGCAGCAGCGAGGTTCAGGATATTTGCACCATCGGCCTTAACTGTTTTCGTCAGCTGGTGATTTTTCTGAAGCCAGTATTGCCGAATCTCGCAGCGAAGGCAGAAGAGTTCCTCAACGTTGCAAACCTCACCTGGGCAGATCTGGACAACAACCTGCTAGACCACTCCATCAACCGTTTCAACCCGCTGATGACACGCATCGAACCGGCATCCATCGAACGCATGATCGAGACCACCAGGGAGGATCTCATCGCCGAACAAAAGATCCAGCAGGGACCCCAGGACCCGACCTTCGAGGCGATTGCGCCACAGATCGACTACGACGATTTCGCCAGGATGGATCTGCGAGTCGCCCTTATCGTGGAGGCGAGGCGCGTCGAAAAATCCGACAAGTTATTGCAACTGACCCTCGATATCGGCGGTGAAACCCGCAATGTATTTGCGGGCCTTAGCAACGCCTATCGTCCCGAGGACCTGGAAGGCAAATTGACCATCATGGTAGCTAACCTCGCACCTCGTAAAATGCGCTTCGGCATATCTCAAGGCATGGTGCTGGCGGCCGGCGGCGGGGAGACCGACCTGTTTATTTTGCATCCGGATACGGGTGCGGAACCGG
>Ga0316187_10001539_pt1 | contig 20013 bp, 17 predicted proteins | sample CroRivburrow1_MG_FD_204927 | JGI IMG/M metagenome (GOLD analysis project Ga0316187, IMG submission 204927) | Coastal sediment microbial communities from Maine, United States - Cross River worm burrow 1 | ecosystem: Environmental > Aquatic > Marine > Coastal > Sediment | place: USA: Maine...
CGGCTTCTTCAAGCCATCATTCAGCGACAGTAGCTACTGGCTCGAAAAACGCATCACGAAATACCTGGAATCAAACATGAAACATAAAAAGTAAGTATACCAGGGCAGTCTATCTTTCCTCTTTCCCCTTACAGCTGTATTTTTTTATCTTCTCATACACCAGGCATGAACGCGCCTGCTACAGGCATAAAAAAAGGGCCTTACGGCCCTTCTTATCAAAGCTAGAAACGTGCTGATCTGTAATCAGGCGACATCATCACTGATGGCCTTCATGCTCAGGCGGATGCGACCCTGACGGTCAACCTCAAGTACTTTGACCTTGATAACGTCACCTTCAGACAGCTTGTCACTGACTTTCTCTACCCTTTCATTGGAAATTTGTGAAATGTGCACCAGGCCATCTTTACCTGGCAGAATTGTCACAAAGGCACCAAAGTCCATAAGCTTGGCAACTTTTCCTTCATAGATCGCGCCGACTTCAACATCAGCAGTGATCTGTTCGATGCGTCTTTTCGCTTCCTGGCCAGCGGCATTATCAGTTGAACCGATTTTAACCGTACCATCATCCTGAATATCGACCGTTGCGCCGGTTTCCTCAGAAATTGAGCGGATAGTTGCACCACCTTTACCAATAACGTCGCGAATCTTATCTGCTGGAATTTTCATGGTAATGATGCGCGGCGCATAGTCAGACATTTCTTCGCGTGGGGCTTCAATCGCCTTAGCCATTTCTCCAAGGATATGCTCACGCCCTTCTTTTGCCTGGCTCAATGCAATTTCCATGATTTCCCGTGTAATTCCTTCAATCTTTATGTCCATCTGCAGTGCGGTAACACCTTCAGTGGTACCGGCAACTTTAAAGTCCATATCACCAAGATGATCCTCGTCACCCAGAATATCAGACAGTACAGCAAACTTGTCACCGTCCTTGATAAGTCCCATCGCTACACCTGCTACTGGTGCCTTGGTCTTTACACCTGCATCCATCATTGACAGAGATGCACCGCAGACCGAAGCCATAGAGCTTGAACCGTTACTTTCAGTAATTTCGGATACGACGCGAATAACGTAAGGGAATTCTTCCAGTGTCGGGACAATTGCAGCAACGGCACGCTTTGCCAGTTTGCCGTGTCCAATTTCACGACGCTTTGGGCTGCCTACACGCCCTGTTTCACCGACAGAAAAAGGCGGGAAGTTGTAATGCAGCATAAATGGATCACGGTAACTGCCTTCAAGTGCGTCGATAATCTGTGCATCACGTTCAGTACCAAGAGTGGTAACAACCAGCGCCTGAGTCTCACCACGAGTAAACAGCGCGGAGCCATGTGCGCGAGGCAGAACGCCAGTGCGAATAGTAATTGGACGGATAGTACGTGTATCACGGCCATCGATACGAGGCTGCCCATCAAGAATACGGCCGCGAACGATTTTCTTCTCCAGCCCCTTTATCGCACCGGCAATTTGTTCAGCATCCTCAGGCGAAGTCTCATCAGTAGTCAGTTCGTCGATGATCTGGCTGCGGACAGCAGAACATTTATCCTGGCGAGTCATCTTTTCAGCAGTACTGTAAGCTTCTTCAAAGCCTGCAGTACCAATAGCAGCCACTTTCTCTGCTAAAGATTCATCTTTCTCTGCCGCTACCCAGTCGCGCTGCGGGGTGTTAACTTCAGCGGCCAGTTCACGAATTGCATTAATTGCAATCTGCGACTGTTCATGACCGAACATAACAGAGCCCAGCATCACTTCTTCAGATAGCATATTTGCTTCAGACTCAACCATCAGTACGGCACTTTCTGTTCCGGCAACAACCAGGTCAAGTTCAGACTCCTTGAGTGCCTCATTACCTGGATTGAGTACATATTCACCATTTATATAGCCAACTCGAGCTGCGCCAACAGGTCCATTGAAAGGCAGGCCTGATGTAGCAAGTGCTGCTGAAGTACCCAGCATGGCTACAAGATCAGGATCGACATCTGGATTAATTGAAATCACAGTACAGATTATCTGTACCTCATTGACGTAACCTTTTGGGAACAGGGGACGCATCGGACGGTCAATCAGGCGGCAAATCAGTATTTCTTTTTCAGAAGGACGACCTTCTCGACGGAAAAAACCACCGGGGATACGACCCGCAGCGTAGACCTTTTCCTGGAAATCAACGGTCAGAGGGAAGAAATCCTGTCCGGGACGGGCGCTTTTAGCTCCTACCACTGTGACCAGAACAACTGTATCGTCCATGCTTGCCATGATTGCAGCATCAGCCTGACGTGCAATTTCACCTGTTTCCAATGTAACGGTGTGCTCACCGTACTGAAATGACTTACTTACCTTTTTCAAAATTCACCCTCTGCTCGGACCCTGTCCGACTGACTTTATATAAACCTTACTGGTTAAAAACGCTGTGACTACTTACGCAGACCCAGACGTGAGATCAATGTACGGTAGCGCTCAGAATCCCTGCTCTTCAGATAATCAAGCAACTTGCGGCGCTTGCTTACCAGGCGCAACAGACCCTGACGTGAGTGATGATCATGGATGTGCTCTTTGAAATGGCCGGTGAGATCAGCGATCCGTGCGGTCATAAGGGCAACCTGTACTTCTGGCGAACCGGTGTCAGTGCCACCAGTCTGATAGTCTTCAACAATCTTCGCCTTTGTTTCTGCATTCAAGGCCATTTTTTTCCTCTCTGGATAATCCTTGCAAGTTACGGTCAATAAAACCCGCGTATTCTACCTGCGTACCATGTATTCCTCAACTTTAAATGCAGGCAATATGTTCACAGCCATTTCTGATTCAAAACAAACATTGCAGGGACAAAATGTCAGACAAAGAAAACCATGATAATTATAGTGTATCTACATGTTTTTATTATGTATTTATACCCGCATATATTCTCATCTGTATGTATTGAGCAATCTTTTTGGTTTTACTCTTCTACCAGGCATTGCCTCGCCTATGCCGAGTATTCCGCCTGCTTCATGATAGACCCGTACCAGTCCCACTGCTGTGCTGTCTGCTGTTCGCACTTCCTGGCCCTGGCAGAAGTAGTGAGATGCATCCTCGGATATATTAACGAAAGGCATATTGACGATACCCGCATCTACCGGCAGCAACTGCTTCTGACGCTGCTGATTGTCCATTCTTTCTAAATCTGCGAATTTTAACGCACCTTCAATATTGAATTTACCAACAGATGTCCTTCTCAGTTCTGTAACATGAGCGCCACATCCCAGAGCCTCACCCAGATCAAAAGCGAGGCTGCGAATGTAAAAACCTTTTGAGCAATGAACATCCAGTTCAACCCTCTCGCCATCAAAATTAATCACTGTGAGATCAAGTATTTCAACAGTGCGCGGCTTGCGCTCTATTTCAATTCCCTGGCGGGCAAGCTTGTACAACGGCTGACCATTTTTTTTCAGCGCCGAGTACATTGGCGGGACCTGCTCAAAGACTCCACTAAAGTTAGTCAATGCCTGCTGCAGTTGCTGTTCAGAAATATCTACCACCTGTCGAGCGATGATTTCACCTTCGACATCACCAGTAGTGGTTGTTTCGCCAAGCTTGAATGTAGTCAGGTACCGTTTATCTGAATCAAGCAGATACTGGCTTAACTTGGTTGCTTCGCCGAAGCATAGTGGTAATAAGCCACTGGCAAGCGGATCCAGGCTGCCTGTGTGTCCGGCTTTCCTTGCATTGAACAGGTGCTTTACCTGCTGCAGAGCCCTGTTGGAAGAAAGACCGGTGTCCTTGTCTAACAACAGAATTCCATCGACCGGATCAAGATGGCTCTGCGACCGCCTGCTCATTTTTCTACAGCGCCGTAACTCAGGCCAGCAAGACTTACGCAAGGCCTGGCAAACTGATATTCATCATCAATCATTACTAGGTTAAAAAGCCTGGGCTATTGCCGGATATTTAAAATATTGTTAACGAGAAGATGTTGATATTGACCCAGGTATCATGGTCATGAGTTGTCAGGCTCGTCCTTCATAACATCCTCAATCAACTTGCCAATGCGGATGCCCCTTTCGATTGACTGGTCATAGGTAAATATCAATTTTGGAATATGGCGCAGTTCGACACGATGTGACAATTCATGACGAATAAAACCGGAAGCCTTGTTGAGGACTTTCTCCGTCGCTTTTACTTCATCCTCATCACCTTGCATGATGAAATAAATTCGCGCAAATGACATGTCCCTGGTCACTGTTGCATGGGTGATTGTCACCGCTGAAGCGCGTGGATCTTTCATCCCCTGCTGAATAATATACGCGACCTCACGCTGGATAACCTCGGCGACACGGGAGGAACGGCTGAAGTCTTTTGGCATTACTGAGTGTACTAATCCAGCGTTCTTTTCGTTTCAACAACTTCGAATACTTCGATCTGGTCACCGACCTTGATGTCGTTGTAATTTTTTACCCCGATACCACATTCAAGACCTGCTTTGACTTCGTTCGCATCATCCTTGAATCTGCGCAGTGAATCGAGTTTACCTTCGAATATCACCACATTATCACGCAGAACACGTACCGGATTATTTCGTTTAATCGATCCTTCGAGGACCATACAGCCGGCAATCGCACCTACTTTTGAAACAACGAATACATCGCGCACTTCTGCCAGACCGGTTATTTCTTCCTTGACCTCTGGTGACAGCATACCTTCAATCGCGGCCTTAACCTGATCAACAGCATCGTAGATGACCTTGTAGTAATAAACCTCAACACCTTCATTTTCAATCAACTTCCTGGCGGCCATGTCAGCGCGCACATTGAAAGCAATAATGATCGCTTCTGAAGCCAGCGCGAGGTTGACATCGGACTCTGATATACCACCAACCATGCCATGTATAACATTGACCTTGACCTCGTCTGAAGACATTTTTTCCAGGGACTGACTTAGTGCTTCAACAGAGCCCTGTACATCAGCCTTCACCAGAAGATTGAGGGTCTTCTTTTCTGTCTGTGAGTCTTCCATATTCTGGAAGATATTTTCCAGCTTACTGGCCTGCTGACGGGCAAGCTTCGATTCCTTTGCCTTACTCTTACGGTACATTGCAATTTCGCGTGCCATACGCTCATCACGTGCTACCAGTACTTCATCACCGGCGGTAGGGACACCTGACAGGCCAAGCAGCTCGACAGGCATTGACGGCCCTGCATGCTTGATCGCCTTGCCGGTATCGTCATACATAGCGCGGACTTTACCGCTTTCCTGGCCGGCAATCAGAATATCGCCTTTATTCAGAGTACCTTCCAGAACCAGCACAGTTGCCACCGGACCGCGACCCTTATCCAGGCGTGCTTCAACGACCATGCCTTTCAACGGCCCCGTTACAGGCGCCTGCAACTCAAGTATCTCGGATGTCAGCAGGACACTTTCAAGCAGGTTATCAATTCCTTCACCGGTATGCGCTGAAACGTTAACAGACATGACATCTCCGCCATAGTCTTCAACAAACACGTCATGGGTGCTCAATTCTGATTTTACCCGCTCCGGGTCTGCGCCTTCCTTGTCTATCTTGTTGATCGCAATAACGATTGGGACACCGGCAGTACGCGCATGGTGTATGGCCTCGATGGTTTGAGGTTTAACACCATCATCGGCAGCCACAACAATAATGACGATATCTGTAGCCTGTGCACCACGTGCACGCATGGCACTAAAGGCCTCATGGCCAGGCGTATCAAGAAAGGTCATGCCGCCCTGGTCGGTTTTAACATGATAGGCACCGATATGCTGAGTGATGCCGCCGGCTTCACCACTGGCTACGCGTGTTTCCCGAATATAGTCCAACAGCGATGTTTTACCATGATCAACATGTCCCATTACCGTTACAATCGGATAACGGGATTTAAGCTCATGCTCACCACTATCCTGTTGCGAGAAGATGTCCTCGGGAGTGTCAGGTTTCGCTTCTTTGGCGACATGCCCCATTTCTTCAACTACCAGTGTCGCGGTATCGGTATCAAGCATCTGGTTAATCGTCACCATCATACCCATTCCCATCAGGGCTTTGATTACTTCCCCTGCCTTGACGGACATAGCCGCTGCAAGGTCTGCGACGGTGATCGTTTCAGGGATTTCCACCTCGCGTACTACAGGTTCAGTCGGCTTTTCAAATACGTGCTGATCGGTGATGCTGGTTTGTACTTTTTGATTCCCTCTGCGCTTGGGCTTACGTCGTTTCCCGCCCTTGCCCGGTGCAACATGAAGCTGTTCGCGTTCTTTTTCAAAACTTCCCTTATCGCGGTGCTGGCTTGATTTCTCTTTCTTTGCCGGGGTCTGTTTACCTGGCCGCGGTCCTGCGCTCTTCTTCGGCTGTTCTACCGGTGGCGGAACTTCTTTCTTTATCGCCTGTTCTTTTGCAGCCTTCTCAGCTTCTGCCAGCCTTGCCTGCTCAGCCTCAGCCTCTGCTTTCGCTCTCGCCTCCGCTTCTTCTGCCGCTTTCTTTGCGGCCAGTTCCGCTTCTTTTGCTGCATTAATTTCGGCCAGCTTTTGCTGCTCTTTTTCTTGCTCAAGCTTGATCTTTTCTTCTTCCTGCGCCTGGGCTTCGTCAATCACACCTTTATTGACAAAAGTACGCTTCTTTCGCACCACAACCTGTACTGCATGGGCACCGCCGGTGCGTGAGGTCTGGCGAATTTCACTTGTTGTTCTTCTGTTTAGCGTTATCTTGCTGCGGGACTTAGGCAGCTCTGCATCGTTATTTCCGCTGAGGTGTTTCAGCAAGACCATTTTTTCGTCGTTGGTCAGATCATCACCAACTTTTTTGCCTTTAATGCCCGCCGCAGTCAACTGCTTCAGCAAGTGTTCTGGCTCGACACCGATTTTCTGTGCAAAACTTTTAATATTGGTCTCTGACATCTCTCTTCTCTCTACCCTGATTGAGGGTAATTACGAAAATTCGGTTTATTCTACTCTAATAGCCTTACTATTTTGTCTGCTGGCTTTACTGATTTACTCAAACCAGGGCGCCCTGGCAGCCATAATCAATTTTTTTGCCTGCTCTTCATCCATTTCCTGAATTTCTAGCAGCTCATCAACTGCAAGTTCAGCAAGATCTTCCTGGGATACAATACCATTACTCGCAAGGACTTTAGCTGTGTGCTCATCCATACCATCAAGAGCCAGAAGATCTGCAGCTGGCTCCGCTTTTTGCAGCACTTCTTCTTCTGCAATTGCCGAAGTCAGCAAAGCATCAGCGGCACGATTGCGCAATTCATCGATCAATGCATCATCAAACTCATCAATCTCTTCCATCTCCTGCCTCGGTACATAGGCCACTTCCATGACAGAGGTAAAACCTTCCTGAACCAGGATTGACGCAACATCTTCATCGACATCAAGCTGCTGTGAGAACATTTCGACCAGCTTCTGTGCCTCACCCTGGCCCTTTTCTTCAGCTCCACTTTCCGACATGACATTTAGCACCCAGTCAGTGAGTTTCGATGCAAGCTGAACATTCTGACCATTGCGGCCTATTGCCTGGGCCAGCTGTGTTTCATCAACAATCACATCGATGGAATGGCCTTCTTCATCAACCATGATTGAAAGTATTTCAGCCGGGGCTAAAGCATTAATGACAAATTCAGGTATCTCGGGTGACCATTTAATGATATCCACCCGCTCTCCAGCAATCTCGTTGGAAACACTTTGTACGCGTGAACCCCTCATACCAACGCAGGCTCCTACGGGGTCAATGCGGCTATCCATTGATTGCACTGCAATCTTTGCACGCGAACCCGGATCTCTTGCTGCACCGTGAATCCTAATCAGGCCTTCACCTACCTCTGGCACTTCAAGCTCAAACAATTTAATCAGTAATTCCGGTGAAACCCGGCTAAGTAACAACTGCGGGCCACGGGTTGCATATCGAACTTCTTCCAGGATAGCCCTTATCCGGTCGCCTTTACGCAAACCTTCTCTGGGGATCATGTTACGCTTGGGTAGCAGTGCCTCAGTACCATTGATTTCTATAATTGCATCACCGCGTTCCATGCCTTTTACAATACCGGTAACCATTTCACCCTGGCGATCTTCAAAATCCCTGACAATCTGCTCACGCTCGGCCTCGCGGACCTTCTGCATGATTACCTGCTTGGCAGCCTGTGCAGCAATACGACCAAATGCAACAGCATCAATGCTTTCTTCAATAACGTCACCGGCGCCCAGCTCAGGATAGTCGTCCCTGGTACTACTCAATAACAACTGCTTGTCTGGAGACTCAAGCCCTTTGCCTTCTTCCAGTGTCTCATCATCAATGATTTCCCACACACGGTAGCTTTTATACTCACCGGTTGCCCGGTCTATATCCACCCTGGCGTCAATATCCAATGGATTCAGCTTGCAGGTCGCTGCTGCAAGAGCAGCCTCAATTGCCTGAAAGATGACTTCCTTATCAAGCCCTTTCTCGCGTGAAACGGCATCAGCCATCATGAGAATTTCATTTTGCATAACAAGCCTCGCTAACTATCCAATATTGGTACCAGATTTGCTTTTTCCACAATATCAAACGGTATTTCATACACCTCATTGTCGACTGCAACGTACAGATACTCGCCATCAAAAGATTCAAGTATGCCCTTGAAGTTTTTCCTTCCAAGAACAGCTTCAGTACTACGTATTTTTACTAATTCGCCGATAAACTGCTTAAAATGCTCTGGCTTTACCAGTGGCCGGTCGAGACCGGGAGATGAAACCTCCAATGTGTAATGATTTTGCAATGGATCTTCAACATCGAGAATACCGCTGACCTGATAACTGACAGCCTGGCAGTCATCAACGGTTATTCCTTTCTCTGCATCTATGTAAATACGCAGGACAGTGCCATTTCCGCTGCCGGTTAATTCTACGCCAATCAATTCATAAGCCATTGATTCAATCACCGGCTCAAACATATCGTTTAGTTTCTTTTCCAGTCTATCCATTCAGCCAAACCATGACCTGAGCAAAATATCAGTCGCACACCGAGAGATCAGAATTCATCGTCAATGAACTACTACTGCATCAATCGGAGCCCGAAAAAACAAGACCCCGCATTGCGGGGCCTTATTTTTATTAAACTTGGTAGCGGGGGCAGGATTTGAACCTACGACCTTCGGGTTATGAGCCCGACGAGCTGCCAGACTGCTCCACCCCGCATCAGACGGAGGGCATCATACTCATGCCAGCATGATTTTTCAACATCGGATTACATTTAATTCTCTAAAAGCTGGAGATTGTTACTGAGTTTTGTGTCGTATCAGGCTGGGATTCCAGAAAAGCATATTGCGTTCATCGTACTCCTGCTTAACTTTATCGGTCTGCCAGTCTTTATTCATATCGAAATAACCTTCTTTCATGACACGAATACTCAGCTTCCTGGTCTTCTTTGCCACATCATTCTCTACCACTAAAGTAGATTCCAGTGGTGTGGTGCCAAGATAGATCCAGGGTGCATCAGCCTCGGCCTCATTATCAAGCCGGTAGATAACATAACCGCCAGCTGGTTCGGAATAAATCTTGATAGGCACAGGTTTTGGGGCACTGCTGCAGGAAGAGACAAGCAGCGTCATCGATATAGCTAATAAACCGAAATTTGGTTTCACTGTCCAGTTCTCCTACTGTTTTTTCAACTCAACTTTAACTGGCTGCGGCTCTTTTTCAGCCTTGGCGCGAGAACTATGACGCATATTCACCCAGAAGGCGGTCACTTTGTCGTCATATCCAGTTTTATGGAAACGTACTGTAATTAACTTCGATTCTTCTCTATCATTTTTCCAGTGAACCATGACCGGGGTTGTCCCTAACAATGATTCATCCTCGAGATTAACAACTTCAGCACCCGATGGCTCTGACAATATCCTCGCAGCACCGTAGCTGGAACACCCGGAAACACCCAGCAGCAGAAGAGGAATCAATAAACCCAGCTTAATCTTCTTAAATGTCTTCAACACTATCACCTCGTAAAATATTCTATTTATTTTCCAGTTAGCCCATTTTACTAATTGCTTCACTGCAAATATCCATAATAACACCAATCCATGGCATGATAAGAAGCAAGGCAAAAACATTAACAGTCAGCACAAACTGCATACCAATATTCGCTGAAATGGGTTCACTGGTTTCGGGTTTGTCGAAATAAAGCGTTTTAACAACCCTGAGATAATAATAGGCACCGATAACGGCAAATAAAACAGCTACAACGGCTAGCCAGTATTTGTCCACATCAACCAGAGCCTGAATGACTGAAAGCTTGGCGAAGAAACCGACTGTCGGCGGGATCCCGGCCATTGAGAACATCACCAGTGCGACCATGAATGCGAACCACGGGTGGCGCTTATTAAGTCCCTTGTAATCACTGATTTCTTCTGCTTCAAAGCCTGCCCTGGACATCATGATAATCAGGCCAAACGCCGCCATGGTAGTAAACGAATATATAATCACATAGAAGAGTGATGCGCTATATCCATTCGGGTTGGCACTTAAGATTCCCAGCATGAAATAGCCCATATGTGAAATCGTAGAATATGCCAGCATGCGCTTTAAATTCGTCTGTGCTATCGCGACGATGTTCCCCATGCCCATCGAGAGTATGGCAAAAATGGTCAGCATTTCAGACCAGCTGACGGCCAGGGCCTGGAAACCATCGACCAGTAAACGCATGACGAAGGCAAATGCGGCTATCTTCGGCGCCGTACCAATAAATAAAACAACTGATGTCGGTGCGCCCTGGTAAATATCCGGTATCCACATATGAAATGGAACAACGCCAAGCTTGAAGCCTATACCAACGATGATAAAGACCAGCCCCAGCATCAGCATCACATCATCAGACTGCATTCCCTGTATGGCATTCCTGATCGATTCAATATCAAGGCTTCCTGTGGCACCATAGATGATCGACATCCCATAAAGCAGCATTCCGGAGGCCAATGCACCGAGTACGAAATACTTCATTGCGGCTTCAGTGGCGAGGTCTGAATTCCGATTCATTGCTACCAGTGTATAGAGCGACAAAGAAAGCAGCTCGAGACCAATGTAGATGGTTATAAAGTGGCTGGCCGAGACCATAACCATCATGCCGACGACGGCAATCAGGATCAGTACAAAATACTCACCACGATACATCTTCCGCTCAGAGATATAACCATGAGAATAGATAAGAACGACAAAGGTCAGGATAAAAATCATCGACTTGACCAGCGTAGCCATGCCGTCGAGGATAAACATGTCATTGAAGGCCTTCATCGTGCCGCTCGCAGGTGCACCTGCGAGGTTAAGATAAAGGGCAATTAGCAGTGTCGCCTGGGTAAGCAGAAAACTTACTTTTGGCATACGCTCATGGGTAAACCTGTCAACCAGCAATATTACACAGGCCATCGAAAAGACAAAAATCTCCGGGATGGCAAGCTGGATATCTGCGAAAATATTGTTCATAGACTTATACTTACAGTTTAGTGACTGCAGACAGGGCAAGCACCTTGTCGACAGATGAATGTATAGTGTCAAGGAATGGTGCGGGCCATAAACCCATTAACAGTACCGTCAGGGTAAGAACCAGCAGGAAAAACCCTTCCCTGCTATTGATATCTTTCAGGGCCTTGACGTTATCGTTGCTTACCGCACCGAAGATCACCCGCTTATACATCCACAGTGTATAGGCCGCTCCCAGTATCAATGTCGTACCGGCAATAATGGCATACCATGCATTGACCTGGAAAACACCAAGGATAACCAGGAACTCACCGACAAAACCGGATGTTCCCGGCAGGCCCGCATTGGCCATGGCAAATAACATCATAAAAGCGGCAAATTTCGGCATGGTATTGGCGACACCGCCATAATCACTCATGTTTCGTGTATGCATGCGGTCATATAGCACACCAACGCAGAGGAACATCGCGCCGGAGATAAAACCATGTGAAATCATCTGAATGACTGCACCTTCGAATGCCATTTTATTGAAAACAAACAATCCCAGTGTAACAAACCCCATATGTGAGATTGATGAGTAGGCGATCAATTTCTTCATGTCGGTTTGCGCCAGCGCCACCATTGCGATATAGACAATAGCAATTAATGACAACACAATAATAAAGCCAGACAGGGTGTGACTGGCATCTGGCGTAATTGGCAGATTAAAACGGATAAAACCATATGCGCCCATTTTCAACATGATAGCCGCCAGCACTACAGAACCGCCTGTTGGTGCTTCCACATGCGCATCAGGTAGCCAGGTATGCACCGGAAACATCGGTATCTTGACAGCAAAAGCCATGAAGAATGCCATGAACAACCAGAGTTGTTCCGTCAGGGTGAGTTTTACTGTGTACAAATCAGCCAGCGCGAAGCTGCCGTTGCTCTTGAAATAGAGATAGACCAGGGCGACCAGCATCAACAGGGATCCAAGCAGCGTATAAAGGAAAAACTTGATTGTTGCATAGATCCTGTTCGGCCCGCCCCAGATTCCGATAATCAGGAACATCGGTATCAGCATGGCTTCCCAGAAGACATAGAAGAGGATTGCATCGGTGGCCGAGAAGACACCTATCATCAATCCTTCCATAATCAGGAAAGCAGCCATATATTGGGCTACCTTCTCCTGGATTACCTGCCAGGCAGAAATAACGACAATAATCGTTATGAATGAGGTCAATAGAATCAACAGCAATGCAATGCCATCAATGCCCAGAGAATAGTTAATATTCAGCGCAGAGATCCATGGCATATGCTCGATGAACTGCAAATCACCTGATGTTTTATTAAAAGCAGTATACAGCGGAATGGTGACCAGGAATGTCACAATACTGACTAACAGCGCGACAATTCTTGCCAGCCCTGCACGCTGGTCATTGCCTGTTGCCAGCACAGCAATCGCACCGACTATTGGTAACCAGATGGCAAGGCTTAGTTGATTCGCTTCAAACATTTACGTGAATCTCTTTAATTAACACTTAAGAACCAGGTCATCAGAACCAGCAGCCCAATAATCATTGCAAACGCATATTGATTGACCAGACCCGTCTGCAACGGCTTCAATATCTTTGAAAAATAACCAACAGCCCTTGCTGACCCGTTCACCAGCCAGCCATCAATAAATACAGTATCGCCATACTTCGACAACAAACGTCCGAGGCCGACGGTACCGTTGGCGAAGAATTTCTGATTGAAATCATCAATGTAATATTTATTCATCAGCACGTTATAAAGTGGCGCCACTGATGCTGCAACTTTGGCGGGCAACTCTGGTCTGCGGATATAAAACAGCCACGCCAGGAATATACCACCGACGGCTAACCAGAATGGCGGCTGTAACATGCCATGCAGCATAAAGCCCAATACAACCTGAACCGTTGACTGACCCTCGTAGTGCTCAGCGATCTGACCTATTACGTCATGCTGCGGCAGCACCAGGATAGAACCGGTAAAGTAGTCACCGAAGGCCATCGGCTCAATAAACATGGCACCGGCAATCATTGACGGGATGGCTAACAGTATTAACGGCAGCACTACAACCATTGGTGATTCCTTAACATGCTGCAAAGTGTGCTGATCCATGCGGGGTCGCCCGTGGAAAGTCATGAACAGTAATCTGAATGAATAAAATGCAGTAATCACAACACCCGCCAGCACTGAAGCATAGGCGATGCCTGAGCCGAACAAATCAGAATGATGAACACTTTCAATAATCAGATCTTTAGAGAAAAAGCCGGCAAACGGTGGTATCCCAGCCAATGCCAGTGATCCAATAACGGCAGTGATATAGGTCCAGGGCATGAATTTTCTCAATCCCCCCATCTTGCGCATATCCTGCTCATGATGCATTGCGATAATGACGGATCCTGCAGCCAGGAAAAGCAGTGCTTTGAAAAAGGCATGGGTGCCAAGGTGAAAGATTGATGCCGCATATCCTGAGGCACCAAGACCAACCGTCATATATCCCAGCTGTGACAGCGTTGAGTAGGCGACAACACGCTTGATGTCGTTTTGAACCAGCCCCAGTAGCGCCATGAAAAATGCAGTGATAGCACCGATAATCATCACTACACTGAGAGCGGTTTCTGAGAATTCAAATAACGGCGAAGTACGCGCCACCATAAAGATACCCGCTGTTACCATCGTTGCAGCATGGATTAAGGCCGATATTGGAGTTGGGCCTTCCATTGAATCCGGCAACCAGACATGCAGCGGCACCTGTGCAGATTTTCCCATTGCACCGATAAACAGCATGATACAAATGAACGTGATAATGCTCCATTCGCTGCCCGGAAAGATTTCTATTGTCTGCCCAAGCACTTCCGGTACGGAAGCAAACACGGCATGGTAGTCCAGCGTGCCAAAGTTGGCATAGATAGCCGCGATGCCGATGAGGAACCCGAGGTCGCCAACGCGATTTACCAGGAAGGCCTTCATATTGGCGTAAATTGCCGTATCCCTGGTATACCAGAATCCAATAAGCAGGTATGAAATCAGCCCAACCGCTTCCCAGCCGAAAAACAGCTGTAGAAAATTATTCGACATCACCAGCATTAACATGGAGAAAGTAAACAATGAGATGTAACTGAAAAAACGCTGGTATCCCGGATCGTCGTGCATATAACCAATGGTATAGATATGCACCATTAATGAGACAAAGGTAACAATCACCATCATGGTGGCCGTCAGATTATCAATCAGGAAGCCTATCTCGAAAGGAAAGTTATCGCTGACACCCCAGACATAGACCGTGCCATTAAACGTGTTCCCTGCCAGGACATCGAAATAGACATAGACTGACAAAGCACAGGCAGTGGCGACGCCAGCTATGGTAATCGTGTGTGCGCCAGCACGTCCTATCTGACGTCCAAACAGACCTGCGATTACGGCCGCGAACAGGCAAACCAGCGGGATCGCAAGATAAACAAGTTTCATATCATCTATCATTCCGTCATCCTTTCAGACTATCCAGGTCCTGGATGTTAATGGTGTTTCGGCGTCGGAACAGGACGATGATAATGGCCAGACCTATCGCTGATTCCGCTGCTGCCACGGTAAGGATAAAGAATACAAAGACCTGGCCGGCGAGATCATTCAGATAATGTGAAAAGGCAATGAAATTAATGTTCACCGCCAGCAGCATCAACTCGATAGACATCAGCAGAATAATGACATTTTTTCTGTTGAGGAAGATTCCGGCCACACTTATTCCGAAAAGTATGGCTCCAAGAATCAGGTAATCAGATAAAGCGATCATTAAATATCCTTCCGTCAGTCCTGCTTCTCAGCATTCATTTTCACTATGCGCAGGCGATCTTTTTTACGCACACGTACCTGTTCATCCGGCTTCTGTTTCTTAGATGACACTCGGCCACGCAGGCCAAGTGAAATGGCAGCCACTATCGCCAGCAGCAGCAAAACTGCAGCCAGCTCAAAGGGATAAACATAATAGGTGTAGATCAGTAGTCCAAGCTGATGGGTATTGCCATATTCAGCAGAGGCGGCAGCCGGCGCTGGCATCTGGTCTATCTCAAATGGGCCGGAACTCAGAACAATGGCTAATTGCAGCAGAATTATCACTGCCACCGTTGCACCTATCGGCAGGTATTCACCAAAGCCTTCGCGCAACTGATCAATATCAATGTCCAGCATCATGACGACGAACAGGAACAGGACCATTACCGCCCCGACATAAACAAGCACCAGCACAATGGCAAGAAACTCTGCTTCCAGCAGTAGCCAGATACATGCCACCGTAAAGAATGTCAGGATCAGAAACAGCGCGGCACGAACCGGGTTACGTACCGTAACGACCATCATCGCAGATATCACTGCTACTGATGCAAGAAAGTAAAATGCCAGTTGTTCAAATGTCATATCAGAATCTTCAGACCAATTATCGGCTACCTGTAGGGTGCATCCAGTTTTCTGTCCCTGGCGATGCTTTCTTCCATCCGATCACCATTCGCCAGCAGCATATCCTTGGTGTAATAAAGATCGCCTTTGTCTTCGCCATGATACTCAAACACACGTGTTTCAACGATGGCGTCAACCGGACATGCTTCTTCACAGAAGCCGCAAAAAATACATTTTGTTAAATCGATGTCATATCTGCTTGTACGGCGTGAACCATCTTCCCGCACCTCTGAATCGATAGTGATCGCCAGCGCCGGGCACACTGCTTCACAAAGCTTACAGGCGATGCAGCGCTCTTCACCGTTGGGGTAGCGCCTCAGCGCATGCAGACCACGAAAACGATAGGACATCGGGGTCTTTTCTTCCGGGTACTGTACGGTAATTTTTTTCTTGAACATGTGCCTGCCGGTGACAGACATTCCTTTCAGCAACTCGATCAGGAACAGGCTTTTGATTATGTCTATGGCTTTATTCATCTTTCCATACCCTTAGTGGAACAGGTGCCCCCATGGTGTAAGAAACATGGCAACGCCCATGACAACGATCCAGATTATTGTCAGGGGGATAAAGACTTTCCAGCCCAGACGCATAATCTGGTCGTAGCGATAGCGCGGAAAAGTCGCACGGAACCAGAGGAAGAAGAACAGAACGAAACTGGTTTTTAGTAATAGCCAGTGAATACCATCGCCCAAAATTGGTGTATCTGCAAATGCACCAATCGGTGACATCCAGCCGCCAAGGAACATCAGGGCAGTCAGCATGGCTATCAATATCATGTTAGCGTATTCCGCCAGGAAGAATACGGCAAAAGTCATTCCGGAATATTCCACGTGGAAACCGGCAACAATCTCAGATTCACCTTCAGCAACGTCAAAAGGTGCACGGTTGGTTTCAGCAACCCCGGAGATAAAGTAGACAATAAACATCGGGAATAGCGGCCACATGTACCAGTCGGTAATTCCACCGCTCTGAGCAAGCACTATTTCACGCAGGTTCAAACTGCCTGCCGCCATTAGCACTGTGACCAGTGCGAAACCCATAGCCAGCTCATAGGAAACAATCTGTGCTGAAGCACGCATCGCACTCAAAAAGGCGTATTTTGAATTTGATGCCCAGCCAGCGATGATAATGCCGTAGACACCGATAGAGGTCATCGCAAGGATAAACAGAAGCCCTGCATTGATATCTGATAATACCAGCGTATCGGTAAACGGGATGACAGACCAGGCCGCCAGCGATGGTGCTATCGCCAGTATTGGCGCCAGGATAAACAGATATTTATTTGATTTTGCCGGAATGACTATCTCTTTACACAGCAGCTTCAGTGCATCGGCAATCGGCTGCAGCCATCCACGTGGCCCGACCCGGTTTGGTCCGACTCGTATCTGCATATAACCAATTAATTTACGTTCGGCAAATGTCAGGTAGGCGACTGCCAGCATTAATGGCGCGACAATCACCACTACTTTAATCAGAGCAACAAGCAGCACCTGTAGCCAGTCAGGGAAGATTTCAAGCAAGGACAGTATTACTTCAGGCACAGGTCTTCACCTCAAGCCAGTTTGCACCACCTAAGGCTGCTGTTTCTTCTGTTGCTGTTGGTAGCATGACACAGTTCAGAGGAATCGAAGAATCAGACACCACCGTGATTTTTATTTTATTGTCACCATTGCCAATTTCTACCCTGTCCTCTTTGATACCCAGCGAACTGAGAGTCTCGGGGTTTATCGCTGCAACTGCTGTCGGATTGTCCATGGTCTGCTGTAATGGCTGTGCACGGCGAGTCACTGCATCAGTTCGGTACATAGGCAGATGCATTATACGTTGAATAAGTCCCTGTTTATGTTCAATGAATGAATAAACCTCAGGGCTATTTAAGCTTTTACTCAAGGCAGTGGTTTCAGCGCATATAGATTCAGTCGTCGAATAGTCAAAACCATCAAGCTCAAGGTAATTTCCAATAACACGGAGGATTTTCCATCCTGGTCTTGACTCACCGGCTGGCTGAACGGCAGCTGTCCATGATTGCCTCTTTCCTTCACAATTTACATGAGAGCCACCGGTTTCAGGTATTGTTGCTAATGGCAGCATGACATGAGCAACATCTTCTATCTCGGCGCTGCGGAAGTTCGAAATCGATACCACCATGCCAGTTTCCTGCAGCGTTCTCAGTGCCTGCTCACCAGTTGTACTGTCCTGTGAGGGCTCGACATTAAATAACAGGCAGGCCTTCAATGGCTGAGACAGCATTTCAGCTGCATTCTTTGCAGCAGAGTCTGCATTTGAAAACGGCAGGAATGATGCCTGCCAGGCAGCCGCGGCATTGGCCTCTTCCAGCCTGCCATAGTTAGCACCCGTGATGCCTGCTAATGCTGTAGCCAATGATACCAGCACGGAATAATTGGCATCCATTAATGCCATCGTGCCAACAACAATCTGTGCTGAGTCCCCTGCTTCGATCAGTGCATCAGCCATTACTTCAATATCATCATCAGCGCTCGATTCTGCAGCCAGGTCCATAATGGCGGCATCAACCTTAGAGGATTTTTTATTCGCAGTTAAGGCAACTAATCGTGCGAGTTTTGCCACTAGCTGTGACGGTGAAGCGACGACATTATGGGCAACAGGGAACGCATAATCAAAATCCGCGCTGTTCATCACTATGACGCGATTTCCATTTCTGACAGACTTTCTTAGCCGGGTTGCCAGGCCTGGCTGCTCTTTGCGTATGTTGCTGCCAATCAGCATTACCAGTTCTGTCTCTTCCAGGCTTGCAATACTGTCACCCAGCAGCGGTGCAGATATTTCGCCATCCGCTCTAAAGTCCTGTTGGCGCAGCCGGTAATCCATATTCTGGCTACCCATACCACGCATGATTTTTTCCAGCAGGGTAAATTCTTCCAATGTAGCGGTCGGCGATGCCAGGGCGCCGATGCTGTCGCCGCCGTACTGCTTGACTATAGCCTGCAACTTGCTGGATACATTTTCCAGCGCTGTTGGCCAGTCAGTTTCTTTCCATTCGCCATTGATTTTAAGCATTGGCGTTGTCAGGCGCTGCTCAGAATCATTTGCGGTATAGCTGAAACGATCACGGTCAGACAACCAGACTTCATTGATTGCTTCATTTTCACGCGGCAGGACACGCAACACATCCCCGCGCAATGTTTCAACCCGGGTATTTGAACCTACAGTATCATGAACAGCAATGCCGTCATGCCCCTGCATCTCCCACGATCTTGCCCGGAAGCGGAAAGGCTTGGAGGTCAAAGCGCCAACAGGACAAAGATCAATCACATTTCCGGACATCTCGGAACATACCGCCTGTCCCATAAAGGTCATGATTTCACTGTGCTCGCCGCGGTTTACCATGCCCAGTTCCATTATGCCGGCGATTTCCTGGCCAAAGCGCACGCAGCGGGTACACTGGATGCAGCGTGTCATATCGGTAGAAATCAAAGAACCCAGATTCTTGTCAATGACGACGCGCTTTCCTTCAGAAAAACGCGATACATCCTTACCGTAACCCACTGCAAGATCCTGCAGCTCACACTCACCGCCCTGGTCACAAATCGGGCAATCCAGCGGGTGATTGATTAACAGGAACTCCATGGTGCCTTTCTGTGCGTCACGAGCCTGCTCAGACCTTGTCTCAACCTTCATACCATCTGTAATCGGTGTCGCACAGGCAGGCAAGGGTTTAGGTGCATTTTCTACTTCGACCAGGCACATACGGCAGTTAGCCGCTATTGACAACTTATCGTGATAACAGAAACGCGGGATATAGATTCCAGCGTCATCAGCGGCCTTGATCAGCATTGATCCGGCCTCTGCCTCAATTGTTTGTCCGTTAATTTCTATTGTTGCCATGAGTGTATTTTTCTGCCTGATCTATTCAAACAGCTGCTTTGTTATTAATTTTTGCTTCAAATTCGCTTCTGAACTGTTCCAGAAAGCTTGCTACCGGCATTGCTGCTGCATCTCCAAGGGCACAAATTGTTCGCCCCTGAATCTTGTTTGCCATGTCTGTCAGCAGGTCCAGGTCCTGTGTTTTTCCAGCCCCTGTATTTATTCGATGGATTACCCGGTAGAGCCAGCCCGTGCCTTCGCGGCATGGCGTGCACTGTCCACAGGACT
>Ga0316187_10001540_pt1 | contig 20012 bp, 20 predicted proteins | sample CroRivburrow1_MG_FD_204927 | JGI IMG/M metagenome (GOLD analysis project Ga0316187, IMG submission 204927) | Coastal sediment microbial communities from Maine, United States - Cross River worm burrow 1 | ecosystem: Environmental > Aquatic > Marine > Coastal > Sediment | place: USA: Maine...
TGCCCACAGCAGCGGTTTCCGGACTGTACTTCGCCAACCCCGAGGCGCATTACTTCACCGTCGGCAAGATCAACAAAGATCAGGTTGCCGACTATGCCAAGCGCAAGGGCTGGAGCATTGAACAGGCAGAGACGTGGCTTTCCCCAAATCTCGGTTACTGAGCCTTGTCTGCTGAACGGATACGTATCGCTGAACTGATGCAACAAAGCGGTGTCGGCTTCGGCACGAGCGGAGCGCGCGGCTTGGCCAGCGATATGACGGATAAGGTGTGCTATGCCTACACCGCAGCCTTTCTCGACTGGCTGCGTGAGTCAGGGCTGCTTCCGACCGACAAGCGCGTAGCCATCGCAGGTGATTTCCGCTCGAGCACACCGCGCATCATGGATGCGGTCGCCATGGCGGTACGCGATGCAGGGCTTGTGCCGCTGAACTGCGGCTTTATCCCCACGCCTGCCGTAGCACTGTGTGGCCTCAAATATACCATTCCTGCCATCATGGTCACCGGCAGCCATATCCCGGATGACCGCAATGGCATCAAATTCTACAAACCGGCTGGTGAAATCCTCAAGGATGATGAACAGGCCATGACGGCCCGCAGCATCACGATGCCAGCAGGCCTGTTTAACTCCTCAGGCGAAGCACTTGCACCGCAACCATTGCCGGACATTGATCAGGCTGCGCAACAGGACTACATCCGCCGCTATACCGATTTTCTTCCCGGCGATTGTCTAGCAGGTAAACGCATCGGCGTGTATCAACATTCGACGGTTGTCCGCGACATCATGGCCGAGGTCTTCAAGGCCCTAGGTGCTGACGTAAGCTGTCTGGCTCGCTCGGAGCAGTTCATTCCGGTGGATACCGAGGCTATCCGCAGTGAGGACATTAAGTTGGCGAAAAACTGGAGCCGTGAATACAGTTTCGACTGTATTGTCTCGGCAGATGGTGACGGCGACCGCCCTCTGGTTTTCGATGAGTATGGCAACTGGCTGCGCGGTGATGTCGCTGGCATTCTCACCGCCAGATATTTGCAGGCAGAACACATCGCCACCCCGGTCAGCTGCAATAGCGCAGTGGAGAAATGTGGCTGGTTTGCGCATGTGATGCGCACGCGCATCGGCTCGCCCTTTGTGATTGCGGCCATGCAGAAAATGCATGCAACGGGTGCAGCAGGCATCGTCGGCTACGAGGCCAACGGCGGCTTTCTGACAGGCGGTGATATTGTGCTCAATGGACGCACACTCGCAGCCCTACCGACGCGTGATGCGCTGATTGTTCCGCTTTCCATTCTGCTACTGGCTGCCGACTCAGGAACGACTATTTCCGGACTGCTTGCAAGCCTGCCGCAACGATTCACGGCCAGCGACCGCATCAAGGATTTTCCCACCGAACTGTCAAAGGCACGACTGGCTGCATTGGATAGTGGTGATGCGACTGAGGACATCAGGGCTGCACAAGCATTGTTGGGGGAACAATTCGGTAAGGTCATCAGTGTCGATACCACCGATGGCATCCGCATCAGCTTTGAATCCGATGAGGTGGCGCATCTACGCCCATCCGGTAATGCACCGGAACTGCGCTGCTACACCGAAGCGGCTAGCGAATCACGCGCCGTGGAAATGAACGAAGCCTGCCTGGCGTTGTTTTCCGCATGGAAATCGGCCGCATGGAAATCGGCCGGCTGACGAACAGAGTGAGCACAATATGATCCCCTTCGACGAAATCGATAAAGCCTCCGACCACGGCGGCATCATGCGCCTGTATCAACGCGGCGATGAATGGTCCATCCGCGTGGATAAGCAGGGGGAGTTGATGAACAGCCGCGCGCACAACTCGGAGGATGTACTGGCCGAGCTTGCCTGTGCACACGTGGCCGGACGAAATTCGGCACATCTTATGGTTGGCGGCCTGGGCATGGGCTTTACCCTGCGCGCCGCACTTGACCATGCGGGCCCCGATGCCACGGTAACCGTGTCCGAGCTTGTTCCGGCTGTGGTGCGCTGGAACCGCGAGCATCTGGGAGCGTTGGCCGGATTCCCGCTGGATGACCCGCGTGTTGTGGTGCTGGAACAAGACGTCGCCCGGGTGATGCGCGAGCATGAAGAATGCTTCGATGCGATCATGCTGGATGTGGATAACGGGCCAGATGCCTTCACCCGCGAGGACAATGAATCGCTATACGGCTATCCCGGCCTGAACAATGCCTATGATGCTCTCAGGCCAGGCGGTGTATTAACCGTTTGGTCGGCAGCGCCTGATGTATCCTTTGCCCAGCGTATGATGAAAGTCGGCTTTGAAGTTGAGGAACGGCGCGTGCGGGCAGTTGCCACGGAAAGCGGCGGTCGACACACCATCTGGATCGGTATTCGCCCAAAAGGCTAGAGATTAGACATTTGCCAAACAGGCAAACATTAATATGAAAGGGCTGGTGGCCCTTTCGGAAAGCCACCATACCCTGTCAAAAAGGCATCAGACAATCATACCGACAATCAGCAGGGCGACGATATTCACGATCTTGATCATTGGGTTCACAGCCGGACCTGCCGTATCCTTGTAAGGATCGCCGACGGTGTCGCCGGTAATCGATGCCTTGTGCGCCTCGGAACCCTTGCCGCCATTATTCCCATCTTCAATGTACTTCTTGGCATTATCCCATGCACCACCACCAACGGTCATGGAGAGAGCGACGAAGATACCGGTGATAATACTGCCGACCAGTAGGCCGCCCAGCGCTTTCGGACCGAAGGCAAAGCCGACAATAATCGGCACGGCAACCGGAATCAGTGAAGGGATAATCATCTCTTTCAGCGCCGACTTGGTGAGGATATCAACGGCCTTGGTATAATCCGGGCATGCTGTCCCTTCCATAATACCGGGAATTTCTTTGAACTGCCTGCGCACCTCAATCACGATGCTCTGTGCAGCCCGGCCCACCGATTCGATGGTCAGGGCGCTGAACAGATAGGGCAGCAAGCCACCGATAAACAGGCCGATAATCACCTCGTAATCGGAAAGATCGAAACGCACCTCACCCACATAGCGGGACAATTCATGCGTGTAGTCCTGGAAGAGAACCAAAGCAGCTAAACCTGCCGAACCGATCGCATAACCTTTGGTCACTGCCTTGGTGGTATTGCCTACAGCATCCAATGGATCGGTAACGGCGCGAACCTCGGCGGGAAGCTCCGCCATCTCAGCAATACCGCCGGCATTGTCGGTAATCGGACCGTAAGCATCCAGCGCCACGATCATTCCTGCCATTGATAGCATGGCTGTTGCGGCAATGGCGATGCCATAAAGGCCTGCCAGCGAAAATGCCACATAGATGCTCAGACAAACCGCCAGCACCGGCAGCGCCGTTGATTTCATCGACAGGCCAAGACCTGCAATCACATTGGTTGCATGACCGGTTTCCGAGGCCTTGGCAATCTTGTGTACCGGCGAAAACAAGCGGCTGGTGTAATACTCGGTAATCACCACTAGAGCGGCTGTCAGGGCAAGACCAACCAACGTTGTGCCATACAGGGCCATCACTGAATACAACCCATTACCATCCATCAGCCACATGGTGATAGGCAGGAACAGAACCGCGGAAATCAATCCGGCGACAATCAAGCCACGATACAGCGCCTTCATCACCTTCAGATCAGACCCGACTTTTACAAACCCGATGCCGATGATCGTCGCTACGATGGAGGCTCCGCCTAGCAGCAGTGGATAGACCATCGAGTTGGCGAAACCTGTAAAGGTAAGTGAGGCCAGCAACATCGTGGCAATCATGGTCACGGCGTAGGTCTCAAACAGGTCAGCAGCCATGCCAGCGCAGTCGCCCACATTATCGCCCACATTATCGGCAATTACTGCAGGGTTGCGTGGATCATCCTCTGGAATACCCGCCTCAACCTTGCCGACCAAATCAGCGCCCACATCCGCACCCTTGGTGAAAATACCACCGCCGACACGGGCAAACACGGAAATCAGCGATGCGCCGAAGGCAACACCAATCAGAGGCTGTAACAAATGCGTCGGGTCATCACCACTAAACATAAGCAAAGCTGCGAAAAAGAGCACAACACCGAGCAAGCCAAGCCCGACCACCATCAAGCCGGTAACCGCGCCGCCACGAAAGGCAACCTGCAATGCAGCATCGCGCCCACCACTGGCAGCGGCAGCTGTGCGCACATTAGCCTTAACCGAAATATTCATGCCGATAAACCCGGCTGCACCTGAAAGCACCGCACCGACCACAAAACCAGCCGCCGTGCCGAATCCGACAAATGCCAGAAGAAGTACTGTAAATAGCACGCCGACCATAAAAATGGTCCGGTACTGTCTTTTTAAATAGGCACGCGCACCAACCTCAACGGTTCCGGCAATTTCCTGCATGCGTTCATTCCCCGCATCCAGGCCGAGAACCCACTGAATGGATCTCCATGCATAAAAAATGGCCCCAACACCACAAAGCGTGCAGATGGCCAAAGCCAATACTGAAATGTTATCCATGATTAAAAATCTCCTTGAATTGGGTGCACCATACGCTCCTTGGGAAGCGCAGGTAACCCTTAGTTTTGCTCAGGTTTTTTCATATCAGAATCGCGTTGGAAGCATCTGTATTCAGTCCTTCCGGCGCATATAATTGGAGCCCCTAGCAGGCTTTATTTGCCGAACAACCCCTTGACCGCGCCGCCGATTTGGTCACCCGCACTGCCGGCCGCACCACCAACAGCACTACCCACATCACCCAGCGCATCCATCGACTTGCCAAGGTACTTGTTTGCACCACCACCCATCACAGCACCCTGAACGTTCTTCACCATGCTGCCTGTTAGCTCTTTTGCCACATCCAGTGGGCTCGCTCCACCGCTCTCTTTGCCGATATCCTTCATCTCGATACGCGGCAGGCTTACTGTCATCTGCTTACCACCAAGGGCCGCAATACGCATCTTTGCCTCGCCACCTTCGACAATCAGCCGGCGAATCACCACCTTGATCTCATCCCCGCCCTTCGAATTTTCAGCGGCCGGAGCAGAAGAAGGCGATGATAAGGCTTCCAGATTGCGCTTTAAGGCATCCAGATTGGAAGCCCCGGATGCATCGATTTCGTAAAACACCTTCGGTGAACTGATGATAACCTCATCAATAACCACCGGATTCTGTGTCACGGTCGAGGTGTCTATCTTCGTACTGATAGCCCCGAGCTGGAAGATATTCTTATCGGTAAAGCCTTCGGGATTGCCCACATTAAGCCCGCTGATGGAGCCAGAACCGTCCTGCAGCTTGATCTTCACCTTGGCAACAGTGACCTGAGTTTGCGTGGCTTCAGAGCCAAAGGTTTCAATCGCTGTTTTCACGATGCCGTCCATGGATGACCAAGCGAAAATCAGTGCCCCGACGACAACCAGCAGCACAACACCCACAGCAATCAATGTTTTTTTCATAGCGCTTCCCCTTTTGGTGGCTTCAAAACCATACTTCAGTGTAGCAAAGCCGTGAGCATAGAGCCAATATGACTCAGCTTCGTATCAGCTAATGAGCCTTGCACGACCTCTTGGCAGAAGCCAATATGCCCACATGCCTTCCCTCCTGCCTCTCCACCTCGTGTTCGCCACCCTGTTGCTTGGCGCCTGCGGTGAATCTGTGCAGCCGGAACCGGCAGATGAGGTGCAGACCAAGGTGTTCGAGCGTAATGCCACGGATGCCGTTGGCGTGGCAGAAGGAAACAAGCAGGTGTCACCCTTCGGAAAACCAGCCCACTAAAAAACATAAGCCGCGCTCAGGGTCGAAACAAGGTCCCCAGTTCGCGCAGCAATATCAGCGCTGCACTACTTATCTGGCGAAAGCGCTTAGCCCAAAATCCACCTTTTGCTGAAGGATCGACATTCACCTGCTGGCGCACTTTAGCCGAAGGAAAAATGGTCTCCTTCCAGAATGCCATGCGGTGCAAGACATCAGGCTGCATACGGGCAAATACACGCTCGGCCAGAAATGGAACCTGCACATGCCGCATAAAACGGCGGAAAATCTGCCGCTCACGCCAATCCATATCCGGACGCAGTGCATCAAGAAGAGATGCCGGAACGGGCGCTGCAAGATGGGCATCGACATAGCTCAAGGCATAAAAACATGGCCGCTGAAGCGCAAACGATTCAATCCCGTGCTGCAATGCCTGCCATGCATCCGCCTCCCCAATGCGCCGAGCCAGAAGCGCAATATCCCATAGCCAGATAAGACGTTCAAAAGAATGCTTCATGGCATGAAAACTCAGATAAGGCAGCAGAAGCGCCTCATCCACATGCAGTGTATCAACACCCAGCAGTGGGCCGCGGTGCGAGTGATGGAAAAAATCCTCGGCGCGCAATGGCGTGAGTAGTGCCCATGAGGTGATGCGCTCGATACCGAGCGGCTCGATATGCATATCCAGCAACACCTCACCACGCACGAACAATAGAGAATGATGCGGCACATGAGAAAACCCGGCCTTTTCCAATAAACTGACAACCTGCTGGGTATCCGACTCAACCATCATCAGATCGATATCAGCCTGAGGACGCAGTGTTGCAGGACTGTACAGCACATCGGCAAGCGCCTGCCCGCGCAGCATGATCACATCGACACCCGCTTCGGCAAACAAGCGAAGCATCTCACCCGCCACCGCCCGCAACAGTAGCGTATGCGGTATCTGATCTCGCAACGGCTGTTCGACGCACTGCGCTCTTACCGCTTCATCAAGAGCTATATCCTGTTCTTGCAGCGCATGCCAGATACAAGCCCCCACACCTTCACCCCAGGCATTTTCCCAGAAGGCCTTGCCGGATAGCAAAGTGTGTGACTTTGTCACATCTCCACCAGCCAGAAGGTGCACATAATGTGCTCGCAGGAAAGCAGGGTCAGATTTAATATCAGCAGGATTTTGCATCAGTGCTATCATAGGTAATAAGATGGAGGAATCCATCGGATAAAAGAGAGGCTGTTAATGGGTAAGGAAACCAAGATGCAAAAAGAAGCTCAGATTTCACTGGCCCGTCGTCGTCTGCTCAAGCTTGGCGTCTATGTGCCTCCAGCCATTCTTGGCATGGCCACCATCAGCAACGCAGCCAGCACGGCGAATGCATCAAAATATAAAGGCTCATGCAAACCCTCGGCCTGCAAGCCTTGCGTTACATTGGCAACCAGCCCGCAGCTGTCTGCTAAAAAGCTGAAAAAACTTCAGGGGCAGTGCTTAACCGCACAGAAAAAATTCCCTTGAGTCCCCATTCGCTGTAATCCCCATCGCCTGACACATCCTTTTCACTCATAGATGGCGCCATCAGCCATCCCTGCGGCTTTGCATCGCGCCTATCTATGATTTATCAAAGCATATTGAGACTTTATACCGCGAAGGCTATGGTTGGCTTATGCATGAGACTGCAATGCGGTCTATAATCATGGTGTTGGAGCAATCCAGCCGGGAGTATTGTTATGAAGAAGAGTGTCGGAACCAACGAGATGAACAAAGAAATCGATGCGAGCATCGCAGACCCTGTCTTGCAGTCTCGCCGTCGCCTGCTCAAGCTCGGCGCTTATGTCCCACCGGCTATTCTCGGCATGGCCATCATCAGTAGCGCAGCACACGCCAGCGGAGATGACAAGAGCGGTGGCGGTGCGACCGGCTCCTGCAATCCTTCAGCCTGCAATCCGTGCCTGGGTGGTGGTAAGGACAAGCGGGAGCAACAGAAAGACGCGCGTGACTGCTATAACGCAAAGAAGAAACGGAGCTAACTAGCACCATGGCAAGCCATGCCTTGCATAATCCTGCGTGAAAGATTGATTCCCTTCATATCCACGTATTCATAAGCCTTGCTTACTAAATCCACGCCGCATGGCTCGGATAATCCTGCGCCACACATCCTGCATCTGCCGGATGGCGGCATGGTGCTAAGCGAACAACTTGCCGGACAGATCAAGCTCAGCCATATGCACAATGGAGAGACCATCACGCTCAGCGGGGTGTTTGCCGAACGCCTGTACAGACATCTTGATGCGCCTGAGCAGCACGCCTTTCCGGAGCTGGGGCCGCTGGCCCGCCAACACGCATGGCTGGATCAATTGCAGACCAATGCTCCCGCACCTTCAAAGCTATTGCTCGGCAGTGGGCTGGGCATGCTGTTCATTGAGCTGACCGACCGCTGCAATGAAAGCTGTATCCACTGCTATGCCGAATCCGCACCGGAGCGCTCGGCCCGCCTGAATAGGGAAGAGATCCAGCGTGTGCTGGAAGAAGCACTTCAGCTGGGCACCCCCGCAGTGCAATTCACCGGCGGAGATCCCTTGATTCACCCTGATTTGGTCTTTGCCGTACAAACAGCTCGCGATCTGGGCTATCAAATGCTGGAAATTTACACCAACGGACTGGCTCTGAATGCTTCACTGCTGGAGGAGCTTGCGCCATATTCCCCCTCATTCGCTTTTTCCATCTACTCTCATGATGCGGCCATACACGATGCCATCACCCAAACGCCGGGAAGCCTGCTTCGCACCCTCAAAGCCATGCACCGTGTGCAGGCTGCGGACCTGCCTCTGCGTGTTGGTATGATTCTGATGAGCGAGAACCGCGGCATGGAGGAGGCCACCTTCACCTTCCTGCAAAAAGAGCTCGGGCTGGATGAAACCCAGTTCGGCACTGATATGGTTCGCTCGACGGGGCGCGGCGAATTCATGCCCGAGAATCAATCGACCACATCTGACCTGCAACGCTTCCGCCACCGGACAGATACGCCACAGGAGGTTGAACCCACACCTCTGAAGAGAGAAGAAGACGTTGCTGTACGCCACGGCAAACTGTGCGTCAGCTCCAATGGTGAAGTGTTTCCCTGTATTTTCTCGCGCCGTACTAAGCTGGGCAATATCCGCAAGCAGTCCTTAAGTGATATCCTTGCATCACTGGATCGGCGCGCCCTGTCCGAGCCATCAATAGAGAACTGGCAGCAATGCCGGGAGAGCTTAAGCTGCAGTGATTGTCAGGCCATTGCCTATCTGCTGCAGGATGCCGGCCAGGTCATACCCATCATAGAAGGAGAAGCGCATGTCGCTACCTGAATATCCTGAAAAGGTTAGCAACCTGATTGGCGAGGAACTCGAAGGCCTGAACGAGGTGATCTATGTTCGCCCCGAGGATGGGGCCAGCTTTTCCCTGAATATGACTGCTTCCAGCGTTCTGGAACTGTGCGATGGGAAACGCAGCCGCGATGAAATCGCTTGCCTGCTGGCCGATGCCCTGCCCGCCGGAACTGCTCCGGCTCAGGCGAATATCAGTACCGATGTCGATAGTATCTTGGCCAATTTTGTTGAGTACGGCCTGATTTATGTCGGTAGCGAAACAGCCGATTAAAACCAGCCTGAAACATTCATCTGTCATGTCCCCCATCAATCTGAATATCGCGCATGTGCGCATTCGCATCCATTGCTCGGAACCTGCCTGCAGCGATGGCATCGAAGCACTGACCGAGCTGTATACACATAGCAACGAAAGCGGCGATGTGAATCTATGCTTTACCATCCAGCCCAGCACCGATGGCGCGACGCTGGACTGCAACGGCGAACATATCTGGCAGGGAGTGGAGGCAGGCGAGGTGGTTGCAGCCTTCGAATGGGCTTTCTACAACCGAATCATCGATTTGCTTTACCCGGCCTTTGTCTCGCTGCATGCCGCCACGGTCAACTGGCGGGAACACGGCATCACCATTGCCGGAACCTCAGGGGCTGGTAAATCCAGCCTGTGCACCGCCGCCCTGCTAAATGGCGCCGAGTATTTCACTGATGAATATTCACTGCTCGACCAGCAGGGATGTATCACACCTTTTCCGCGCCCGCTGCAATGGGGTGCGACTGAGCACCCGGCCTTCTCACGCCAACTGATGGACGACTCCGGCTTGTTTGGCGAAGGGACATACGCCTTCACCGGCCACGACGGGCAACCTGTCACCTCCCTGCTCTGGCATCCAGGGCATCTGGCTAAAGAACCCATAAACATGTCGCTTTTGATCCTGCCGCGCTTCGATGCATCTGCTGATCCAGTGCAAAGCGAAGATGTGCTGCGTAGTCAGGCACTGATGGAATTAGCCGAGGAAATGCATCATAAATTACCGGTGAAGGACCGCCTGCGTGAATTGCATCAGCGGATTCCTGACGCAACACGTATTGTCCGCCTCGTGTTTTCGGATGTGCATCAGGCATGGAAGCGCGTCGTACAACTTCTAAGCGACGGTTAAACCTGTCAGCTGCCGGAAGTCCCCCGGCGCGGCAATTGCATACTCGCACCAACACCGGCCAGTGCGACAACTGCACAAACGAAGAAAGCGGATGAAAAATCTGCAATACCACCCGCCTGTGTGGCAATCCAACCGCAACCCATGATACCGATAGCCGTTCCCAAGCCAAAACCGGTAGCCGAATACCAGCCTTGTGCACTGGCCCGACGATGCTTCGGTGCCAGTCGCTGCACCCAAGTGACGGCATTGATATGAAAAGCAGCAAAGGTTGCAGCATGCAACAGTTGCAATAGAAGTAGCCAGCACAAGGCGGTGGTAAGCCCAAGTCCCAGCCAACGCAGCGCCGCTAGCAACAGGCAGATAGACAATAATAACGCAGGTGCTGCCTCAGCCATGGGTCGGGAAAAGCGCCACATCAGAATAATTTCAGCCAGCACACCCAGCACCCAGAAACCGCCGACCTGCCAGCCGGAATAGCCAGCCTGCAACAGATACAAACTGAAAAACCCGTAGTAAGCGCCATGCGAGGCTTGCATGATAAACCCGACCAGCAGTAACCATTTCAGACTATGCTGCATCCCGCCGGAATACCCTGACTCTTGCTCAGCCTCAATCGTGCGATCAGGGAACCCAATGGCCGATATGGCCGTTACCAGCATCAAGACCGCCAGCCAATAGGGAAAAGCCTGTGATGCATGATCAGCCAACCACAAGCCGCCAAGCAGGGTGGCTGCGACAAAGCCAATGGAACCCCAGACGCGCAATTTCCCATAATCAATCAGTGCCGCTTCCGATACTGCCACTGATAGACCATCTGCCAGCGGTAGAACCGCCGCCCAAAGACAACCAAAGGCCAAGACCAGAAATGCCAGAACCCAGTCGGATGAAGCCCATGGAAACATGCAAGCCAAGACGCCTGCAGCCATCGATGCAAACAAAATGAACCGCGCCGGCCGTGGGTGGGCATCAAGCGCATATCCGGCAATGGGAGGGGCCAGCACCTTGGCAACGGATAACAGGCCGGTGAACAGGCCGATAGCCGCCACATCCATGCCCCGACCGGCCAAATATACCGGGAAAAATGGCAGAACGATTCCCAAGGCTGCGAAATAGGCGGCATAAAACAGGCGAATATGATGCAGAGAGGCATGCGAAACCATGTCCGTGATACTAACCGGAAAGACATGCTTGCGCCGCATTGCTGATTCTCACACAGTTGCATCATGCGATGCATCTTTACTCGAATCCCAACTTTGTTTGCTATATTGCTGGTTCTGCCCTTTTGCCTATCTATTAGCGCCTGCGACATGAACCCCATCGGGCTGGAGCTGGAAGCCGGATGGCAGCAGCGATCAGTCGCTGTCTGGCGTAACAGCAAGCCAGATATGCTGGCACTTTCACCGGGCGGCAAATGGCTATATGTCAGCTGCGAGACCAAAGCCAATCGAAATGCCCCGAGCCTGACAGCCATCAATCTGGAAACAGGGCGACAATATTTCCTGATTTTTGGCCTGATGCGCGCCGATGCACTTAAATTCGCGCCCGACGGTAGCCTGTGGATCGGCGAGGAATTTCCCGAGGGTCTGATCTGGCGCATCCCCGATATCGACAAGCTTCCACCTGAACAAACCGTGGATCGCTTATCCCTGACTGCCAGCCATGCCAGCATCGTACCGTTCAGGGCGGCAGGAAAGTTTGCCCACGAAGGCCTCACATTCTCGCACGATGAACGCTTTGCCTATCTGGCCGATGAGCACAAAGCTGGTGGCATTTATCGTCTCGACTTGGCGGCGCGCAGCCTGAGTGTGTTGGATGAATCACTGCAGTGGCGCAAGGTGAGTGATCCGGATGAAGCCCGTGCCACAGCACGCCATCTACAAGCCGCAACATTCAATCGATTGGAAGATATGGAGACCATGCCGGATGGCCGGATCCTGCTTGCCGAAACAGGTACAGGGAAAGTGCTTGTCCTCTCTGACCACGGCACAAAGGCCAGCATCGAAACACTGCTACAGGATGAACGCATTGCGCATCCCGATAATCTGGCCTGGGATGAGAAACGTCAGCTGCTATGGCTCACCGATGATGATAAACCCTCGGCATTGTGGACATGGGATGGCAGGAGTATTCACCGCATTGCCCTGCACCGCACAGCAGAAATCACCGGTGTCTTGCCAATTGGCGATGAAATCTACATCAATCTACAGGGTGGAAAGAATGGTTCTGAACTGACTGTCCGCCTGTTTGAGAAACCTTTTGCGGATACACAGGCCGAATCAGAAACGGACTATTAAAGTCTCAATCGATCACTCGTCGAACCCAAGCCGACTTAGAATAGAGGGTGCTGTCTATTCATCCTCAATCAGACCCAGTTCGTGCACAAGTTTATCGGCCCGCTCCTGCACATCCGCTGACATGACAATCGGCCTTCCCCATTCGCGGGTGGTTTCGCCTTCCCATTTATTCGTCGCATCGATCCCGACCTTGGAACCGAGCCCGGACACAGGCGAGGCGAAATCGAGATAATCAATCGGTGTATTCTCGGCAAAGGTGAAATCGCGCGCCGCATCCGAACGGGTGGATATTGCCCAGATAACCTCCTGCCATGATCGACAGTCGATATCGTCATCCACAACAATAATGAATTTGGTGTACATGAACTGGCGCAAGTAGGACCAGATACCAAACATCACCCGCTTGGCGTGCCCGGCATAGGCCTTTTTCATCGACACCACCGCCACACGATAGGAACAGCCTTCCATGGGCAGGTAGAAATCCACGATCTCGGGAAACTGCTTGCGCAATATCGGCACGAATACTTCATTAAAAGCCAAGCCCAATACCGCCGGTTCATCCGGCGGTTTGCCGGTGTAGGTGGAGTGGTAAATCGCATCCTTGCGCATACTCATGCGCTCAACGGTAAACACCGGGAACTGATCCACCTCGTTGTAATAACCGGTGTGATCGCCAAACGGCCCTTCGTCGGCATATTCATCGAGTGACACATGCCCTTCGAGCACAATCTCGGCACTTGCCGGCACCTGAAGTGGCACACTTAAGCCTTCGCAAAGCACTGTCTTGCTGCCGCGCAACAGGCCTGCAAACTGATATTCGGAAAGGGTATCTGGCACCGGTGTGACGGCTGCCAGAATGGTGGCCGGATCGGCTCCGATGACCACGATGCAGGGAAAGCTACCCGCACCTGCAACCTTGGCCTCACGGTGATCCTGTGCCCCACCGCGATGCTTGAGCCAACGCATGATGAGTTTGTTTTTACCAATCAGCTGCTGTCTGTAAATGCCGAGGTTATGTCGTTCTTTGTTCGGCCCCTTGGTCACCACAAGACCCCAGGTAATCAAGGGTGCTGCATCCTCAGGCCAGCAGGTCTGGATGGGTAGAAGATTAAGATCAATCTCGTCGCCAACCAGCGACACCTCCTGCCAGGCAGCCTTTTTGACCACCTTCGGCGTCATATCCAACACCTTGCGGTACATCGGTAGCTTCTCCCAGGCATCACGCATACCTTTCGGCGGCTCCGGCTCCTTGAGTGCCGCCAGCAACTCGCCGATATCACTCAGCCCATCCACTGAATCCAAGCCCATACCCAGCGCAATCCGCTCCGCTGTGCCAAATAGATTGGTCAGCATCGGCATATCATGGTCTTTCACATTCTCGAAAAGCAGGGCTGGGCCACCGGCCTCAAGCACCCGGCTAGAAATCGCAGTCACTTCAAGCTCGGCCGACACCTCGGTGCTGATACGTCGCAGTAAGCCGCGCTTTTCCAGATCGGCAATAAAACTTCGCATGTCCGGAAAACTCAGGCCGCGCCTGCTTGCGACTCGATCTCAAACACCGAGTCCAACTTGGCCAGCTCGAAGATGTCGCGCACATTATCGCTAAGCCCTGAGAGTACGAAACGCCTACCCTCAGCCGCACGACTCCACTGCAAGCCCTCGACCAAAGTGGCTAAACCAGCCGAATCGATGAAGCCGACACCACTGAGATCTACGTGAACATGCTGCTGTTTGGCGCTCAACATAGGCTTCAACTGCTTACGCAGAGCAACAGCAGTCTGAATGTTCACCACGCCGTTGAGTAACAGACGCACCACACCATTGGCCTGTTCAGTTTCAGTTATATCAAGCTTCATCTTTCTGCCCCCTGTTCAAATACTTGATAAGCCGCCAACGATTGCCATCGGCAAGCGCCTCGTGCTCGATTTTATCCATCACCGACCGCATCAGGTGCAAGCCTAGCCCGCCGGGCTTGAGTTCTTTCTCACCATCCGGCCTCGGCCAACCCAGCATCTCATCCTTTAGCAGTGGAGGCGCATAATCACGCAGCTCAAAATTCAGCATGTCGCCATCCCGGGAAGCAAACATCTCCACCTTGCCCTCGCGCCCACGATAACCGTGCTGTGCAATATTGGCGAACAATTCATCTACGGCCAAAATCATGCGATTGGTCTGCTTGTCGGATAAGCCAACCCGATGCCCCATCACTTCCACCATGGAGGAAAGCACATGCACGCAATCGCAGGTGCTGTTCAGCTTGCAGCTCAATAGGTGTTCAGAATCAGCCATGACGCTATTCCACGCGTGCCATGCTTGGATTGCAAGGGCTTGGGCTTATTAAATTAGAGTGAGCAGGCCCTAGATCAATGGGGATGACAGAATTATACAAGCCAACAAGCTCGAGAGTTATTCTTTATGCACCTTTTGCAAGGCCTGTTGCACTGCCTTTGCACGCTGCAGCCATTGCTGCCTACGAGTCGGATTGGCTTCCATCTCTGCGGCCAGATGAAGCGCCTTCAACATCAGCCGCGGCTCCCCGGAGCGATGCAGCAAATCAAGGGCTTGATGCAGATGCTTCCATGCAGCTTCCTCACCTACCCCATCCATAGCTGCCTGTTCACGTGCGAGCTCGGTCAAGCCGAGATACGCCCGCGCTGAATAGGTCAGCCCAGAACGATCCTGACCGACCATCGCCAGCACACGGCCGTAGGCATGGCGCGCCAACTCAGATTGATGCTCGAGATAAGCCAGTCGGGCGGCAGCAAGGTGCACATCAACGGGGAAGGAATCGGGCACCCGGAGCAAATCTGTGCTGACAGCCACCTTATCCGCTGCCGAATCATGCGCATCCAGCAGAGCCAAAGCCAAATCTGCGCGCTGTCTGCTTACCGCATCCTGCGCCTGGTCTGCCTGCTGTATGGCCTGCAAAAAGGCTGCACGCGCTTTTTCTGCATCCCCATCGGCTTCACGGGCACGCCCAAGATTGTACCAAGCAAGCGACATCAAGCGCTTATCATCAGCCAGGGTTGCCGCCTGCAATGATTTATCGAACAGTATTTGCGCACGTTTCCACTGCTCCCTGCCCAATGCGTCCACACCCGAACGGGCCAGCCCTTCGGCTCTCACTTGGTAGGGGTTTGTCGCCTGCACCTGCGGTGGCTCATGCCTTGCCGCACAGGATGTCATAAGCAGCAGGAAAATCAGTGCAATGGCTTTCACGGTGCAATATCCGTGGCTGGCGGAGCAACCAGTTCACTACCACTGGGAACCGGCTCAGCCGAACTGCCACCCAGCCAGGAATTGCGCACCGCACCAGCCAGTCGTCGCATCTCCACCATGGCATCGCGCGATTCCTGCGCCAATCCTGGCAACTCCGGCGTCAACTGCTGCAAATCAGCTGCAATCCCGTTAAGTGAGGTACTCAGCTCATCCAACCTCTCCACCAGCGCCCGACTCTGAGCCAGTGCCTCCGGTGCCTGACGGCGTAATTCTTTGGTAAGCGGCTCGATATTCTTCAGCACTTGGGCTGTCTTCTCCAGAGACTTAGCCAAATGCTCCCCTGCCCCGTTATCGGCCAACTGCTGCGATAAACGCTCAAATTGCGTCGCCGCCTCCGATACGCGTGCCATGATCTGCTGAACAGCGCCCTGATCCACGCCCTGCGTCGCCGCCCGGATATTTGCCGTGGCTAAACGCACATCGCCTTGCGGGTTGTTCAGCCAACGAGCCAGTTGCACCAGTTCGCCAAGGAGAGAATCCGCACCGGCGACGGCCGGCTTCATATCCATCAGCAACTGCTCCAGCGTCGCCTGCTCGTGGAACGGCAGTGCCGAGCCATCGCTCAACATGGCGGATTGCACATCTCCGGAAGTAATCTCAACATTTTCTTCCCCGAACAGGCCGGGCTTGACCAAACGCACCTCACTTCCCTGATGCAGCATACCGCGATAACGATCAAGCAGGCGCAGGGCAATGCGCACCTCACCTCTAGGCTGCAACTCGATATCGTCAACCCGACCAATGGTAAACCCCTGAAACTTCACCTCCTGCCCGACAAAGAAGGCTGAGGCTGAAGGAGGCGTAACATAAAGTGTGAACTTGCTGGCAAACACATCGGTGCGCAGCGTGGCCACCAGCAGTAGTAGCACAATCGCGCCCAGACCAAGAATGACAAACCAGCCCACCTTGCGGCGTATCCCGACCACATAATTCCCTGCACTCATAAACGCTCCTCTGCGCTGGAGAACTCCAAACTCTGACAATAATCCAAGTCCGACCCTTCCTGCGCCGAACTGGAAAGATACAACACTCCGACACCAAGTTGTTCAACCACGTCACAAAAAAGGCTACGGAACATGTCCTGACGATGTGGCTGAATGCCGCTATGCGCATCCTGAACAATCATGAAATCGGGCCGCATAAGCATGGCGCGACCCAGGCCAATCAAAGCATGCATATAGGTTGAGCGCTCGCCAGCCTGCTCGTCGAGCTTTTCAGCAATATCAAGGCGCATGGCCACCTCCGGCAAGGCCTCGGTAGCCAGTGCAATCTCCGCAGCCCGACCGGCATACAGAAAGGGCAGCAGCATATTCTCGCGCAAACTCAAATTGGCCAGCGTGTTGCATTGATGCAACATGCATGCCACTCGTTCGGCGAACTGTTCACTGCCGCCGGGAAAGTCACCTTCAGATGTTTCCAGCCATACACTGCTCCCCGGCATGCCCATTTTCTTGAGCCAGTCGAGTTGATAACGGCGCGGCAAAACAAGCCGCCGCTTCTCACCACACAGCACATGACCTTGCGGAATCTGGATGTCACGCAGGGTCATTGCCTCCCAACACAGACGGCTCACAACAGACTCCTCGACAAAGCAATGCCCACATCGGCAAAGACCATCAGCATCAAACCCCACAGCACACCGTTTGTGGTACATACCGGAATCAGGTTCGGATTCTGCCCAGCGCGGGCCCCCTGAAACAGCAGCATGGCGCAGCTAAGCAGCGGATAGAGCAGGCCTTTACCAGCTAACAGAAGCATTCCGTCGAAACTTGCCCCGCGCTTCACTTCAAGCAGGAATTGGGCAAAATTCATTTCGTTCGTCCATGCCAGCATCATCCCCCCCACCCAGATGGAAGCGCCAGCAAACAACATGGTCAAAATCAGACCACACAGACCGAAGGCAAGAAAGCGGGGGAGAAATAGGTACTCCACGATGGATATGCCCATGCTGCGCAACAGCATGTCTTCACCGCGCACATGCATATGGCCGACCTCAGTCACCACCGCGACACCTGAACGAGCGAGAAGAAACACCCCGATGATAAGCGGCGCCATTTCTTGCACCAGCAAAGCATTGAGTAATTTGCCGATTAGCGATGGGTCATTGAGCTGACGAGCAAACGGGACGACACTGTATACTGCAGTAGCGCCGACCAGCACAATCATCGTCATCACCCAGGGCAGACTCTGCACCCCGGTAAAATAAACCTGGCGGATCATCACATGCATCACCGCAGGCCGCGAGACCCACTTCAAACGCACAAAACTACGCAGCATGACAGCAATAAAGACATAAAAATGGGCCACACCACCAAGCAAACGCAAGGTGGCATCACCAACCGCTTCAGCGCGGCTGCTCCATTTACCGGAACGTACGGCAGGATAGGTCTGGCTCATCTCCATGCCTGCATTGTAGTCAGGGTAAGCGAATTATGTGTATTGTATGTCACAAGTAAGTTCATTCATCCTTTCTGTCGACACCGGTCAGCCAAGCATAATGCGCGATTGATACTATGCTTTTACAGATTCTTCTTCTATTCCCCACTTGTTGCACCTTCCCACCCCCTTGGGGTAGCGTCGCGCAGCCGGTTAAGTGCCGGTTTTATAGTCTATTCAAGAGGTTTTCCCATGCTCGAAAGCATTCGTAATCAGGCCCAGTCGTGGATCGCCAAACTTATTCTGGGCGGTGTTGCATTGTCCTTTGTTCTGTGGGGCGTCGGCGATTATTTCACCCAATCCCAGGTGAAAACCATCGCTGAAATTGATGGCACACCCATTACCGATGGGGAATTCGCTGTCGCCTACGAGCGCCAGTTGAGCAGCTATCGATCACTGCTGGGTAAGCAGTTTTCCAAACAGGCAATGGAAGCTCTGGGGCTGAAGCAAGACACCATACAGACTCTGATCAATCGCCGCCTGATGCTTAGCGAGGCAGATAATATGGGGCTGGTTGCACCGCAGGATGTTCTGCTGGCTACAGTTCGCTCTAATCCATCGTTTCAGTCAGCAGGTAGCTTCGATGCCCAGCGTTATCAGGTTCTGACACGCAATATGGGATTTCGCACACCAACAGATTACGAAGCAAATCTTCGCTTGGATCTGATCGTCAATGGCCTGGAGAGAGCGCTGACGCAAAGCGCAAGGATAAGCGAGACCGCTGTTCGCAATGCCTATGCAAGCCAGTATGAACAGCGCGAAGTTGCAGCGCTGATCGTTGAGCCAACTGCCGTGGAGAAACAGATAAGGATTGATGACAAACAAGCGCGCGATTATTTCGACGCACATAAAGATGCCTATCGTTCACCCCTCAGACTGAGCATGAACGTGGTATCCATCGATGCAAAGAAACTCGCTGAAGACATCGCGGTAGATGATGCAGAGATTAAAGCCGCCTACGAAGAACACAGCGAGAGATATGTTCAGGCCGAAACCCGCCATGCCCGTCACATCCTTGTAGCCCTGAAGAAGGATGCCGACGAAGCAACGCGCAAGGCAGGCCTAGCCAAAATCACCAAAGCACTGAAAGAGATTAAATCAGGTAAGTCGTTTGCTGACATTGCCAAGAAGATAACCGACGACAAGGCCACAGCCGCCAGCGGCGGAGACATCGGCTACATGCCTCAAGGGGCAACGGTTCCGGCATTTGATACTACCCTTTTTGCCATGCAGAAAGGCGATATCAGCGATGTGATCGAAACCCAGTTCGGCCTGCATATTATCAAGCTGGAGGACATCAAGCAGGCGCAGGTGCAAACACTGAATCAGGTGCGAGAGGCACTGAAAAATGAGCTGGCACTGGCCAAGGCGGATGAAGAGGCCTACAGACTATCGCTGGATCTTGACGATGCACTGGGGCGTGAAGCTACGCTCAAGGCTGCAGCAGATAGCATCAACCTGAAGATGGAGCAGCATGGCCCTGTCAGCCTCGAAGAAACACGCGCCTATCCAGTCTTCGGTGACCCCGCATACCGGGCAGCCCTGTTTTCCCGCCAGCCCGGAGATTCGATCGAGGTGATCGAACACGGAAAAGGACTTTTCGTTGCCATTGAAGTGACCAGGCGTGACGAACCGGCCAACCTGCCCTTTGAGAAGGTGTCTGCTCAAGTATACGAAGATGCCAAACAGATCGCCTCCCTGGATCAGGCCCGCAAGCTGGCTGGTGAAATCCTCAATCAGGCATCCTCAACGCCGCTCG